>OGCN01002093.1_pt1 | contig 23078 bp, 23 predicted proteins | sample 1570181 | NCBI WGS metagenome assembly OGCN01 (sample SAMEA4370584, study PRJEB24528) | human gut metagenome | reverse complement strand
CATCTGACTGTTAATCAGAGGGTCGTTGGTTCAAGTCCAACCTGAAGAGCAAAAAGGTTCGCTTAACAGTGAACCTTTTTTGTTATATATCAGAAACGCTTGATCAAGAAACTGAAATCTGTTCTGAGATAAATACCAGCCAAAAAGCTGATAGAGTTCGGAACATGAGAGAACTTCACTTCCAAATTTCCATCATCACCTGAAAGCGTAGTCTTAGTATTAGCTGCGAAAGTGTTATACACATCGGCATGTACTCCTAAAGCAAACCCCTTTCCTATCCTGTGTGAATACTCCAGACTCAAATATGCCATTTTAGGATCTTTATACACCTGACCAGGATTACACATTGATACCGCGCCAAACAAAGGATCGCCCATAAGAGAGACAAAATCATGACACTGCCAATAAGCGGCATGCAAACGGAAATTCTTAAAATCGGCAACTGCCTTACCATAAAAGCCATATCCATTATCAGATGGGAATATGTCCCCTTTCTGCTGCGAGTAGTATGCGGCATCGGCTTCTATGTTAAGTCTGTTAAAACAAGGGAATGGTGTCTTGACGTCAACCCCAACACCTGCCGCTGCATTAAACCATGTTTTTACACCACGAGATGTTGCAGACGTATTAATCTCTCCACCCTGATGCTTAAAAATCAACTGGACGGGTAAATACCAATGTACCCTATCTAAAGAAGAGTTGGCTTTTACCCTCGACGATACACCAAAAGTGAATTCTTCCTGACGATTATCGCCCTGAAATATAAAGCTCTCCCAGTTCACCCACATATCCATATTAAAACATCTGGTATTCCATAAAAACTGCACACCAGCTTCCGGATCGGACGTCATAACCATTTCCTTATTATACAATGGTTCAATAAGACCATGATTGTTACTACCGTAAATATTTCCAAGGACCAAAGAAATGCCAGGAAGAGGCTTATAATGAACACGGAAGAACGGAACTGCATGAAAGGCACTCTGAGTATCGCCGGTATCATAACCGGGAAGATTGGCATAATGTGTATTAGGATATTTACTTTCTCCCCAGTATCTCAACATGTATGCACCCGCCTCTATCTTCAGATTTCTCAGCGGCTGATATGAAACAGAAGGTAAAATCCATAGTCCAGGCAATGTATATCCCTTCACGAGTTCTCCTTTATACTCATTATTACGAAAGAAATTCAAGTTTCTGAAACGCAACCTTAACTCATGCAATTCGCTTGCAGAGAATGTAGTATCTTCAGCATAGACAAGCTCATTCATTCCCTGAGAGAGGACATTCCCAATTGACAGAAAAACAAAAGCCACAAACACTGTAATGCAGCCGGTTATTGATGTTTTCATCGTAAACAAAGAATTAATATTTGCAGTTGAACATATTTTATGGTACAAAATTAAAAAGTAAATCATTCTGTTATCTATTTTGCCCATAAATATTTATACCCTCATAATTAATCGCATGACTCAAGAATTACAAGGACAATCTCACTAGGAGTGAAAAGCCTTACATCCTTACGCGAAGTTCCCAATCCATTACTTATTATTACGGGAATGCCTGATGTATTCGTCTTTTTTCCGGTAAGAAAACGATTGCCATATTTTGAGAATTTAGCCGGACTCCATTTATTGAACAGACTAACCTGTCCGCCATGTGTATGCCCAGCCAAAGCAAGATCTGTATTTGAGATATCTACATCTTCCACATAGTCTGGCGTATGAGTCAACATTATGACAAAATCATCTGGACGCAACGACAATGTAGGCGAAACGCCATTATGTTCAAGATCAAACGGGTTTCTGATTCCACAAATCATTATCCTGCCACACTCTCTTGCTATAGTGTCAACCTTATGTTCCAAAAGTACGACTCCTGTCTTATCCATAGCCTTGCGCACCAGTGAATCATTCTCCCCTCGCTCATGATTACCCATCACTGCATATATGCCATAAGGCATCTTAACACTGGATATAGCATCAAACAACTCGCCAACATCTCCACCGTTCCGGCCTCTATAATCTCCGCCGAGCAGCAACACATCCGCATCCAATGAAGTGAGCGCCTTGACCAATGAAGGGAGACGTTTCCTGCCGAAGCGACTCTCATAATGAAAGTCTGTAGCAAAAGCTACCCTGAATCCATCAAAACACGGAGGAACATCTTTACTGGAAATATGATACGTCTTTATACGGCCTATACCTTTGTATTTGGAAAATGAAGCAGTGGCGCACGAAGTAAGAGCAGCCGATACGATGAGCGACAGAACGAGATGTATCAGTAATTTACGCATATATGAACATTTCGATTGGTTATATACGCAAAAGTAGCATTTTATGTACTAACTTTGCGAGCGGTTTCAGAAAAAAATTGTTATGGTAAAGACTAATTCCGTAAAAGCATGGTTTCTGGCAGCACGCCCCAAAACATTGACAGGGGCTGCCATTCCGGTAATGTTGGGATGCGCTTTGGCTTACACATACGGACATTTCAACATTGTGCCTGCTATATTATGTTTCCTATTCGCATTCCTGATGCAGATAGACGCAAATTTCATAAACGACCTCTTTGACTTTCTAAAAGGAACAGACAGAGAAGACCGCTTAGGCCCGGAACGTGCCTGCGCACAAGGCTGGATATCACCAAAGGCAATGAAAGCCGGAATAGGTGTGACTACAGTACTGGCAGGAATAACAGGCCTGTCGCTACTGAATTTCGGAGGATGGGAATTGATACCGGTAGGAATAGCATGTATGGTATTCGCCTTTTTATACACCGCAGGACCTTACCCTCTGGCATATCACGGATGGGGAGATGTACTTGTACTGATTTTCTTCGGCTTCGTTCCTGTCGGATGCACTTATTACGTTATGGCTCATGACTGGAACACGTCTGTAACCATTGCGTCAATCGCGTGCGGACTCATCATTGACACATTATTGATGATAAACAATTTCCGCGACAGGGAGCAGGACGCCGTGAGCGGTAAGAAAACAATCGTAGTGAGACTTGGCGCCAGAGCGGGACTGATTCTTTATTTTCTGCTCGGACTGGCAGCTTGCTGGCTATGTTTCTATTTTCTGAGCATAGGGAAAATATATGCAGTACTGTTACCACAATTTTATCTGGTAATGCATATCATGACAACGATAAGAATGGCAAAGATAGGAAAAGGAAAAGCCCTTAACACGATTTTAGGTGAGACATCAAGAAATATGCTTATTTTCGGTATAATGCTTACATTGGGATTAATCTTATAATACCACATCAGTCAGTATAAATTGAGAGCCCGTTCGGTGAAAGTTCACTAAACGGGCTCTCAATTTATTTTAATATGAATGAGATACTAATGTTTCTCTATCAGCACTGTGGCATATGCGGATATACCTTCTTCACGCCCTGTAAATCCCAACTTTTCTGTAGTTGTGGCCTTTATAGAAACATCGTCAACATCTATCCCCATAACCTTAGCCAACACTTCCTGCATTTCCGGTATCCTGGCTTTCAGTTTAGGACGTTCGGCGCATACTGTAGCATCAATATTACCGACTGTATAGCCTTTTTCTTCTATCAGCTTTACAGTACGGGCAAGAAGTATCTTGCTGTCGATATCCTTGAACTCTCCGGAATTATCCGGAAAATGAAATCCTATGTCACGCATGTTTGCCGCTCCAAGAAGAGCATCACAGATGGCATGTATAAGCACATCGGCATCCGAATGTCCCAACAAGCCAAACTCATGTTCCAGCTTTATTCCACCAAGCCATAGCTCCCTGTCGGGAACAAGACGGTGAACATCAAAACCAAATCCTACTCTTATCTTCATCGTATATAAAAATCAAGTACTTTTTCGTTTTCAAGATAACCTTCCAGATGATTGTCAATACTTACTGGCCCCACTCCTACCGGAGTTCCTGTAAACAGCAGGTCACCAATCTTCAATGTGCAGAACTGACTGACATACGCAATAATCTTATCCACACCGAAAAGCATATCGCGTGTATGGCCTGTCTGAACAGTCTTTCCATCTATGTCAAGATGAAAATGTATATCCTGTATATCCTTGAACTTTTCTATATCCACCCAATCGCCTATGGCAGCGGAATTATCAAATCCCTTGCATAATTCCCAAGGCTTTCCTTCGGCACGGAACTTTCTCTGCAAGTCGCGGGCAGTAAAGTCTATACCTACCGTAACAGCATCATAATATCTATGGGCGAAACGTTCGGAAATATTCTTTCCAAGCCTGTTTATACGTACCACCAACTCTGTTTCGTAGTCTATCTGTTGTGAAAAGTCTGGAATAAAAAACGGTTTGCTATCTTTTAGAATAGCAGAATCCGGCTTCATGAAAATCACCGGCTCCTGCGGAAGAGACTCGTCGGCATGGAGCTCCTTGCAGTGAAGGGAATAATTCATTCCTATGGCTATAATCTTCATATTATGATTATTTTAATTCTTCATTTAAACGATTAAACATAACGGCCAGATGTGCATATAGAGATGTGTTCTGCACAACGATGTCTTCGGGCACACGTATTCTGAACGGAGTAAAATTCCATACAGCCTTTATACCTTCGCCTACCATATAGTCTGTTATTTCCTGAGCTATACTGATAGGTACTGTCAATATACCGATATTTACATTGGACTGCTTGATTATTTCCGGAAACTTATCAGTGTGATAAACCGGTATGCCGGCTATAAAAGTGCCTACTTTCTTGGAATCAACATCGAATGCCCCAACAATTTCAAGCCCGAAATGCGAAAGACCTGTATCCTGAAGCAAAGCTGCTCCAAGACTACCTACGCCAAACAGATAAGCTTTATGCAGATTTGTAAATCCTAGAAAATCCTCCAATACACTGACCAGACAATCTATATCATAACCGACACGTGTACGCCCCGATACAGCCACATACGACAAGTCCTTGGCAACTTGCGAAGAGTCAATATTTATCTGTCTTGATATTTGTGTGGACGACACATATTTCTCCCCTTGGCTTTTCATAAGTTTTGCACAAGACAAATACCAAGGCAAACGTCGGAGTGTCGGTTCCGGTATTTTATCCGATATTTTATGAACTGGCGATGTCATGACATAAATAAAACTAAACTGTTAATTGCAAAATTAGTCTATTTATTTGGAAACGCACACATAATAAAGAAAAAGTTTATACCTTTGGTTGAATTTAAACATTTACAGAAAATGAAAAGCAACGACTGGAAGGAAAGATTGAACATTGTATATTCCACAAATCCTGACTTCAATTATCAGACAGAAGAGAATGAAGAGAGTGAAACAATTGAGAAGAACAAGCAGAAACTCAGAGTTTCAATAGAGAAAAAAGGACGCGGCGGAAAAACCGTAACACTGATAACCGGATTTGTAGGCAAGGATGATGATCTTAAAGAACTTGGAAAGATATTGAAAACAAAATGCGGAGTTGGCGGATCAACAAAAGACGGAGAGATAATCATTCAGGGGGATTTCAAACAAAGAATAATTGAACTACTAAAAGCAGAAGGATATACACAAACCAAGTGATACCAACAAAAAAACGCTGCCGACAATCGGACAGCGTTTTTTAGAATGAATGAAAAACAAGTGAATGTGATTTTTTTCTTAGAATAGAATTATTTTCTTAAACAATAGATTAAAGGGATACGGGTTATTTAATATATAAAACAAATAAACAAATACTTTTTCATTAACTTCGATGCAAATATATTAATATTTTCTTTATATACAAAAACTATATCCATATTTTTTAAAATATTTAATAACATCCCTCTAAAACGGCAATAAAATACATACTGTACATATCTACATATATAAAATAAATAATAAACGAAGGCTGTACTCAAAGAATAAATTTGTACTTTTGCCCATATTATATTAAGAATAAAAAAGATATGGCACTAATTAAACCGGTAAGAGGCTTTACACCACAAATAGGAAAAAATTGCTATCTGGCAGATAATGCCACTATCATAGGCGATGTTAAAATGGGGGATGACTGTAGCATATGGTTCAATACTGTACTAAGAGGTGATGTCAACTCTATACGTATCGGAAACAGGGTAAATATACAGGACGGAACCGTACTGCATACTCTTTACGAGAAATCCGTTGTTGAAATAGGTGATGACGTATCAATTGGCCACAATGTTACCTTGCACGGAGCATGCGTTAAGAACAATGCTCTGATTGGAATGGGTTCTACACTTCTGGACAACGCTGTGGTTGGTGAAGGAGCAATAGTTGCTGCGGGTGCACTTGTACTGGCAAATACAGTAATAGAGCCACATACTCTTTGGGGCGGAGTGCCTGCAAAATTCATAAAAAAAGTTGATCCTGAACAAAGTAGAGAATTAAACCAAAAGATAGCAAACGGATATCTGATGTATGCTTCATGGTTTAAAGACGAAGAAGAGAAGAGCAAATAATAAATTCAAAACAGATAATTATTACAGATGAAAGAATTTTTCAACCTATTGACAAGATTTGTCTCTCCATATAAAAGATTTGTTGTATGGGCTATAATATTGAATGTGCTTTCTGCAATATTCAATGTGTTTTCATTTTCACTGCTAATACCAATACTTAATATATTGTTCAAGACAGACGGAGGAAACAAAGTATATACTTTCATGGAATGGGGAAGCGCACCATTGAAGGATACTGCCGTAAACAATTTCTACTATTATGTGTCAAAACTGATAGAGATATACGGATCATCGACAACTCTCTTATGGTTGGGACTGTTTCTTGCCGGAATGACACTTTTGAAAACTGCATGTTATTTCGGATCATCTGCAGTAATGATTCCATTGAGAACAGGAGTAGTACGCGACATAAGGACATTGGTATATTCAAAAATAATGTATCTTCCACTAAACTTCTTCTCATCAGAAAAAAAAGGTGATATCATAGCCAGAATGAGTGGCGACGTAAGTGAAATAGAGAACTCTATCACCAGTTCGCTGGATATGTTACTTAAAAATCCAATTCTTATAATATCATATTTCACGACACTGTTCATCACAAGCTGGCAACTTACAGTATTCACCCTTCTGGTTCTTCCTACAATGGGATGGGTAATGGGACAAGTCGGTCGAAAACTTAAAAGACAATCGCTCGATGCTCAAGAGAAATGGAGCGAAACAATGTCGCAGTTGGAAGAAACACTTGGCGGACTGAGAATAATCAAGGCTTTCGTTGCTGAAGAAAAAATGATAAATCGCTTCAACAAATGCAGCAACGAATTCAGACAGGCTACTAACAAAGTCGCTATAAGACAATCGCTTGCACATCCTATGAGTGAATTTCTGGGTACAATACTTATAGTCATAGTACTATGGTTTGGAGGTTCGCTTATACTGGGGGAAAAATCTACAATAGACGCTCCTACTTTTATATTCTATATGGTAATTCTGTATAGTGTGATAAATCCGCTGAAAGATTTTTCAAAAGCAGGATACAGCATACCTAAAGGATTGGCTTCTATGGAGAGAGTTGATAAAATCCTTAAAGCAGAAAACAATATCATAGAAAAAAAGGATGCCTCTCATATCACAGAGTTGAAGAACGACATAACTTTCGACAATGTATCGTTCAGTTATGGAGATAATGAGGTATTGCATGAAATAAACCTGAAAATAAAGAAGGGTGAGACAATTGCATTAGTAGGACAAAGCGGATCAGGTAAATCAACTCTGGTAGATTTAATTCCACGCTTCCATGATGTACAAAAGGGAAAAGTCCTGATTGACGGTGTTGACGTAAAAGATCTTGTAGTAAAAGATTTACGTTCACTGATAGGGAATGTTAATCAGGAAGCCATTCTGTTTAACGATTCATTCTACAACAATATAACATTCGGCGTAGAAAATGCTACCATGGAACAGGTTATAGAAGCAGCCAAGATAGCGAATGCACATGATTTCATTATGGAAACAGAAGAAGGATACGACACAAATATTGGAGACAGAGGATGCCGTTTGTCTGGTGGACAAAGACAAAGAATCTCAATAGCAAGAGCTATACTTAAAAATCCACCGATACTAATATTGGACGAAGCGACATCTGCCCTGGATACAGAAAGCGAAAGACTCGTACAGGAAGCTCTGGAAAGATTAATGAAGACGCGTACAACTATAGCCATAGCACATAGATTGTCAACCATCAAGAATGCAAATACAATATATGTGTTATACGAAGGAAGAATAGTGGAAAGCGGAAAACACGAAGAATTATTGAAGAAAAACGGATATTACAAAAGGCTTAACGACATGCAGGCTTTATAAAGCGAAAGCTTTTATACATAAAAACGATAATAAAAGAAAATGAAAATAGTTGTTGACAATAAAATTCCTTATATAAAGGATACATTGGCAAAAATTACTAAAGATGTTGAATATCTGCCCGGAAATGAAATAACAGCAGAAAAAATTAAAGATGCAGATGCGCTTATAATCCGCACACGAACCAAATGCAACAGACAGCTGCTACAGGACAGCAAAGTAAAATTTATTGGTACAGCAACAATAGGATTTGACCATATTGATACTGATTATTGCAAAGAAGCGGGAATTACATGGAAAAATTGCCCTGGTTGCAATGCCGGTGCAGTAGAACAATATGTTCATGCCGCTTTGGAACTTTTACATAAAGAAAAAGGACTGGTGCTCGAAAAAGCTTGTATCGGAATTGTAGGCGTGGGACATGTCGGCAACAGAATAAGATCACTTGCCCAAAGAATGGGAATGAAAGTCTTGCTAAATGACCCTCCAAGGGAAGATAAAGGCGAAAAAGGCTTCGTAAGCCTGAATACCATAGCCAGAGAATGCGACATAATAACTTTTCATACTCCATTGATAACAGAAGGAAAGTATAAAACATATCATCTGGCAGACAAATCTTTCTTCGACAGTCTCAATAAAAAACCTGTAATAATAAATACATCCAGAGGAGAGGTTGTAGAAACAGACTCTATTCTAAATGCAATAAACAAAGGTGAAGTGTCTGAAGCAATAATTGATGTTTGGGAAAATGAGCCGCACATCAACCTCGAATTGTTGAATAAAGTATATATCGGAACGCCGCACATTGCAGGATATTCGGCAAACGGTAAATTCAATGCAACACAAATGACGCTTAAATCGTTAACCGATTTTTTCGGAATTGATATGGATATAGACATCAAACTGCCTGATACTTCCGACAATAGTGGAACTGTTGAAAATAAGAATGATATACTTCTTAAGTACAATCCTAAAAATGATTATAACTTATTACTTTCATGCCCTGAAGATTTCGAAAAAATAAGAGGAAATTATAATCTAAGAAAAGAATAACTAACGCATAAATTCATATTTTCACAGTATAATTCATGCACAAATGGCATGTTTTTGTGCAAAAAAATGCATTTATTTCACTGAATATTTGGTGAAAACAAGAAATATTTATTCCTTTGCAGCAAATATTTAATCAATAAATCAATTTTATAAACTTAAAAAATTAAAATTATGTCTGAAATTGCATCAAAAGTACAGAAAATTATCGTTGATAAATTAGGTGTAGAAGAATCAGAAGTTGTACCAACAGCTAGCTTTACTAACGACCTAGGTGCTGACTCTTTGGATACAGTTGAATTGATCATGGAATTCGAAAAAGAATTCGGTATCTCTATTCCAGATGATCAGGCAGAAAAGATCCAGACTGTAGGTGACGCTATCTCTTACATCGAATCTAACAAATAATCAATCTCTGTTTATGGAATTAAAGAGAGTAGTAGTAACAGGTCTTGGCGCATTGACTCCACTTGGAAACACTGTTCCTGAATTCTGGAACAACCTTATCAATGGAGTAAGTGGGGCAGGACCTATTACTCACTTTGATGCTTCAAAGTTTAAAACACAGTTTGCATGCGAAGTTAAGAACTTCAATGCTGCAGATTATATCGACCGTAAAGAAGCCCGCAAGATGGACCTTTACACTCAATATGCAGTGGCAGCTGCAAAAGAAGCTGTAACTGATGCTGCTATTGATGTCGAAAAAGAAGATTTGAACAAAATTGGTGTTATTTTAGGTGTAGGTATCGGTGGTATCCGTACTTTTGAAGAAGAAGTTGGCGGATACGAACAGACTAAAGATACTATCGGACCTAAATTCAGCCCATTCTTTATACCTAAAATGATTGCCGACATCGCATCTGGACAGATTTCCATCATGTACGGCTTTCATGGACCTAATTTCACAACTACATCGGCATGTGCATCATCATCAAATGCAATTGCAGATGCTTTCAACTATCTTCGTCTAGGAAAAGCTAATATCATAGTTACCGGTGGAGCTGAAGCAGCTATTTTTGCAGCTGGTGTAGGCGGTTTCAACGCAATGCACGCGCTTTCAACACGCAATGACGATCCGACTCGTGCATCACGTCCGTTCAGCGCAAGCCGTGACGGTTTCGTAATGGGAGAAGGTGCCGGAATTTTAGTTCTTGAAGAACTGGAACATGCCAAAGCTCGTGGAGCAAAGATTTATGCTGAATTAGCAGGTGTAGGAGCTTCAGCAGATGCTCACCATCTTACAGCTTCACATCCTGAAGGACTCGGTGCTAAACTTGTTATGGTCAATGCACTGGAAGATGCAGGAATGCAGCCTGAAGATATCGACTACATCAACGTACACGGAACTTCAACTCCTGTTGGTGATGTTTCTGAAGTTAAAGCTATCAAGGAAGTGTTCGGCGAACATGCATATAAGCTTAACATCAGCTCTACAAAATCTATGACAGGTCACTTGCTTGGAGCAACCGGTGGTGTTGAAGCTATTGCTAGCGTATTATCTGTTAAGAATGATATTGTACCTCCAACAATCAACCATGAAGAAGGAGATAACGATGAAAACATCGACTACAATCTTAACTTCACATTCAACCATGCACAAAAACGTACTGTACGTGCTGCATTAAGCAATACATTTGGTTTTGGTGGTCACAATGCATGTGTAATCGTTAAAAAATACACTGAATAAACTGTGTCAATAGAAAATATTACAGATAGAATAAGACTCTTTTTCCGAAAGGAAAAGGAGCCTTATTTTCGTTTTTATAAGATACTGGGATTTTATCCTCACAACATTGAAATATACAAACAGGCATTACTACACAAATCGTCTTCTGTAAAGACTCAAGGCAGGCTTATAAACAACGAAAGACTGGAGTTTCTGGGAGATGCTATTCTTGATGCAGTAGTGGCTGACATTGTGTATAAGAAATTTGAGGGTAAAAGAGAAGGATTTCTTACTAATACCAGATCGAAAATCGTACAAAGGGAGACCCTGAATAACATTGCGATTAATATAGGATTGGATAAACTCATAAAGTATTCTTCAAAACAATCATCGCACAACAGCTACATGAGCGGTAATGCTTTTGAGGCTCTTGTTGGAGCTATATATTTGGACCGTGGATACAAGGCATGCATGAAATTCATGGAAAAACGTATAATAGGCCAATATATCAATCTTGAGAAAATCTCCAGGAAAGAAGTTAACTTCAAATCAAAACTCATAGAATGGAGTCAGAAAAACAAATTTGAAATAGAGTTCCGACTTATCGGACAGTCATTAGACGAAAGCCAGAACCCTATTTTTGAGACCCAGATTTTAGTTGAAAACATTTCCGGAGGAACCGGTAAGGGATACTCTAAAAAAGAGTCACAGCAAGAAGCTGCACATGCCACAATGACAATGATTAAAAAGGATTCTGTATTCATTGATGCCATTTTTGCTGCCAAGAATGAAAGAGAAAACTCAAATAATAATCTAGAGCAAAATAATGCAGTTGAAAATACAGCAATCGAAGAAGAATACAAATTTGAATCTATGGCCGAAAAATTTGACGATGAGGAGAGAATAATATCAGAGGCCGAAGAAGCCGCTTTTTCTGAGTCTGAAGACTCTAATTCAGTCAAGTCTGAATAAATTATAATCGTCAGAAAACAAAGCATAAAAAAAGCGTGAATTACATTTGGTTTAGCCTTTGTAATTCACGCTTTAAATTTATCTATTCAGATGATTGATTATTCAGCACGCAAAGTGAAACGTTTGAAATCAATAATTGCCAATTCTGGATCTGCAGCTTTCAAAGTATCTGCAACTGTCTTCTTAGGATCCATGATGCTTTCCTGATTCAAAAGACAAACTTCTTTCAGGAATTTGCCCAAACGACCTTTAGCAATATTTTCAATCATAGCCTGTGGCAAGTTTGCAGCCTTTTCTGCAGAAACTGTAGCTTTGATTTCTTTAGCTTTTGCTATATCTTCAGCAGTGATCCATCCCTTAGCCATGTTGCTTTCCATGTGCTCTTCGCTATCAACATGAGCAGGATTGATACCGGCTTTCTTCAAAGCAGCTTCAACAGCTTTCTGTACCTGTTCTGCTTTTGTTTTTTCAATAGCAACATTGATTTCTTCCTGTTTTACTGATTCAGGAACACCAGCTTCGTCAATTGCTATAGGATTCATAGCTGCAATCTGCATACAGATTTCATGAGCAACCTGCTGATTGCAAGGCTTGTTGAAAGCAACCATAGTACAAAGCTGATTCTTGTTCATGTGGTTGTAAACAGCTGTACAAGCGCCAGAAACGAAGAAATAGCCATCCAATTCAGTTTTTTCACCAGTAACACCGCTGCGTTCTACAATTGCATCACCGATTGTAGCATTACCCATAGGAAGAGCCTTGATTTCATCGATAGTCTTGCATTTGTTTTCAACAGCAGCATCAAGAATAGCCTGAGTCAAAGCAACGAAATCTGCATTCTTAGCAACGAAGTCAGTTTCGCACTTCAAAGCTATCATTGCAGCATAATCACCAGTTGATTTAGCCAAAACGCAACCTTCAGAAGTTTCACGGTCAGAACGTTTTGCAGCAACTGCCTGTCCTTTTTTACGAATAATTTCCATTGCCTTGTCGAAATCGCCTTCTGCGTCGTTCAAAGCATTTTTACAGTCCATCATACCAGCTCCAGTCATTTTACGAAGCTTGGTAATATCCGCCATACTTACAGCCATAATAATTTCTTTTTATTAAGAGTTAATAATATCGTTATAAAACAAAATTGAGAATTGAGAATTGAGAATCTGAGCAAATATGTTCCATTCCCAATTTTCAATTCTCAATTTATATATTTGTCTTATTCAAGAATTAAGCTTCATCTTCCTTTACGAAAGCAGCAGCTTTAGCTGCATTGATAGCATCTTCTTCTGCCTTATCCATGCGAGCTCTTGCAGCTTTTTTCTTAGGAGCCTTTGGAGCAGCAGCTTCACCTGCAGCATCCATATCTACTTTTTCAGCTTTTCTTTCTTCCAAACCTTCAGCCATTGCAGCACAACAAGCATCAAGAATTACTTCTACAGACTTAGTTGCGTCATCGTTTGCTGGGATTACATAATCAACATTTGAAGGATCAGAGTTAGTATCTACTATTGCAAAGACAGGAATACCAAGACGGTTAGCTTCACGTACTGCGATATTTTCCTTCAAAACGTCGATAACAAACAATGCAGATGGCAGACGAGTCAAATCAGCGATAGAACCAAGGTTCTTTTCAAGTTTAGCACGCTGACGAGAGATCTGAAGGATTTCTCTCTTTGACAAGTTTGAGTAAGTTCCATCGTTAGTAAGTTTGTCGATAGTTGCCATCTTCTTAACAGCCTTACGGATTGTTGGGAAGTTAGTCAACATACCACCTGGCCAACGTTCGATAACGTATGGCATATTTACAGAAGCAGCTTTCTCAGCTACTACCTGTTTAGCTTGTTTTTTAGTAGCAACAAAAAGGACTTTCTTTCCTGATTTTGCGATCTGCTTCAAAGCATCAGCAGCTTCTTCAACTTTTACAACGGTTTTGTTAAGGTCGATGATATGGATACCGTTGCGTTCCATAAAAATATAAGGAGCCATTGCTGGGTTCCACTTTCTCTTCAAATGTCCGAAGTGGCAGCCTGCTTCCAATAATGTATCAAAATTTACTCTTGACATTGTTTTTAAATTTAATCGTTTACTTTCTTTTTTGTTTAAATTGAACCAACTGTCCGGTAGTTTCTCCGCAAACAATTGTAGGGAAAATCCTGACAGTTTAGATACTAAACGCTTTTACATTTAAGTTTTTGAGTTTCTAAGTTCTTGAGTTTAGTCTGAAGTTTCGCAAACCGATTACTTGCAACAAACTTACAAACTTAAAAACTAACAAACTCAATCGCTTAACGTTTACTGAACTGGAATCTTCTACGTGCTTTCGGACGTCCTGGTTTCTTACGTTCAACAGAACGAGAGTCACGAGTCATGAAGCCTTCTGCACGAAGAGCCTTCTTGTCGTCTGCGTTGATTTTAACAAGTGCACGAGCGATAGCCAAACGCAAAGCCTGTGACTGTCCTGTAAAACCACCACCACACAAATTTACTTTAATATCATATTTTTCAGCCACCTGAAGAAGGTTAAGAGGCTGTTTAACTACATACTGCAGAATAGTTGATGGAAAGTACTCTGCAAGGTCTCTCTTGTTAATAGTAATCTTTCCTGTACCTTCGCTAACGAAAACGCGAGCAATTGCGCTTTTACGTCTGCCTAATGCATTTACTACTTCCATTCTTTATTATTTAAGTGTGTTAATATCAATAACTTTAGGAGTCTGAGCTTCGTGTTTGTGTTCAGCACCCTCATAAACATACAAGTTGCCTAGTAACTTAGCTCCCAGACGGTTTTTAGGAAGCATACCTTTAACAACTTTCTTCATTAATTTTTCAGCGCCATTAGGTTTAGCCATCAAGCGAGCAGGAGTGATTTCGCGCTGACCACCAGGATAACCTGTGTAGCTCAAATACACTTTGTCATTCCACTTATTACCTGTAAATTTAACTTTGTCTGCATTGATGATAATAACGTTATCACCGCAGTCCACATGAGGAGTAAAGTTTGGTTTGTACTTTCCTCTCAACAGTTTCGCAACTTTTGCACCGAGACGTCCTACGACCTGGTCGGTAGCATCAACTACAACCCATTCTTTTGTTGCAGTTTCCTTGTTTGCAGAAATGGTCTTGTAACTTAAAGTATCCACTCTTAAATCTTTTTTAAAATGTTAACTACTAAAAAACGAATCCGTCACACTCCATCCGTCCCGGACAAAGAAGAATAAAGTGCTCAGAATCTTAAATTTATCACTATTTGATAATAATCGGCTTGCAAAGGTACAACTTTTCTTGAAACAGACAAAGTTTTTCCATATTTTTCTATTATAATCAGTTGATACTATGTAAAAAAGGCTACTATCGTAATAAAACGACAGTAGCCCGTTTATATATTTTAGTACTATATTTATCGATTACCTAATAATGTTCTCAGGATATTTTTCCGGCATAGTAACCTTTTTCCAGGTTTCATAGCACCATGAATCTATTATATTTCCGTTAATATCCTCTTTCAGAAAATATTTCACAACCATTATTCCATTTTCCTTCATTTCGTATTCCATCACATTCTTTTTTCCGTTCAGCTGCGGAAGATGGAGATTTCTTTCAACAATTTCTGTATATGATTTTTCAGAATCCACCTCATATGTCCCTTCACCTATTATAATAGCTCCATGAGGCATCATAACCATATTAGTAAACCGTCCGTCGTCCGAAAGAATTTTAAATGAATTACTTGTTTTAAGCTCACCGGCTACATCCGGAGAATTAGAACGATAAAAACACATCTGCCATACGCCATTAAGACTTACAGGAACTTTTTCAGCCTTTTGCGCCAACGCATTACCCGATGCCACCAGCAACAATAATGCCAATAATAAGAAACTGCGCATTTTCATAACACTATATATTTAAGTTTATTAATAGGTTTCTACAAATATAACAAAAATAATTATTAGACACACAGATTAGCATCATTTTTTTTATTATCAGGCCTTAATCTTAATACATATTACAAAAAAGGCTGTACGGAATTATCCATACAGCCTATAATTTCTATATTCTCGAATATTAGAATTCTGCATTTCTCGGAGTACGAGGGAAAGGTATAACGTCACGTATATTCGACATACCTGTCACGAACAACAACAAGCGCTCGAAACCAAGTCCAAATCCAGAGTGAGGACAAGTTCCATACTTACGAGTATCAAGATACCACCACATATCCTTCATAGGAATACCAAGTTCCTGAATACGTGTAAGCAGCTTGTCATAGTCAGCCTCACGTTCAGATCCACCAATAATCTCACCAATCTTAGGGAAGAGCACATCCATAGCACGTACAGTTTTTCCGTCTTCATTCTGTTTCATATAGAATGCCTTGATTTCCTTAGGATAGTCTGTCAGGATTACCGGCTTGTTGAAATGTTCTTCCACCAGATAACGTTCATGTTCAGAAGCCAGGTCAGCTCCCCAGAATACAGGGAATTCAAATTTATGGCCTTTTGCTACAGCATCTTCAAGAATCTTGATACCTTCTGTATATGGAAGACGTACAAAGCTATCTTTCAATACGCCCTGCAGACGGTCTATCAATCCCTTATCGAACATATCGTTCAGGAATTTGACATCATCATAGCAGTTATCCAAAGCCCACTGCACACAATATTTAATGAACTCTTCAGCCAAGTCCATATTATCATTGATGTCATTGAAAGCCACTTCAGGTTCAATCATCCAGAACTCAGCCAAGTGACGAGGAGTATTTGAGTTCTCAGCACGGAAAGTAGGACCGAAAGTATAGATTGCGCCAAGTGAAGTTGCAGCCAATTCACCTTCCAACTGACCAGACACAGTCAAACTAGCCTGCTTGCCGAAGAAGTCATTATCATAAACTATAGAACCGTTTTCATCTTTCTTCAGATCATACAGATTCATGGTAGTAACCTGGAACATCTGTCCCGCACCCTCACAGTCAGAAGCAGTAATGATAGGAGTATGGAAATAGAAGAAACCACGGTCATGGAAGAACTTATGAATAGCAATAGCCATATTGTGGCGAATACGGAACACTGCGCCAAAAGTATTTGTACGCGGACGCAAGTGAGCTATCTCACGAAGGAACTCCATTGAGTGTCCTTTCTTCTGAAGAGGATAAGTATTGTCACATACACCCAACACTTCTATTTCGCGAGCCTGAATTTCAGCAGCCTGTCCTGCACCTACAGATTCCACTAATTCACCGTTTACGCTGATACATGCGCCTGTAGTAATCTGTTTGAGCATTTCTTCATCGAAGTTAGCCAAATCAACAACTACCTGCACATTATTTATAGTAGAACCGTCATTCAAGGCGATAAAGTTTACCTGTTTACTACCGCGGCGGGTACGAACCCAGCCTTTAACGTTGACCATACTGCCAAATTCGCGTGATTTCAGCACGTCAACAATTTTTGTTCTACGAATCATTTCCATCATTTAATAATTTATATTATTCAAAAGACCCCATACGGAGCATATTTACTTCGTTTTCAGTCAAGAATCTCCAGTCTCCACGACGCAATCCCTTCTTTGTAAGTCCGGCAAAATAAACTCTGTCAAGCTTAATTACCTTATATCCCAAATGTTCGAATATACGGCGTACGATACGATTCTTTCCTGAGTGGATTTCTATACCGACCTGTGATTTATCATTGTCAGAAGCATAACTTACAGCATCAGCATGTATTTCTCCATCCTCTAGAGTTATACCCTGAACTATCTGGTCAAGATCAGCTTTTGTAACATTCTTATCGCAATATACATGATAAATTTTCTTTTTCAGATATTTTGGATGAGTAAGTTTCGAAGCCATCTCACCATCATTGGTAAGCAGAAGAACACCAGTTGTATTACGGTCAAGTCTTCCCACCGGATAAATACGTTCCTTACATGCATTCTTCACATAATCCATCACAGTCTTACGTTCCTGCGGATCATCCGCTGTAGTAACGCAATCCTTTGGTTTGTTAAGCAGCAGATACACCTTTCTTTCAATGGTTACCGGCTGGTCATGGAATTTAACCTCATCATTACGATGCACTTTAGTACCAAGTTCTGTCACCACTACACCATTTACAGAAACCACTCCTGCTGTGATAAACTCATCAGCCTCACGACGTGAGCATATACCGGCATTAGCCAGGAACTTGTTCAAGCGGATAGGTTCATTAGGATCAGTAAGAACATCCTTATACTCTATCTGCTTCTTCATGCTATATTTTGCATTCGGGTTATAGTCATTGGTACGCTGACGGAAACCTCCCTGACGGTTGTTACCATATCCGCCACCCTGCTGACGATATCCACCCTGCTGTCCCTGACGAGAACGGAATGAACGCTGTTCACCACCATCATTGTTAAATCTAGGAGTAAACTGACGCTGCTGACGATCACCGCCGTTGTTATTAAAACGTGGTGCGCCGTAAGAACGTTCTCCTCCTTCATTGTTTCCATATGGGCGATTGCCATAAGGACGTTGCTGACGGCCATAATTGTTATTGCCATAACCTCCACGCTGCTGACGGTCAGCACCATTATTATTGTTGTTAAATCGAGGGTTGAACGAAGAGCGGTTCTGACGTTGCTCACCACCTTCAAATCCATTGTTAGGACGACGTCCGTAATTTCCACCCTCATAACGATTGTTTCTGTTATAACCTTCTCTGTTGTTGTAAGATTTTCTACCATCGCGGCCAGACTGGTTTTCACCGTTTTGTCTGAATTCTCTTTCTGTCATAATAATTAAATCAAAAAAAATTAATACTCTTACCCTCTCGGGCCAAAAATGTCTCTATAAATCAAATATAAAATTAAATACCAGTATAATTATGTGGAGTTATTGCGCGAAGTTCCTTCTTTATATCTTCACTCACCTCCAATGTTTCTATGAAATTCTTTATTGAAGCCTCGTTTATAGCCTGGTTAGTACGTGTAAGAGCCTTCAGCGCCTCATACGGATTAGGATAAGCCTCACGGCGAAGAATTGTCTGAATAGCCTCAGCAACCACACTCCAGCAGTTATCCAAGTCCTCATAAATCTTATGCTCGTTCAACAACAGCTTGCCAAGTCCTTTCAGCGAACTCTGTATCGCAATAATAGTATGACCGAAAGGAACACCGATATTACGCAAAACAGTAGAGTCTGTCAAGTCACGCTGCAATCTTGAAACAGGAAGTTTTGACGACAAATGTTCGAAGATAGCATTAGCCATACCCAAGTTACCCTCAGCATTTTCAAAGTCTATCGGATTAACCTTATGAGGCATTGCGCTTGAGCCTACTTCACCGGCTTTGATTTTCTGCTTGAAATACTCCATTGAGATATACTGCCAGAAGTCGCGGTTCATATCAATCATTATAGTATTGATACGTTTCATCGCATCAAATATTGCCCCCAGATTGTCATAGTTCGAAATCTGAGTAGTATATTCCTCACGTTCCAATCCCAACTTTTCTGCAACAAACTTATTACCGAATTCTTTCCAGTCAAACTCAGGATATGCCACATGGTGAGCATTATAATTACCAGTAGCCCCACCGAACTTGGCAGTAATGGCACAAGCTTTCAGTATATCCAGCTGACGGCGCAATCTGTACACAAACACCATAATCTCTTTACCCAATCTTGTAGGCGAAGCTGGCTGTCCGTGAGTCTTTGCAAGCATAGGAATATCCTTCCATTCCTCAGCATATGCGGCAAGTTGGTCAATAAGTTTCTGTATTTGCGGATAATATTCCTTCTCCAGAGCCTCTTTTATAGACAAAGGCACAGAAGTATTATTGATATCCTGCGAAGTCAATCCGAAATGGATGAACTCTTTATATTTTTCCAATCCCCCAAGCTTGTCGAACTGTTCCTTGATGAAATATTCTACAGCTTTCACGTCATGGTTAGTAACGCTTTCTATTTCTTTGATACGCTGAGCGTCAGCCTCTGAGAAATTACGGTAAATATTACGCAATGATTCGAAACGCGCATGATCGAAACACTTCAACTGTGGCAACGGAAGTTCACACAAAGTAATAAAATACTCTATTTCCACCTGCACACGATACTTGATCAGCGCATACTCAGAAAAATATTCAGCCAAAGCTCCCGCCTTGGTCCTATATCTGCCGTCGATAGGAGAAACAGCAGTGAGTAAGTCAAGCTCCAACATTGTTTTTCAGTTTTTTCTAAATTAATGATCATTAAAACTTCGCAAAAGTAATGCTTTTTCCCGACTTAACCACCCTAAAAATGAAAACTTTAGTAATTATTACACAAAACTACGGAAATAAAGCGTACCTTTGCAGCCGAAAAATATAAAATCAAAAAGACAATGGAACTTCCAAACGACCCGATGATGCTTTTTAGCCTCATCAACATGAAACTCAGAGACTTTTATCCATCACTCGACTCTCTTTGTGATGATCTGAGCCTTAACAAGGACGAAATAATATCACGTCTTAAAGATGCCGGCTTCGAATACAACGAAGAGCTGAACAAATTCTGGTAATTTCCTCACCAGAATTTTTTTGAACAAAAAAATGAACGCCTGCCGAACATGCGGCACCTACAATAGGCAAACCGTCTTCACTTGAAGTAACCGTACCGGCCACTTGCGAGACTTGTGCGTTCACCACACCTACCCACACGACGAGGCAGGAGATTAATAGCATCAATTTCCTTCTCATAAAAATCTCTCTTGAATTTTAATTTTACAAATAGTTTAGTTTTCTCTAGTTAATCACAAAAATATGTATTTTCCCGAATATTTTTTCATTTTTCAAGAGAAAAGCCCGCAATCTTAGCTTTTAGACACAACATTTGACGTTTTTCTTCTAAAAAAGCATTTTCATAGCATATAATAGTATTTCTTTCACATAAAACACTGATTTAGCGCTCAAATTGTTATAAACATAAAAAGATTTACAGAGATTTGGGTATTTTTATGCTGAATATATACAAATAATAACACTTTGAGAGAGGAAATGCCCGCATGGTTAAAATGTCAGCATGCGATTATTTCATGTATATGTTAACATAAGATACCAAAATATTATACAATGCATGATTTTGCAATCATAGTAATGAAAGCATTCTTAACTTCATTGTTCGGGAAGTCTATTAGAAAGAGGTTTACAAACTCTTCATATCCTATCTTTTTTAAAATGGTGTGTATTCCACTTTTTTATACATATTCCGCGAGTTTATTAATTCCGATATTCAGTTCTTTAGCAATATCTTCATCGGATAGCCCTTGTTTCCTTAAAAGGCTTATCATATTTCCCAGCATTTTATTTTTAGAAATTAGTTCTTGGCTCTTGCTCTCAAGTTCCTGGCTCTTGCTCTCAAGTTCTTGGCTTTTGCTCTCAAGTTCCTGGCTTTTGCTTTCAAGTTCCTGGCTTTTGCTTTCAAGTTCCTGGCTTTTGCTTTCAAGTTCCTGGTTCTTAAGCTCCAGCTCCTTATTCTTCATCATTATCGTAGTATCACGTGATTCTATTTCCGAAAGAATTTCATCCTCTACATCCATATCCCTTCTTACATCCGGTTCGACAGCTGCCTTTATCAGCCTGTCAACCACAAGCTGTTCCTCTATTTCCAGTCCTCTTTCATCTATCTCCATGATATGTTCATTGTCTTTCAGACGGTAAGTCTGGTCGAAAACCTGAAGTAATCTTTCAAGTCTGTTCCTTACCTTTCCTTTAAGATACGGAATCTGAATTATGATACTGTCGTGTGTAAGACTCTCTATAAACGGGTCAGGAACACCGTTCTCTATAGGATTTGAGTTATAGTCCAGATACTTCCTGCGTACATACACCACAGGTTCCTGCAAATCGCCCAACTTATGTCCCAATATATAAATCGACACTATAGGAAGTCCATACCCTTTAGGGTTTATATCCTTGTCCGGTACATTCTTTTTATCGATGTACTGGCTTCCCAAATACTGTCTGAAGCGTAATGTCTCAGTCACCAGCCACGTTTTCTGCAATTCTATCAGAATAAGCTGCTGCGTGCCGTCTTCATTCTTTATTGTGGCGGCAAAGTCAATTCTCATCATCGAGATTTTCCTTTGTGTCACACCCGTATATTCATGAGGACGCATTTCAAGATGGATAATTTCCTTCTGAAGCAAAGCGGAAAGCATAATCTTTGCCACCCTGTCATCCTCCATCATATATTTGAACACCGAATCATATATAGGATTTGCTATCAGTACCATAAGTAACTCCTTTCTTTATATTTGAGACTGCGTAAAGATACACTTTTTTCGTGAAAACACAAAACCGTAAAAATTCCAATGTCAAAAATGAAACTTCTATTGTTACAAACCGGTTTTGACAATAAATTAGGAGCCGTGGAGGATAAGTGAATTGATAAAAGGAACGCGAAACTTTACTATGCATTACTCAAACTTCCAGTCAGAAATTGTACCTGTCTCTGAAGAAAAACTTGCTCCTATTTTGAAAATTTTACGTCCATCCAAAATATATTCACGAGCATAACCTTTATTCTCAATCTGCTCAATGGCTTCAACCGCTGTACCGTCAAGTTTGAATTCAAATATATATACGTACTGCGGAGTTTCTACTATACAATCTACTCGCCCTTGGCTCTGCTGTTTTTCTGTGTAAACTGTATAAACACTAATCAGTTTCATAATAAGATAAAAGGTATAGTGAAAATATCTTTCCTTTTCCCTTTCATTATCTTTTCTTCTCATGGAATAAGGAATGCTCGAAAGAAACGAAGTGAACAGTGGTTCCAACTTCTCTGTATTCCCGGCACGCATAGCATCAAGAACGTCAAAAATCCATCCTGTAATTCTTTCACCCGGCTGGAGGTAAGAAGTTGCAATCATAGTAATGAAACCATTTTTAACTTCATTGTTCGGGAAGTCTAGAAGGAAGCGGTTCCCAAACTCTTCATATCCTTTTATCGTAAGGTATCCACTCTGGTAAATCATTGGCAAAGGCATTTCCATATCAGCCTTATAATCAATAAACTCTTCCTGACGATAATACTTTCCAGTTAATTCATTTATATTTTCATTAAAATGGT
>OGCN01002088.1_pt1 | contig 23163 bp, 21 predicted proteins | sample 1570181 | NCBI WGS metagenome assembly OGCN01 (sample SAMEA4370584, study PRJEB24528) | human gut metagenome | reverse complement strand
TGGACGTATTAAGCCAGGTGCTTGCCAACTACGAACTCCTTCAGGCAGAAGGCTGCGGAGATCTCGGTACCCAGGCACTGATCAAGTACTACGAAGAAGAGATGGACGCATAAAACATGTCGAAAAAAAGACAAAAAATGGGTAAAATTGTATAAATTGTTGATACATAGTTGAAGCCTGCTTAAAGATATGATAAAATCATACATGTTTATGAATGGATGAGGGATGTGGGCAAAAAATGATATATAATAATCCCAGTTATTTGTGTTTCAAAAACAGAAAACCGAATATAGAGATATTACATAACATTTATAACATGTATAAATATACGAAGAGCTTGAGAGATACCCTTCCTTCCATTGGTATGAAATGATAAGAATACCGGGGGGGGGGGTATTTTGGTGCGCAAAAATATGCGCAGAGAAGAAAAAGATATAATGAATTTATTCAAACTTATAAGAAACCGATGAAAAAGCAGAGAATAAAGGAGTAACCACCAGATGAAAGAATGTTACATAGATATGCATTGCCACATTCTGCCGGGAGTCGATGACGGGGCGAAAGACCTTGCCGAGACGAAGAAGATGCTTGAGATCGCATACGCAGAAGGAATCCGGTGTATCATAGCAACCCCTCACCACCATCCGCACCGCGGAAAGGCACCGGCGGAGAAGCTTCGTGAAAAAGCAAAGCTTGTGCGCGAAGCAGCACACGAGATCGACGAACGCTTCCGGGTATACCTTGGAACGGAAATCTATTTCGGACAGGATGTTGCGGATAAAATAAAAGAAGGAAAGATCCTTTCGATGAACCGCAGAGAGTATGTACTGGTAGAATTTCCGCCCTCACAGACATACAGCTACATCAGACAGGGGATCCAGCAGCTGCAGTTCGCAGGATACGAAGTCATACTGGCGCATGTCGAGCGCTATCACTGCATCACCGAAGATGTAGAACTTGCGGAAGAGCTGTACGATATGGGTGTGAACCTGCAGGTAAATGCAGACAGCATTACCGGGGGATCCGGACGTAAGATCAAGAAGTTCGTCGAAGAGCTGATGAACCGCGACCTGGTATTCTGCGTCGGAACCGATGCACACGATACAAAGCACAGACCGCCGAAGATGAAGAAGGCGGCCGCTCACGTAGAGAAACGATACGGAGAAGATTATACAAGGAGGATATTCTACAGCAACGCCAAGAGTATGCTGAAGAAGAGAGATTAAGATGAGCCGAGAAAATTATGGAATGATGAATCAGGAGATTCGGGATGACGAAGTTACCATTGATCTGATGGAATTATTCAGTGCCTTATGGGCAAAGAAGACGATAATTATTCTGTCTGCGATATTCATGGCACTGGTAGCGTTCGTCGGAACGAAGATGTTCGTGACACCTAAGTACACGTCTGTAACGAAGCTATATGTTATGGCAAAGAATGATGATTCTTCTGCCAGTGCGACGTATTCGGAATTGCAGTCGGGAAGCATGTTGACGAAGGATTATATGGAATTGGTAAAAAGCCGTCCGGTACTGGAGAAGACCATCTCCAAGCTGAAGCTTGATATGACACCGGAAAAACTGGCCGGCATGATCACCACAGAGACACCGACCGACACACGTATCATGAGCATCGGTGTGACGGACGATGATCCGAAAGAAGCAAAACAGATCGCAGATACACTCAGAAAAGCAGTCAGCGTACAGATCACAGAGATCATGAATGCGGATTCTGTCAATACCGTAGAAGAAGGGAACCTTCCGACCAGCCCGTCTTCCCCGAATGTTAAGAAGAACATGATGCTCGGTGCAATGCTCGGACTTGTCATATCTATGGGATTCGTTGTACTGATCTTCCTCTTAGATGATACGGTCAAGACTCCGGATGATGTAGAAAAGTACCTCGGACTGAATGTACTGGTTTCCATCCCGATCCCGGAAGGAAGCAGTGCGCCGAAGAGGGCAAAGCAGCAGAGAGAATCAAGAAATGCTGTAAAAAGCAGAAGATAGGAGAAGGACATGGCAGAGATAGTATTAAAGAATCTAACGAAAGATTTCCGGAGTAACGAAGCATACAAGACACTTCGTACCAACATCGAATTCTCCGGATCAGATAAGAAAGTAATCGTATTCACAAGCTGTACACCGAACGAAGGAAAGAGCACCGTGTCGATGGGGCTCGCAGTATCCCTTGCAGAAGGCGGCAAGAGAGTCCTGTTCGTGGATGCAGACCTTCGGAAATCCGTCCTGATGGGACGCCACAGAGTCACAGGAGAAGTGAAGGGACTGACACACTTCCTCTCCGGACAGGCCGATGTAAAAGAAGTGATCTTAAGAACACAGGAACCGAATCTCTTCGTAACGTTCGCAGGACCGGTTCCGCCGAACCCGGCAGAACTGCTCGGCGGCAGAAGGTTCGAAGCCTTCCTCGACGGTGCAAGACAGGCGTATGATTATGTGATCATCGATGCGCCACCGCTCGGAAGCGTTATCGATGCGGCGATCATTGCAAAATTTTCAGACGCATCTGTGATGGTCATCTCAGCGAAGACGATCAGCTACAAGTTCGCCAGAGTGGTAAAAGAACAGCTGGAGAAGGCAGACTGCCCGATCCTCGGTGTGGTATTGAATAAAGTAGATATGAAACAGAACAAGTATTATGGTAAATACTACAGTAATTACTATGGCAGTTACGGAGAAAACGGAAAGAAATAGAGGGTGAGCGTATGAACCAGCGCATGGTTACCGGTCTGTTGACGGCTGGATGTATAGCACTGGCGGGTGCAGGATATATGACCTATAAGAATCAGGACCGCACTGCACCGGAGATAAAAGTAGACCAGAGTAAAAAGATTGCCTATACAGAAGGAGAAGACTACGGAAAGCTTCTGGAAGGCGTGACGGCACAGGATGAGAAAGACGGAGATCTGACCAATGAGGTGTTCGTAGAAAAGGTCGTGCCGGTCAGTAAGAAGAAGGCTGTTGTCTATTACGGTGTCACAGACAAAGCGAAAAATGTAGGAACAGCAAGACGGGAAGTGACTTATCAGACAGCAGAAGACAGCGATGCGGCAGAAGAGACCGCACAGGATGCAGCGGCAGCCGACGAGCAGAGCATAGACGAGCAGAGCATAGACCAGCAGAGTGCGGCTCTGCAGCCGAATGGTACACGTCCGGCAATGAAGCTTGCCGAAGAAACGAAGACGATAGCCAGAGGCACATCATTCAATGCGCTGAATGAAGTGACCGATGCAGTGGACGACAAAGACGACAGAGACACCTTGTTCCGCGGACTTCATATTGACGGTAATTACAATGTGAACCAGGCAGGAACCTATACATTACAGTATTACGTACAGGACAGTGACGGTAATACCTCGGATCCGATCACATTTACACTGACTGTACAGTAACAGACAAAGGATGAATGATATGAGACAGAGACTTCTGGAAATGGAAAGAAAGAATCTGATAGGCAAACTGATCACACTGATCCAGCTTCTGGTATCGGTGATCTGCATCGTGACTGTGGCAGGCAGCGGGATGCTGCCGAAGAAGTACCTGATCGTCCTGATCGGGACACTGGCAGTACTCTTTGGTGCGACACATATCCTGCAGTATCCGAAGAATAAGGTAGTGCGCTATACGGGGATGATCATCAGTCTCCTGATGACGGTCATACTGGCAGCGATCAGCATGGGAATGATGAAGACCGATGATGTACTTAAGAAAGTCGGCGGAGCCACCTACAAGACGGATAACATGGTCGTGATTGTGAAGAAAGGGGATTCTGCAAAGAGCATCGAGGATGCCGAGGATTACCGGTTCGGCTATCAGACGGCAGTGGATCAGAAGAATACCGATAAAATGATCAGGGACATCGAGAAGAAAGTCGGCAAAGACGTGAAGACCGAAGAATACGAATCATTGACGGATGAGGCAAATGCACTCCTGAATGGAAATGTGGATGCGGCGGTGTTCAATGAGGGGTATATGAGTATGATCGATGAGTCGGTAGAGGGATTCTCGGATCAGATTCGTGTTTTATATCAGTATGGAATAAAGACAAAATTAAAAGAAGAGAAAAAAGCAGATGTACAGGAACCGTTCAATGTGTTTATCAGCGGTATCGATGTATCTGGACCAATCACAACGAACAGTCGAAGTGATGTAAATATTATTATGACGGTGAATCCGAATACGAAGCAGATTCTGCTCACAACAACACCGAGAGATTATTATGTGACGATTCCGGGGGTATCGGGTGATGCAAGGGATAAGCTGACACACGCAGGTATCTATGGAGTGGATGCATCTATGGCAACACTGGAGAATCTGTATGGAATTGACATCAGTTACTATGCGAGGGTGAACTTTACTTCGCTGGAGACGATTGTGGATGCACTTGGCGGCGTGGATGTGAATTCGGAAGTGGAGTTTGAAGCAGGTGGATATAGCTTCCACAAAGGCGTAAATCATATGAATGGAGCGCAGGCACTTACTTTCTCAAGAGAGAGATATAGTTTTGCAGAGGGAGACAACCAGCGCGGTAAGGATCAGGAAGCGGTATTGACTGCGATTATTCAGAAAGCCACCTCTCCGGCAATTATTAAGAGTGCTAACGAGATTCTGGCAACGGTCAGTGATTGTGTAGAGACCAATATGACATCGGATGAGATGGCGAAGTTCATCAATATGCAGCTTAATGACGGGGCAAGCTGGAGTATTGAATCTCAGGCGGCTTCTGGAACGGGTGATACACAGGCTTGTTATTCGTCGGGATCGCAGCTGTTGTATGTGATGTGGCCGGATGAAGCTGTGGTAGCAAATGTAAGTGATAAGATGCAAAAAGTATTAACAGAGAAATAGTATAGGAAAAGAGAAACAGGTTATGAAAATACAGGAGAAGAAAAAAGTTCATATTCGGTGGATGCTTGTCTGCTACGATATATTGATATATTTATTGTCGGCAATGTTATTGCTGAGGCTTTACGGAGGAAATGATAAATTATCATATACAGGCATATTTCAACAAATGTGTATATCTATGGTGTGCATATTTGGCATCCGTCTGCTTGGAAATATATATGGACAGGTATGGAGATATGGAGGCATTCAGTGCTATATGCGTCTGATCTTTGCAGATGGAACAGCATGTGTACTCTATATGATCATAGAAATTCTTCTCCCTGTTGAAAGCATTACTTTTGCAAGAATGCTTTCACTTGTAAGTGTAGATCTGCTTGGAGCATTAACGATGCGTATGTTGTACCGTTATGCATATAAATGCGGCAACAGCAATGATATGCAGGGCAGATTCTGGGCGGTACTTCTGAAGATATTCTCGGGAATAGATGCAGGACGTGAAAAAGAAATCCAGAAAATTAAAATTGCGATTATCGGTGCAGGCCGCGTAGGTGTCGGCCTTGCAGAAGAACTGCTGAATAACGAGCAGGCATCCTACGTTCCAAGATGCTTTATTGATATTAACAAGGAAAAAGTAGGACGTGAGATTCAGGGGATTCCTGTATGGTCGGAAACGAATGCAACATTATCGAAGCTGGATGATTATGAAGTGCAGGAGATTATCTTTGCAATCCCGTCTATGGAGACAGAAAAGAGAAAAGAACTGTATGATTATTATAAGAATGCCGGCTATAAAGTAAAAATCTATGATTATCCGACGATGCATGCTGCCGGAGGAAAAAGATATCTGAGAGAGTTCGATATTGAAGAATTACTTTTTAGAAAGCCACTGGTAGTTGCGGATGAACAGACGAATGCATATTACAAAGACAAAGTGGTACTGATCACCGGTGGCGGCGGTTCGATTGGATCGGAGCTCTGTCGTCAGATGGCTAAGATGCAGCCGAAACAACTAGTTATTCTGGATATCTATGAAAATGGTGCTTACGATGTACAGCAGGAACTGAAAATTGCTTACAAAGGAAAATTAAAGTTACAGGTTGAGATTGCGTCAATTACGAATCGAAAGGCAATGGCAAGAATATTCGAACAGTACCATCCGCAGATCGTAATTAATGCTGCTGCGCATAAGCATGTACCGCTGATGGAACATAATTGCATTGAGGCGATTGAAAACAATATATTTGGAACGAAAAACATGGTGGAATTATGCGAAGAATATGGCGCAGAACGATTTATGATGGTATCTACGGATAAGGCAGTCAATCCAACGAATGTCATGGGTGCCACAAAGCGTATGTGTGAGATGATCGTGCAGAGTGCAAGTACACATGGAAATGTAAAGTATAGTGCAACCAGATTCGGCAATGTGCTTGGAAGTGCGGGATCGGTGATTCCGCTGTTCAAAAGACAGATTGCAAATGGCGGTCCTGTGACGATCACAGATAAGAGAATCATTCGGTATTTTATGACGATACCGGAAGCTTCTCAGCTGGTACTGCAGAGTGGAGCAATGGCGCAGAATGGTGAATTGTTCGTTCTGGATATGGGAAAACCTGTGAAGATCATGGATCTTGCCGAGAATATGATCCGGTTATCCGGGGTGCAGGGGATTGAGATTGTTGAGACAGGGCTTCGTCCGGGAGAAAAACTTTATGAAGAGTTGTTGGTAAAGACAGAAGAATTGGACAAGACAGAGAACAGTATGATCTTTATCGAAAGAGATTCGGCGCTCAGCGCAGAAGAGATTGATGATAAACTTGCAATGTTGAAGGAAGCTTGTGCTACAGATGATGACTCGAAAGCGAGAGAAGTGTTGAGAAAGGTTGTTCCGACCTTTAAAAAACCGGAAGAGGTAAATAAGACGGCGTTTAAAAAACAACATAGGGAAAATGAAGAGAATTCGAAAAAGGGAATGAAAGTTGCATTGTTTTAATGAGAGCAGAAAGGAAGTAGTAAATTATGTCTAATGTTGATGCTACAAAAAATATACCAGCCAGAGTTATACAATTCAGTCCACCAGATATAAGTGAATTAGAGATTGAAGAAGTTGCAGACGCATTACGTTCAGGCTGGATTACAACAGGACCAAGAACAAAAGAATTAGAAAGAAGACTTGCAAAATATTGTCATACTTCGAAAACAGTCTGTTTAAATTCAGCAACAGCAGCAGAAGAGTTAAATTTAAGAGTTTGCGGTATAGAGCCGGGAGATGAAGTGATAGTACCGGCATATACTTATACTGCTTCTGCTTCAGCACCAATTCACTGCGGAGCAAAGGTAGTATTCGTAGACAGCCAGAAAGATAACTGCGAAATGGATTATGACAAAGTTGCAGAAGCAATTACAGAAAAAACAAAAGCAGTTGTAGCAGTTGATCTTGGTGGTATTATCTGTGATTATGATAAATTATATGCTGCAATTGAAAGCAAAAAAGATTTATTCAAAGCAAAAGAAGGCGATAGCCTCGGAGCACGAATCCAGCAGACAATCGGTCGTGTAATGGTATTTGCGGATTGTGCACATGCGTTGGGCGCTAATAAAGAAGGAAAGATGGCCGGAGAATGGGCTGATTTTACAAGCTTTTCCTTCCATGCAGTAAAAAACTTTACAACTGCAGAAGGTGGAGCAAGTACATGGAAAGATATCGAAGGAATTGATAACGAAGAAATCTACAAACAGTTTCAATTATACAGCTTACATGGACAGAGTAAAGATGCTCTTGCTAAAACACAGCTTGGTGCATGGGAATATGATATCATAGGACCATGGTATAAATGTAATATGACAGATATTATGGCTGCCATCGGACTTCGCCAGTTAGACCGCTATCCGGGAATGCTCGAGCGAAGAAAAGAAATTGTTGCAAAATATGATGCAATGTGCGATGAACTTGGAGTAAAGCACTTAATTCACAGTGGAGAAAACTTCAATTCCTCACATCATTTGTACCTGACACGTGTTCCGGGAATTAGTGATGAGGCAAGAAGAAAAATTATCATCAAGCTTGCGGAGCGTGGCGTAAACACAAATGTTCATTATAAACCACTTCCGATGATGACAGCATATAAAGCAATGGGATGGGATGTTAAAGATTTTCCGAATGCATATGCATATTATGAGAATTTGATTACATTACCACTTCATACAAAGTTGAGTGATGAGGATGTGGAGTATGTGGTGGAGAACTTTAAAGAAGTAGTAAAGGAATATTGTATAGAGGTAAAATAGTTGAATTGTTTTTATGACTTAAATTATGAGGTGGATGGAGAATAAAGAATGTATTCGAGAGGAATAAAACGAGTATTTGATTTTATAATTGGGTTAATAGCATTGCCATTTGTTTTAGTAATTACTATTATTATTGCTCCAATTATTTATTTAAATGATAAGGGACCTGTTTTTTATAATGCATCTAGACTTGGAAAAAATGGAAAACCTTTTAAAATGTATAAATTTAGAAGCATGATGGTTAATGCTCCTGATATTAGAAATGAAGATGGATCAACATATAATGGAGATGATGACCCTCGTGTTACAAAAGTCGGAAGATTTATGCGCAAGACAAGTATTGATGAGTTGCCGCAGTTTTTTAATGTGCTTTTGGGAGATATGAGTCTTATTGGTCCGAGGCCAGATCCACTTGATGATATGGAAATTTACACAGAGCGTCAAAAAAAGAAACTGAGAGTTCGTCCGGGCATTACTGGTTATAATCAAGCATATTATCGTAACTCAGTTGAACAAAATGAAAAATTCGAGCATGATGTTTATTATGCTGAGAACATTTCGTTTGTTTTGGATGTGAAAATATTTTTCAAGACAATTGCTACTGTGTTGACACATGATAGTGTTTATAATGATGCATCAAGTTTGAGTGAGAAAGAAATGAATAAAGTTCAAGGAATGAGAAATAAGAATGAGTAAAAAATTAATGATTTTAGGAGCTAGTATTCTTCAGCTCCCTGCTATAGAGAAAGCAAGGAAAATGGGACTTGATGTTGTAGTGGTTGATATGAATCCTAATGCTATAGGATTTGAAGTTCCAGGAATTAAGAAAGAAATTATTAGTACTATAGATGTTCCAGCAATTATTGAGGCTGCTAAGAGACATCAAATTGATGGAATTATGACTTTAGCAAGCGATATGCCAATTAGAACTATAGCAAAAGTTTCAAAAGAACTAAATCTTATAGGTGTATCTGAAGATACAGCATTAAAAACTACAAATAAATGTTATATGCGAGAAGCGTTATTGAAATACGGGGTTCCAGTTCCAGAGTTTTATAAAGTGAACACTAACGATGAGTTTGTGAAAGCAGTTGGAAATATAAAAGCACATGGTTATAAATGTATCGTAAAGCCAGCAGATAATTCGGGAAGCAGAGGAGTAACATTAATATCTAGATATAGTATGGATAATATAATACAAGCATTTAAGCATGCAAAAAAATATTCTCGTTCTGGTGAAATTATTGTTGAAGAATATATGGAGGGACCTGAAGTTAGTGTTGAGACATTGACAATAGATAATGTATGCCATGTTATTCAAATAACAGATAAGCTTACAACAGGAGCTCCGTATTTTGTGGAAATGGGTCATAGTCAACCATCAAAGCTTTCTAGTGAAGTGATTAATAAAATTGAAGAAGTAGCTAAACAAGCAAACTATGCTGTTGGAATAAAAAATGGACCTTCACATACTGAAATAAAAGTTACAAAGGATGGTCCCAAAATTGTAGAATTAGGTGCTAGATTAGGTGGGGACTGTATAACAACACATTTGGTTCCATTATCTACAGGGGTTGACATGGTTGAATGTTGCATTAATATAGCTCTAGGAAAAAGTATAGATTATTTACCTAAATATAAGAAGGCTTCTGCTATAAGATATATAAAATCTGATTTAGGGCGAATAAAATCTATAGAAGGCATAAATGATGCTTATCTAGAGGGAATAAAACAAGTTAGTATTGTACACGGCGTTGGAGATGTTGCTAGAGAAATCAAAAGTAGTACTGATAGAGTCGGCTTTGTTATTTCTCAAAGAGATAATGTAATCGATGCGGTAGGGGAGTGTGAAAGAGCTATAGATAAAATAAAATTCGTTGTGGAGGATTAGTATGAGATTATGGATTGTATCTGTTGGAGAACCATTGCCAGTTGATGGTGATAACGTACGTTTAAGACGTATGGGTAATCTTGCAATGTATGCATCGTCAAACAATGTTGATGTGGAATGGTTTTCTGTATCTTTTGACCATTATGGAAAAACACAAAGATGTGAGACAAATAAGGATTATCAAATTAATGATAATTTTACAATGCATTTAGTGTATACTAATGGATATAAAAGAAATGTTTCTTTAGCAAGAATTATTCATCATAAAAATGCAGGGAAAAACATAAAGAAAAGAATGGAGGAACTTAATAAGCCAGACATAATTTTTGCATCGATGGAACCACTTGAGGTATCAAATGCAGCTGTTAAATATGCAGAAGAGAATAATGTGCCATGTATTGTAGATGTAAGAGATTTGTGGCCAGAAATATATTATGATGTAATCCCAAAACAATTACATTTTATACTTGATATATATGTCAAGAGTTGTACAAAAAGTCTTTCATATACGATGGAACATAGTGATTCGATAGTTGGATTGTCAGAAGGATTTTTAAACTATGGATTAAAATATGCGAAACGTAAACGTTCAGAAAATGATAGAATTTTCCCGATAGCTTATCCAAATTACAATTATAATGAATATAAAGGTAGATTAGAAGAGTTATGGGGACAATATGGGATTTGTCAAGATGATTTTATAGTTACGTTTTTGGGGAATTTCGGTGATCAATTTAAATTTGAGGAAATTATAGAGGCTGCGAAAAAGCTTGAAAAATATAATATCAAATTTGTTTTGTGTGGGAATGGCAAACATATAGAAGAAATTAAAGCACAGGTTAGTAGTAATGTGATAATACCGGGTTGGATCGAAAAAGCACAGATTTTGTCTCTTCTATCAAACTCGAAAGTTGGTATAGCTCCATATATTAACAGTATGAATTATAGGATGAACACTCCTAATAAATTTGGAGAATATCTTTCAGCTAGTTTACCAATTGCTGTTTCAGTTTCAGGAGAGATGGAAAAACTTCTAAAACAAAATGAATGTGGATATATGTATACAGATGGTTCTAGTCTGGCAAACATTATTTTAGAATATTACAAGTCAACAGAAAAACAAACAACACACGCAAAAAATGCAAGAAAATTATATGAAAAGATGTTTAATGCAGATTTTGCAAACGATAATTTATTAAAACATATAAATAACGTTGCGATAAGCGGGAGGAAATAAAATGTCACTTTATGAAAAAATTAAGAATGGTGAGGAAATGCTTTCTTTAGTAGGATTAGGATATGTTGGAATGCCTATAGCTGTAGCATTTGCTAATAAAGGTGTTAATGTAATAGGATTTGATTTAAATGAAAAGAAAATTGAATTATACAATTCAGGAGTTGATCCAACAAATGAAGTGGGTGATGATGCAATAAAGAATACAAGTGTTCAATTTACAGCAGATGAGAAAGAACTCAGAAAAGCTAAATTTCATATAGTTGCTGTTCCTACACCTGTTAATCTTGATCATACACCAGATCTGACACCAGTAATAGGGTCTTCAGAAATTTTAGGAAGAAACCTTACAAAAGGTTCTATTGTTGTGTATGAATCAACAGTATATCCTGGTGTGACAGAAGATGTATGTATACCAATCTTAGAGAAAGAATCAGGATTAAAGTGTGGAGAAGATTTTAAAATTGGATATTCTCCAGAACGTATAAATCCGGGAGATAAAGTACATAGGCTTGAAAATATTCGTAAAATTGTTTCAGGTATGGATAAAGAAGCATTAGAAGAAATCAAAAACGTATATGATCTTGTTATTGAAGTTGGTACATATCCTGTGTCTACAATTAAAACAGCTGAGGCAGTAAAGGTTGTAGAAAACAGTCAACGAGACATTAATATAGCATTTATGAATGAACTTGCAATGGTGTTTGACCGTATGGGAATAGATACTAACGAAGTAGTGGATGGTATGAACACAAAATGGAATGCTCTGGGGTTCCGTCCTGGCCTTGTTGGGGGGCATTGTATAGGTGTTGATCCATATTATTTTACATATGAAGCTGAAAAATTAGGCTATCACAGCCAGATTATTCTTTCAGGACGTAAGGTTAATGACGGTATGGGTGCATTTGTTGCAGATGCTACCATAAAAGAACTTATTAGAGCAGGAAAAGCACCTAAGAACTGTAAGGTTGCTATTTTAGGATTGACATTTAAAGAAAACTGTCCGGATACAAGAAACAGTAAGGTTGAAGATATTATAAAAAGATTAAAAGAATATGACATAAATCCATTAATAGTTGATACATGGGCAAGTGATAGAGATGCCGAAAAAGAATATGGAGTTAAATTAACTAAATTAGAAGACGTAAATGAAGTTGATTGTGTAATCTTAGCAGTAGCACATGATGAATTTAAGAAAATATCATTAGATCAGTTAAAAGAGCTATATGTTTCTTGTCCAGATAATGAGAAAATTCTTATAGATGTTAAAGGAATACATTCCATTAAAGAATTAGAACAATCTGGTATGAGATTTTGGAGGTTATAATTAAGAAGTTTATATAAAAGAAAAATAGGGGTGTATAGTATGTTTAAAGCAACTATAATAGGGCATTTCGGATTTGGGTATAGTTATTCGGATGGACAAACAGTTAAAACAAAAAATTTAGCAGATTGTTTGTGTCAAGAATATGGCATAGAAAATATAAATATGCAAGATACACATGGAGGCATAAAGTCTCTATTAAAGGCTCCGCTAATGCTATTAAAGGCATTTAAAACATCTGAAAACATTATAATATTACCAGCACATAGGGGAATTAAAATATACGCTCCTATAATTTCGTTTTATAAATGTTTCTTTAAAAGAAAAAAGGTTCATTATGTAGTTGTTGGGGGATGGATTCACAATTTAGTGAAAAACAATCAATTTCTAAAAAAATCATTGGCAAGATTTGATTACATATATACAGAAACAAGTATTTTGAAAAAAAGATTATTTGAAGTTGGTTTGAAAAATGTGACTGTTTTACCTAATTTTAAAAATATAAATATAATTAATGAAAAAAATATGAATTATCCATGCAACGCTCCCTATAAATTGTGTACTTTTTCTAGGGTAATGAAAGAAAAAGGAATAGAAGACGCTATTATGGCTGTATCCGAAATTAATAGAAAATATGATAGGAAAGTGTTTGAATTAGATATATATGGGCCTATTGATGAAAATGAACATGATTGGTTTACAAGTTTGAAAAATCGATTTCCTAATTATGTTAAATATTGCGGGGTTATACCACCAGAAAAAAGTGTTGATATAGTTAAAAATTATTTCGCATTGTTATTCCCAACCCTCTTTTATACAGAGGGAATACCAGGAACGATACTTGATGCATATTGCTCTGGAGTTCCTGTTATAGCTTCTAGATGGGAAAGTTATTCTGATGTTGTAGAGGAGAATATAACTGGAATTGGATATGAGTTTAAAGATATAAATGATCTGATACGAGTTTTAGATGAAGTATCAATATTCCCAGAAAAAATATTAAATTTAAAAAAGAATTGTTTGGAGTATGCAATTCATTATTCTCCAAATGAAGTGATAAAGATTCTAGTCAAAAATATGTAAGGGAAAGAAAATGTGGGATTTTAGAAGTAAAATTTTATTTATATTGTACAAGGTTACAGCTTCATGGCTACCAATTAGTCAAAGGTTAAAATTTGCAAAAAAAATCAGGTGCTATTGGACGAAAAAAATAATAAGTTATTGTGGAGAAAACGTAAATATTGAGCATGGAGCAATATTTTCTCCAGGATTGTCGATAGGAGATAATTCTGGAATAGGCATAAAATGTGAAGTATATGGAAAAGTAACGATAGGCACTGATGTTATGATGGGACCAGAAGTTGTAATATATACTAGTGGACATGAGACAAAGAGTATTGAAATGCCAATGAGATTACAGGGCGGTACCAAAATAGAGCCTGTTGTTATTGGAAATGATGTATGGATTGGCCGAAGAACTATGGTTATGCCTGGGGTTAAAATAGGAAATGGATGTATTATAGGAGCTGGGGCTGTTGTTACTCATGATATTCCAGATTACTGTGTAGCGGTTGGAGTGCCTGCACGAGTTGTCAAGAAAAGAGAGGGAGATAGACATGAAGCGACTATTATGTATACTTAGTAATATGAATGCTGGTGGAGCAGAAACATTCCTGATGAAAGTATATAGAAATATAGATAAGTCAAAATATCAATTTGATTTTTGCGTGAACGTACAAGAGCGCTGTTATTATGAAAATGAAATTGAAAATCTAGGTGGTAAACTGTATAGAATTCCTTCTAAATCAGATGATTTAAAGGCATTTAAAAAGAAATTGACTAATATTATCAAAGAAAATGATTATCGATATGTATTAAGAATTACAGCAAATGCAGCAGGTTTGCTAGATCTCAAAGTTGCAAAAAAGGCAGGGGCACAGAGATGTATTGCAAGATCAAGTAATTCAAATAGTGAAGGTAGTATAAAAAATAAAATTGTCCACATTTTAGGAAAAGAATTATATTTAAAATATGTAGATGTTGGAATAGCACCTTCAAATTTAGCGGCTGAATATACATTTGGGAAAAAAATGGTTGAGAAAGGTAGAATTTCGATAGTGCATAACGCTTTAGATATTGATGTTTATAAATTCAATAAAAATGGTCGCACTAAAATCAGAAATGAGTTTGGAATAAAAAATGATTTTATTGTTATAGGAAATGTAGGTAGATTTATGACACAAAAAAATCATAAACGCATTATCGAAATTTTTGAAGAAATTCATTTAATGAATTTAAAAACAGTTCTTATGCTAGTAGGAAATGGTGAATTAGAAAAAGAGATAAAAAAGGATATAAGTGAAAAAGGACTTCAAGAATCAGTAGTTTTTACAGGAGTTCGATCTGATATACCAGATCTTTTATCTGCAATGGATGTAATGTTGATGCCTTCATTTTACGAAGGTATGCCAAACACAGTTATTGAAGCTCAAGCTACAGGATTACCTTGTGTAATTTCTGACACAATTACAAGAGAAGCCAACATAACAGGATTGGTAAAATATATATCGTTGTTAGATCAAAATAATGTTTGGGCTAAAGAAGTTTTATCTACAAATATAAATAATAGGATTGAGACAAAACGTATGTTTATAGAGAATTCCTACAATATATCTGCTGTTGTAAAACAATTTGAAAATATTGTGTTTGGAGAATAGGATGACAAAAATAAAATTTGGTAAAGTAACATATAAAAAGATTATATGGATATTGACGGTGGCTTTGTTGGTTGGATTTATTGTGTTTGAAAAATATTCATGGGGAAAGTATCTTTTTTTACTGATTAGTTTTTTTATATTTACTATAGATAATATAATATCTAAAGGAGCTGTAATACCTATAGGTGCTTTTCAAATTCGATTTGGTGCATTCATTGTATATAGTTTTATGACATCTTTATGGGCACTGAAATCTTCCAATGTTATAGAGTTTTCAGTTACGTTAGTTTTAATATATCTATGTTTATTACTTATTACACCACATTACATGAAAGATAAAAATATGGATCGATTACTATCGGCAATTATGTGGGCAAGTGTTATTGTGGCAATTTATACTATCTCATATTATGGAATAGATACTTTAATAGCAGCATCAAAGACACAATATGTTAGATTAGGAAATGATTATAGTAATATTAATACTGTAGGGATGTTCTGTGCTTTTGGCGTTGTAATTCAATTTGATAAATGGATATATGATAAAAAATTTCAGATATCTATGCCATTTATCTTAATTTCCATTTTTGTTGTTGCATGTACACAGAGTAGGAAGGCGTTGATGTTAATTATTATCGGATGTGTGTTTATTCTTGTACTGAAGAATTACAATAATAAAAATTTCGGTAAATCAGTTGTTAAGATTATAGCAAGTTTGGCGGCAATAGGTATTGTGTTGTTCATGATTTCACAAATCAGTGTTTTTTCTGGTGTACAAGAGAGGTTAGCACAGCTTTTTTCTGTTTTTACTGGAAAGGGAGAGCTCGACAGTGGTTCAGTTAATAGGCAACTTTTGGTTGAATTAGGTTTTAAGGTATGGAAAATCCATCCGATTTTAGGGGTTGGATTAAACTGTACACGAATAATAGTAAATCAAGTAATGGGGTTTGATGCTTACATGCATAATAATTTTATTGAAATATTATGTGCTACAGGATTAATCGGATTTATTTTATATTATGGAATGTATGTATACATATTAAAAAATCTAATTAAGTATAAAAATGGTAACAAGAGAAGTTATATTTTCGGACTCATGTGGTTAGTGATTTCACTCATTATGGATGTTGGAATGGTCTCATATTATGGAAAAACACAATGTTTCTACATGTTGGTTCAGTTTTTAAACGTATATTATATGAAAAAGAATTTATATCTAAAACATGAATGTGAGGAATAATATGAATGGAAAAAAAATATTAAAATCAATCAATAAATTAATTACGGATCCAACGTTTAGATTTAACATAGTCTCAAATGCAGGAGTATATAATTATCTAAAAGATGAAGAATATTTAAAAAGAAAGTTCAAAGCCTATATGGGTAAAGAATTAGATTTAAATAATCCAAAAACATTTAATGAAAAAATACAATGGTTAAAGTTGAATAATAGAAAACCGCAATATACAATTATGGCCGATAAACTTAAAGTGAGAAGTTTTATTGCTGAAAAAATAGGAAAAGAATATCTTATTCCCTATATAGGAAGTTGGGAGAATACCTCAGAAATCGATTTTGAACAGTTACCAAATAGTTTTGTAATAAAGTGCAATCATAATAGTGGAGAAGGTATGTATATATGCAGGGATAAATCTAAACTGGACACTGGAAACTGGGCAGATATATGTTCATCTATAAAAATTGGATTAAATCAAGACTATTACAAAATCGGTAGAGAGTGGCCGTATAGAGATATACCTCGAAAAATATTATGTGAAGCATATATGGAAGACATGGAAACAAAAGATTTAAGAGACTACAAGTTTTTTTGTTTCAACGGTAAAGTTAAATGTTTTAAGGTTGATTTTGATAGATTTGAGAACCATAGAGCAAATTACTATGATTCTGAAGGAAATATTATGTCTTTAGGAGAGGTTATATGTCCACCAAATTTTGATAAAGAGATAAAAATGCCATATAATTTAGAGATGATGAAAAGTTTGGCTGAAAAATTATCAGAAGGTGAACCATTCTTGAGAGTTGATTTTTATGAAGTGAATGGTAAGGTGTATTTTGGAGAATTAACATTCTTTCCGGCATCTGGATTTGGAAAATTTATTGATGATAAATGGGATGAAATATTAGGTGATTGGATTGATTTAGAAGTATAGGAGTTATATTATGGGAATACTGATTGGAGCGGATTTTGTACCGACAGAAAGTAATAGTATATGGTTTGAAGAAGCAAAAATAGAAAAATTAATTGAAGAAAAATTATATTATATTATTAAAAATGCGGATTACAAAATATTTAATTTAGAACTTCCATTGACAAATGTCTATGAGCCAATCAAAAAATGTGGGCCAAACTTAATGGCGAATACTAATACTATTAATGGGTATAGAAAGTTAGGAGTGAATTTATTTACTTTAGCAAATAACCATATCTTAGATCAAGGTATAAAAGGTGTTTTATCAACAAAAGATGTTTTAGAAAAAGCAGGTATTCAATACATTGGTTTAGAAAGTGATAGCATACCAGATAATAGTTTTTGTACATTTGCATATAACGGAAAAAAAATAGGGGTTTATGCCTGCGCAGAACATGAGTTTTCTACGTTAAATATATGGGACATAAGAGCTAATCCATATGATGAAATGAAAACAAGCGAAAGAATTGAGGCTTTAAAATCCATATGTGATTATGTAATTGTTTTGTATCATGGTGGTAAAGAATACTATAGATACCCATCACCTAAACTACAAAAGATATGCCAAGGAATTGTACAATCAGGAGCAGATTTGGTGATTTGTCAGCATAGTCATTGTATAGGATGTGAAGAAAAATATAATAATAGCACTATTTTATATGGACAAGGGAACTTTTTGTTTGACTTATCAAATAACGAATTTTGCAAGACGGGATTACTTATAAATATTGATTCATCATTAGAAATTTCATATATTCCTATAGTAAAAAAAGATGAAACAGTTTCTTTGGCATCAGACACTGAGTCATATGAAATTATGGGGGAGTTTTATCGAAGAAGTGAACAAATAAAAAACGGAGCATTTGTTGAAAATAATTACAATGAATTTTCAAATGAGATGCTTGAAACATATTTGTGGGCGTTATCAGGAAAAGAAAGTGTTTTGTTTAAAATAATTAACAGAATTACATTTGGAAAATTAAGAAAATGGCATCTGGAAAGAAAATATAATGATGAAATCATAAAGAAGATTTATAATTTTATGATTTGCGAAGCACATAATGAACTTTTAACGAATGGTTTGGAGAACAAAATTTATGATTAATGATGAAAAGATAAATAAAGTGTGTGTAATGTTGGCTTCATATAATGGTGAAAAATATATTGGAGAACAGATAGATAGCATACTTCAACAAAAAGATGTAGATATTAAACTTGTTGTTAGAGACGATGGTTCTACAGATGGAACAATAGAAATATTAGAAGAATATAAAAACAAGTACGGAATACGTATTATTTACGGCAATAATATGGGGCCTGCAGCAAATTTTTATGAGTTATTGAATAATGCATATGAGTCAGATTATTATGCATGGTCTGATCAGGATGACATATGGGATAGTGATAAATTGATAACAGCAATCTATAAAATCAAAAATACAGAAAAAGCAGTAACTATTCCAATATTATATTATTCGGCAAGTCGAGCTGTAGATAAAGAAAAAAAAATAATTAGTAATATTGGTGTAGAAAATCCTTCTATTAATTATGGGGCAGCTTTAGTTAGAAGTAAAGCCCAAGGCTCAACTTTTGTTTTTAATAATAATTTAATAAATATTGCAAAGAAATATGTTCCTGATTTTAAAAAATGTCATATACTGCATGATGCGTGGTTACATAAAGTTTGTCTAGCCCTTGGTGGAACCGTTATACACGATCCAGTTCCACATATGTCATATCGTATTCATGATAATAATGTGGTTGCAAGAATGCCGTCACATAGTTTTAAGGATAGAATATTAGGATTTTTATCGTCAAATACAGAAAACTATTGTAGTAAAGTTGCGAAAGAACTGATAAATGGATACAAAAAAGATATGACTCTTGAAAATTATTATTTAACTAATAATTTGGCTTACTATAGGGAAAATATTATGTGTAAAACTAAAATTTTATTTTCAAAATATTATAGAATAGGCACTTTTAAAGAGGATATTAAATTTAAATTAAGTATATTGTTAAACAAAGCTTAATATATAATGTATGCAGAATGGAGGAGTGATAGTGGAATTTAACCGTACACGAAATAGTACGAGAACATTTATCTTCGGGGTTCTTTGTAAAATAATTTCAATTATTGGGCCATTTTTAACAAGGACAATAATCATATATAAATTAGGGACTGATTATTTAGGATTAAGTAGTTTGTTTACATCTGTTTTATCAATCCTGAACATTTCAGAATTGGGAATAGGAACAGCAATTACTTTTTGTCTTTATAAGCCAGTTGCTGAAGATGATAAAACTATGGTAAGAGCTTTATTATCTCTGCTAAGAAAGCTATATTTAGCTATAGGTATTATTATAATTTCGGTTGGATTATTAATGATGCCTGCTTTAAATGTTTTAATCAGTGGAGAGTGTCCAGCTGACATAAATCTATACATTTTATATTTGATATATTTGATAAATGCAGCATCATCATATTTAGGCTTTGCTTATAAAGGTGTTTTACTTAACGTATATCAAAGAGGGGATATTTCGAATAAAATCGAAACTATAACTGAAATTTTAAAATATGTATTACAAATAGGAATATTATTATTGTTTGAGAATTATTATTGGTTTGCAGCAATATTACCATTTTCAACAATTTTAATAACTATTTCCACACAAGTGGTAAGTAAATCATTTTATCCAGATTTATATCCAGAAGGTGAAGTACCAAAAGAAATAAAAAGAATAATAAAAAATAAAGTCATATATTTATCAGCACACTCTATTGCAGGTACGCTAACGAATTCTGTCGACAATATTGTTATTTCTAGCGTTATTGGTTTAACTGCAATTGCGGTTTATGGAAATTATAGTTATATCACATCATCAGTTTTATCATTTATATTAATAGCTTATAGGGCTTTGACACCAGCTATAGGAAACAGTTTATGTGCTGAATCGAAGGAAAAAAATCTAAAATTATTCAATTCTCTACAGTTTCTTTGCTTTTGGACAATTACTTGGTGTTGCACATGTTTATTATGCCTATTCCAGCCGTTTATAACATTTTGGATAGGAAAAGAAAACTTGTTAAATTTTAGTGTTGTTATAATGATAGTTTTATATTTTTATTCTAATGCTACAAGACAGCTATATGGAACATATGTAGGAGCAGCAGGATTATGGAATAGAACTCTACCTAGACAAATTATCTCTGCAATATTGAATTTAGTTTTGGATGTGATGTTAGTAAAAAAATATGGAATAGGTGGAATTGTGTTTGCATCATTCGCGTCAAATTTTTTTGTTTCATTACCACTAGATGTTTTGGTAACATATAAAGATATTATGAATGTAAGGGTATCAAAAGGATACATATCCTTATGTACTAGAACGATTGTTACAACTTTAATTTGTGCTGTTTCATACATCATATGTAGTCATATAAAAATAGGGGGATTACTTTCGTTAATAATTAGGAGTGTAATATGTATAATTGTTCCAAATCTAATTATGTATATTTTTTATTGTAAATCAGAAGAATTTCTTTATATGAAGTCTCATTTAAAAGGAATGATAAAAAAATAAAACAGAAGGTGAAAATATAAATTATGAATTCTATGAAACAATTAAACGAACAGGAAATTAAGGAAATATCCTTAGATATATTGAATTTTATTACAAGTAAATGTGATGAAATGAATCTTAAGTATGTTCTTATATGGGGAACTTTAATAGGAGCGGTGAGGCATAATGGCTTTATTCCATGGGACGATGATATTGATATAGCCATGCCAAGAAAAGATTATGAGACATTAATTGAATACCTGACTAGTAATGATAATCAGCCTTATTCACTTGTAAGTGTCTATAATGAAAATAATTATAATTATTTGGTTTCAAGAATTGTTAATACTAAGACTATTATAAAATTGGAATGTAAATCAAATTTGAATAGGATGGAGCATGGTGTTTTTGTTGATATATATCCGATTGACAAGTGTGGTGTTAGCATGGATGATGCTTTCACATTTTTTAAAAAGCAAATGCATTTAGAAACGTTAAGAACAATGGCTTTATCTCAATCTTTTGTAAAAGCAAAAACATCTTGTCTAAAAACTGTTGTGAAATATCCTGTTTATGTGTATGCGAAGATTAGAGGAAGTAGATATTTCTTGTCTCATCTAGAAAAAAATGTTAGAAATGCAAATAATAAAGAAGCGGAATTTTATTGTTGTTGGTGTGGAACTGGTGGTATGGATTATCATAAGCTGATATTTGATAGAAATATATTTGAGAATGTTTTGAAATGTAAATTTGAAGATAATGAGTATTTTATTCCACAGGAATATGATTATGTCTTAACAAAAGTGTATGGTGAATATATGAAATTACCACCTGAAATGGATCGTATAGGACATCATTTCTATAAAGCCTATTATTTGCAATAAATTTGAATAAATATAAACAATTTAATTTGGATAGTATAATATTATAAGATGATGAGGAATTTAAATGTCAAAATAGAATTTAAAAATAAAAAAGTTTTATAACAGGTGCAGCAGGTTTTATTGAATCGTATTTATGTTTAGACTTAATAAAGTCGTTTGAAAATATCAATATAATTAGTATAGGGATTAAATATGATGCATAGTTATAGGGAGATAGAATATGAATGAGGATAAGTTATACAAAATAGTATTGTATACAGAAAAAAAGTTAGGTCGTTTAGGACGAAAAATTGCTTATGGGATAATGTTTCATGAAAAAGATGTATTTCATTCAACGTTATATCGAAGGTTTTTAAAAGAAAAATTTAAAATAGAACTTGGATTAGGTTCATATGGGGTGGATCCGTCGATTTTTGATGGACCTGCAGTTATAGGAAAATATGTAAGTATAGCACCGAATGTACGTAGATTATGTGTTAATCATTTAATAGATGGTGTAACAACGCATCCATGTTGTTTTAATCCTATTTACAAATGGGTTCAAAAAGATACTAGGGAGTATACGAAAATAAACATAGAAAATGATGTATGGATTGGAGCAAATGTTACAATTCTACCTAATGTAAAAAATATAGGAAACGGTTCAATTGTTGCTGCAGGTGCCGTAGTTACAAGGGATATTCCACCTTATGAAATATGGGGGGGGTACCAGCAAAATTCATAAAAAAAAGATTTGATAATAATGATATTACTGTTCAATTAGAAAAATCAGAATGGTGGAATTTTACAGAAGAATATTTAAAGAGTAGAGTTGAATTATTAAATTCACCAGAAAAATTTTTAGATGAAATAAATAACAATAAGAAATAGGTAGATAATTATTATGAACTGTGTTCAGTATTCGGGGTCAGACCCCAATGTGGTCAACCTAATGTCAACTTAAGACAAGTGCCTGCTCAGGTTAATGAATAACGGTGCGAAATCGAGAAAAGCGGAAGGTAGATTTGAAAAGAAGACACACTTTAATAGAGCTTCACAGAAAAAGCCCTATTAACAGCTATTGATTTTAGAATGCAACTTTTTTATTGTTAAAATGTGTTCTGCCTATTGCTTTGTTCTTCTTCCGCCGGAATGTTCTTCCAGGCATAATCTGAGATCTGCATCGGAGAGATTCCTTATATA
>OGCN01002081.1_pt1 | contig 23243 bp, 28 predicted proteins | sample 1570181 | NCBI WGS metagenome assembly OGCN01 (sample SAMEA4370584, study PRJEB24528) | human gut metagenome | reverse complement strand
GACCGGATCCAAGGAGGCAGCGGGCTCATCAGCCAGCAGGATTTTTGGATGACGCATGAGGGCTCTCGCGATGGCGGCGCGCTGTTTCTGACCACCGGAGAGATTTTTTACCGGTTCTTCTGCTTTTTCCAAGAGTCCCACGCGGTCAAGAAATTTCAGTGCTTCTGCCCGGCGCTTTTTTCCGTAGATTCCGAACACAGCGGGGAAAAATCCCATATCCGGCAGACAGGCAGTGAGCACATTTGCAAGGCAGGTGGAATTTTCCACGAGACAGAAATCCTGATAGATGGTGCCGATGGATCTCTTTACATTCTTCCTGGCAGTTCCGGACATGGACGATATGTCGCTGCCATCAAAAAGGACAGCCCCGTCCACCGGCGTCTCCATGCCGTTTAAGATCCGGAACAGGGTGGTTTTTCCAGCTCCGGACGGACCGATCACGGAGACGAACTCGCCCTGAGGGATGGTAAAGGTTACATGGTCCAGGGCGCGTGTCCCGTTTTTAAATTGTTTTCCAATGTTCTGAAGAACGATTTCCATGAAGATACCTGCCTTACAAATAATGAATCAGTAAAAAACTGGAACCTGTTTAGTTCATAGACTTTAACATTTCCTGTGCGGCGCGTTCCCCGTCATAGTTCGCGTCATCGCCCCACTCGTAGCCGACCTGACTGAAGACTTTGATGATGTCTTTGCCTTCATCAGTTCCTGCAATCTCGATGAAGGAATCACCGAGAGCCTGACGGAAGTCAGCGTCCTGCATAAGGTCGGAAGTTTTGCTGTATGCGATCATATCGTTGTAGATTCCCTCTGTGACGCCGATGATGCCTGTCTGCTTTACCATATCATCAGTGCCGCCGAATTTCTCTTTCCAGTCCGGCGCATATTTTGTGCGGATATGGCCGTAGGAGACCATGAGGTCTGCCTGTCCGGAGGCGAGGCGGGCAAGGGAGGTGGTGTAGGAATCAGACTGGACCGCATTTGCGAGGTCAGCGATGGTCTTTCCGTAGCGCTCGTTTAACCATAAGGACGGATAAATGTAGCCGGACGCGGAGGTCGGTCCCATGACTGCCCAGGTGGCGCTGTTTAAGTCATCCCAGGTAAGTTCCTCGCCGTTGTTGACTTTTGCTAAGAGCTCCTGACCTTTTTCACTCGGTCCCGCGAGAATGATGGAGCGGTAATATGTGCTCATTTTGTCTGTGTTTTCCTCGATGGTGCCGTCGTTCCAGTCCTTCGGATCTTCGGAGTCCTTATTGATGGCGTAGCGGAGAGCCGTCAGGAGAACGTCGCAGTCATCGGAGAACAGGACATAGTTTCCTCCGGAGATAAATCCGATATCAGCGCTTCCTGCGCTCAGTGCCTCACCGACAGCAGTGTAGCTTGTTCCGACGGTCATGTCGATGTCTTTGACATCGTAGCCTTTTTCAAGCAGTGTCTCTTTTAATAGGTTTTCTAACGGCTCTGTTGCTGTCGTGATCGTATCTGCATCTGCGTATGGGGAGAAAGCGATCTTTAAGGAATCAATGGATTTTGTCTCTGCGGAAGCGGTTGCTTCAGAAGTGCTTTCCGCAGAAGCGGCAGATGTGGTCTCCCCTGTGGAAACAGCCGGTGCGTCCGTTTTGGAAGAACATCCTGCAGTGAGTCCGAGGCAGAGCGCCAGGGAGAGAGCGGGTACAACAAATTTTCTCATAATAATACCTCCATAGCCCGTCAGGGCAGAATATATTTTCTGCTGAAAGAATGGGACACCGGGAAATACGGTGAAATAGTTTCAATATCCGCCAATGGTCAGGACGCTGTGGGAGCGTGAGTGTTCCGAATAAAATGAAATAGAACGCGTTCAGCTGCCATAGATCCTGAAGATACAGGCGGATAAAGAAAAAGGCATGCCTTCTGCAGCATGCCGTAAAAATGACTTTCAGGCAGAATGCTGACAAGCCGCGGACATGGATCCGCAGCATGGGACGGTCGATCCTTTCTGGAATCCTCTCAGCCCGGAACACGGGCTCCCTCGCAATCTGGTCTTCGTCATCAAATGATTGAATTGACCGCAGCATCAGGGCGCTCCCCCTCATGCTGCATTCCGTTAACCGATTTGGATTGTAGCACAGGAGATGAAAAAAGGCAAGAGAGGAAATTTCTGAAAGGTCCGCCGGGAAAAAGCGATGGGCGGGGAACACAAGGCTGTAAGCAGGCTGCACGGAATACATGAAAAATATCGATGGATCCATGCAAAATCCGCAGTCTTGAAATTATGTACGAAACCGGGTGCAAACTTGACTTTTCCGCGCGGAAAGTATATAGTAAGTCTTGTCAGAAAAAAGAAAATAAACAGACCGGGGAGCCTGACAGATCAGGCTGAGAGTTGGCTGCATCGCCAAGACCCGTATACCTGATTTGGATCATGCCAACGTAGGAAGCTGCTGAAGAGAAAGAGTAGAAGTGGAGATACCTGCGGGTGTCTCCTTTTTTTACGCGAACAACGAGCCAAAGTCCGCGCTTGCGCGAGACCTTGGCGACTGTCGCGATAACAAGGGGAAACTCGCGAAGCGTGTTTTTACTTGTTATAACAGGAATTCCGGGGAATTCCCTGTTACACAAAAGGTACTGACGTGCCAATGCTGTGCACTCGTGCGAAGATGTAGATCGTCGCAAGCGGCCGCGCGAGGCGCGGGAATGTGCCAAGGCGCGTTTCATGTATTGTAGGAGGTAGAAGATATGAACTGCAGACCGGAAGATATGCTGCTCTACGCGGTGACAGACCGCGCGTGGTTAAATGGTGAGACTCTGGAGAGCCAGGTGGAAAAGGCTTTAAAGGGCGGAGCAACCTTTGTTCAGCTGAGGGAAAAAGAGCTGGATGAGGAGATGTTTTTAGAAGAGGCGAAGAAGATCAAAAAGCTTTGTGCCGAATATCATGTTCCCTTTGTGATCAACGACAACGTGGATATCGCCCTTAAGGTGGACGCGGACGGCGTTCATGTGGGACAGAGCGATATGGAAGCGGGAAAAGTGAGAGAAAAGCTGGGACCGGATAAGATCATCGGTGTTTCCTGTAAGAATGTGGAGCAGGCACTTCTCGCGAAAAAGCACGGGGCAGATTACCTCGGTGTCGGAGCGATGTATCCGACAGGAACAAAAAAGGACGCCACAGCGGTGACACCTGAGGCGCTTTCTGCGATCTGTCAGGCGGTGGATATCCCGGTAGTCGCCATCGGCGGGATCAATAAGGACCGCCTGGAGCCCCTTAAGGGAACCGGTGTGGATGGCGTCGCAGTCGTCAGCGCGATCTTTGCGGCAGAGGATATTGAGAAGGCGACACGAGAATTGAAAGAGGCGGTAAGAGAAATCTTATAATTTTTTAAACACTACATTCAAACAAGCCAATAAGCCAGAAGAAAAATACTACCTGCCTGAAAATATGAATTCTAAATTCACAGAGCAGCAATTTTCCCTCTGGGTTTTGGAATAGATCAAGCGGAAAACATTTCCGCGGCGGCACATTGGGGGCACCACCTTGCGTCGCCTAATAAAAAGTTATTGATGCCTGAAAGGAGTTTTTATGATGAAGACAGCATTAACGATCGCTGGAAGCGATTCCAGCGGAGGCGCCGGCATCCAGGCCGATTTAAAGACGATGATCGCAAACGGAGTATACGGAATGAGCGCGATCACAGCACTGACGGCCCAGAACACGACCGGCGTCCAGGGGATTTTCGAGGTAACACCGGAATTCCTGGAACAGGAGATCGACAGCGTATTTACGGACATCCGTCCGGATGCGGTAAAGATCGGAATGGTTTCTTCTGCGGGACTGATCAAGTCCATCGCAAAGAAGCTTCATGAACACAAAGCAGAAAATATCGTTGTGGACCCGGTCATGGTGGCGACAAGCGGATCAAAGCTGATCAGCGACGATGCCATCGGCACATTAAAAGAATACCTGTTTCCGATGGCGGCGGTCCTGACCCCGAATATCCCGGAGACAGAGGTTTTATCGGGGATGGAAGTAAAGTCCGCCGAGGACATGATCGCGGCAGCAAAACAGATCAGTGAGACCTATCACTGCGCGGTCCTCTGTAAGGGCGGTCATCAGTTGAATGATGCCAATGACCTGTTATACCGCGACGGCAGCTACCGCTGGTTCAACGGTAAGCGTATCGACAACCCGAACACCCACGGAACCGGCTGCACCTTATCGAGCGCCATCGCCTCCAATCTGGCGAAAGGTTATGACCTCGATACGGCGGTGGAACGTGCGAAGGCTTACATCTCCGGAGCGCTGGCAGCCATGCTGGACCTCGGACATGGATCCGGACCGATGGATCACGGATTTGATTTTCGCGGAAAAGGATTTGCGGAGGAACAGGCATGACGATGACAGAACGCCTTTTAGAGGCAACAAAGGAGATCTGGGACGGCTATAACGAAACGCCTTTTGTAAAGGGAATCGCGGACGGCAGTCTGGATCATGAAAAATTTAAATATTATATGATACAGGATTATCTGTATCTTCTTGACTATACAAAGGTATTTTCCATCGGCACGGCGAAGGCGAAAAACCTCGACGCTATGCGCCTGTTCGCGGGTTATATCCATTCGATCCTGGACGGTGAGATGGATATCCACCGCGCATACATGACGAGACTTGGAATCGCGAAGGAGGAGGCGGAGCAGACACCGGTCGCTCTTGATAATCTGTCCTATACCTCTTATATGCTTCGTGTCGCTTACGAGGAAGGAGAGGCGGAGGTCATGGCGGCGATCCTTTCCTGCGCGTTGAGCTATGAGTTTATCGCGAAGAAGATCCTTGCGGAGTATCCGGCTGCAGATAAGCATGAGTTCTATGGGGAATGGGTCAGCGGATATGCGTCCGATTCCTACCACGAGGACAATGAGGTGCTGGCAGACCTGATGAACCGCCTGACGGAGGACTATTCCGAGAAGCGGAAACAGCATCTCGTGGACATCTTTACAGCATGCTCCCGCTACGAGGCGGCATTCTGGGATATGGCATGGGAAATGAGGCAGTAGGATGCTGAAATTTGACAATGTAAGCTTTCAATATGATGTGGAAGATTTCTCCATCATTGACCACCTTTCCTTCGATGTACAGGACGGGGAATTCGTGTCCGTCATCGGCGCTTCCGGCTGTGGTAAGAGTACGATTTTCCGGCTTGTGAACAAGCTTCTTCTGCCGGCTTCCGGCGAGATCCTGGTGGACGGAGAGTCCATTGAGAAGAAGAGAAACTACTGTGGATACATGCCGCAGCAGGATCTTTTATTTCCATGGCGGACCGTGAGGGAGAATCTCCTGCTGCCGATGGAGATCCGGGGCGGATATTCGAAAACGGAGATGAGAGAAAAAGCGGACGCGGCGCTGGAATCGGTTGGTCTTAAGGACTGGGGTGACAAGATGCCGAAGGAGCTTTCCGGCGGCATGCGCCAGAGAGCGGCGTTTGCGAGAACGGTGCTCACGGGTTCCGACCTTCTGCTTCTCGATGAGCCATTTTCAGCCCTCGATTACCTGACAAGGATCTCCATGCGGGAATGGCTTTTAGAGCAGTGGGAGAGGGAGAAAAAGACAGTCCTTTTTATCACGCACGATGTGGAGGAAGCGGTCTTTTTGTCCAGCCGGATCCTGGTTGTAGAGGAATCACCGATCACCCATCTGCGGTCCATTGATGTTCCGGCAGAATATCCGAGATCCAGGGACGAGCTTCGGAAACCGGAGATCCTGTCCCTGAAGGAGGAGCTGATCGGTATGTTGAGGAAGGAGACGTCATGAGTAAGAAGATGAAGAAGGATCATGCGCGGGTTCCTTCCGGGGCTTCGCACGGACAGACCCATAATTTTTTGAGTACGAATCTTCCGGCGGCGATTCTGGTGGCAGCTCTGCTGATCTTCTGGCAGGCGGCGGCTATGGGGATCGACGCGGCGTATATCCTGCCGTCACCGACCCAGGTGGTGGTACGGCTCTGGGAACTTAGAGGTCCGTTATTTAAGGCACACCTTCCGGCAACGATGTCGGTGGTGGGGATCGGACTTCTGATCTCCATTATTCTTGGCCTTGGTCTGGCCGTTCTGATGGATGCCAGCGAGACAGCGGAAAAGGCACTTTATCCGCTTATCATCGCGTCCCAGACGATCCCGACGACAGCTCTGGCACCGCTTTTTGTGCTCTGGTTCGGATATACGATCTGGAGCAAGGTGCTTGTGACGGTGCTGATCACATTTTTCCCGATCACGATCACGGTATTCGACGGATTTAAGTCGGTGAAGACGGAGATGGAAGAGCTCTTGTTTACCTTTGGTGCGGATAAACGCCAGATTTTTATGAAGTTAAAGGTTCCGGCTGTCCTGCCCTGCTTTTTCTCGGCGATCAAGATGGCAGTCCCGTTATCGATCATCGGAGCGGCCATCGGTGAATGGCTGGGAGCTCAGAGCGGACTTGGATATTTCAGCAGGAGAATGATGACACAGCTTGATGGAGCCGGAGTGTTCGCACCGATTTTATTGTTATCGGTGGCAGCGATGGCGGCTGTCTGGGTGGTCACACTGCTTGAAAAACGGATTATTCACTGGAGGAATGAGTAGAAAATGACAGAAGTTGTCTTTCGGTCTGGAAAGCGGAAGTTCAAGCTTCTGGCAGAATTTTGCGATTATATGGAAATGAGTTGGGCAGAATCAGTATCTATGGAATGCATAACATGAAATTCTGTCTGACCAGTGAAAGAGCTGGACAAATTGTTTTGATAACGAAAGGAAATGACATGAAAAAAGGAATGAGAATCGCTGCAGCGGTGATGGCTGCGGCTTTCAGTATGACAGTACTTGCAGGATGCGGTAAGAGCGAGACAAAGACAGCGGAGACGACGGCAGCGGCTTCAGCGGACAACAGCAGCGCGGCAGAGACAGCGGCTGCTTCTGATGAGAAAAAGGATCTCCGTGAGGTCAACGTGGTATTGGACTGGTATCCGAACGCGATCCACACCTTTATTTATACCGCCATCGAGCGCGGATATTATGCGGAAGAGGGACTTGATGTGAAGGTCCGCTTCCCAGCAAACGCGAATGATGCTCTGGCTCTTGTCGCTGCCGGCAAGGCGGAGATCGGAATGTATTATCAGCAGGATGTGATCCAGGCGGTTGCAAATCAGGGAACGAAGATCAAGTCCATCGGCGCGATCGTGCAGTCTCCGTTAAGCATTGTACTTTCTTTAAAGGATAAGAACATTACAAGCCCGTCCGATCTTGTCGGAAAGACAGTTGGATACGGCGGAACAGCTCTCAGTGAGTCCATTGTGAAGACCATGATGGAGTATGTGGGCGCGGATGCGTCAGATGTAAATCTGATCGATGTTGGATTTGACCTGATGAGCTCTATGACTACCGGCAATGTGGATGCCACCATCGGCTGTCTTGTGAACCATGAGGTTCCGCAGCTGGAGGAAGAGGGCTTTGATGTCAATTATTTCATGGCAAACGGATATGGCATTCCGAATTATTATGAGGAAGTGTTCCTCGCAAATAATGAGATGATCGAGAGTGAGCCGGAGGTCTTAAAGGGCTTTTTACGTGCATCTGCAAAGGGCTTTGAGGACTTTAAGAAGGATCCGGACGGCTGCCTCGCGATCCTCATGAACAACCAGAATGAGGAGAATTTCCCGCTGACACAGAGCGTTGAGGAGAAATCCTGTGAGACTCTGCTGCCGCTTATGGAGACGGAGGATGTTCCGTTCCTGACACAGACGGAGGAGTGCTGGCAGGAGAACATCGAATGGATGCTTGAGAGTGGACTGATCGATCAGAAGGTTGAGGTTTCTGATGTGATGGTGGACCTCGGGGAGTAGGTTCCTTGGGGAAATCTTATAGGAATTGAGAAATACCGGGATGGCAGGGAGACTGCTGTTCCGGTATTTTTATGGTCTGAGTCAGGAAAAGAGAGAGTGGGTCAACTTGGCGGAAGTACGCGCAGGTCAGCTTCCGGCTCCTGGTGCTGTCGATTTCCAGGCGGTTCCTCTATGCTTGCAGAAAAATGCTAAGGGCGGAGAAAATGGGACGCAACTCGCTTCGCTCAGACAAGCGCCCCATTTCCTCCAACGCATTTTCCTGCGAGCCAAGAGGAAGCCAGGCCTGTAAATCAGGCACCCGGTTCCGGAGGCTGACCTGCGCTGGGGATTGGAGGCGTAAGGATAGACCTGGAGGATGTATGATCTGGTTGTCACTGTGGGAAAGAACGCTTGTTCATATGGAAGATATGTATTATAATTGGGGTTAGATAACGTTTTTCGAAGAAAAAAGAGATACCTGGATGGAGGAAACTGTGCTGTTTCGGTTCTTGAAAATCAGGCATCCGCGTCCAGCGGCAGTCTTGTGCTGGATATTGACGAGATTGAATGGGAGGAAGGTTATGGCGGAACAGATAAAGAAGGAGAGGGCAAGGCGGCTGTTTTTGATCGCTTTCGTACTGTTTACGTTTGCGAACGGATTTGGCGGCAGTATTATCTCGAACTATTTTAAGGGCGTGTATCAGGTGGACTCGGTGCAGAGAGGGCTTTTGGAGATCCCGAGGGAGCTGCCGGGAGTTGTGGGAGTGTTTGTGATCACGGCGCTGTCGGGATGTGGAAATCTGACGTTAGCGATGATCAGTTTCTGCCTGTATGCGGTGGGAATGTTTGTCCTTGGTCTTTTATCTCCGGGATATCTCTTAATGCAGCTGTTTGTGTTTACCTATTCTCTCGGGGATCATATTGTCATGCCGGTCCGGGATGCGATCGCGATGGATCTCGCGGATGAGGGGAAGACGGGAACGTTTCTCGGAAAATACCGGGGATATGCGACGATGGGGTCCATGGCGGCATCATTGCTTGTATTTATCGGGTTCCGGTACGGGGCGTTCTGGTTCCGGGCGGACAGATCGATCGTTCCGTCGTTCTGCGTGTCACTTGTAGTCGTTGCGGCGGCGTTATTCTTCCTGTGGAGACTGAGAAGAGAGGTTCCGGCCCTTGATGTGCGAAAGCATGATGAGAAGAAAAAAGGACTGCCGCTTAAGAAGAAATACATTTCTTATTATATCGTTACGGGAGTTTATGGTTTCCAGAAACGGATGCGTCTGGTGTTTGCACCGTGGATCATTATCGAGCTCCTTGCGATGGGGGCAGATACGGTGGCGCTTCTTGGAATCGCGGCGCATTTTGGCAGCAGTATGATTGCTCCGCAGATCGGAAAATTTCTTGACCGGTATGGTGTGAAAAAGGGACTTGTTCTGGAGAGTGTGACGATCGGGGCGATCTTTCTGTATGCGGCCTGGGCAGTCCATGGGATCACGTCAGGTGCGTTTACGGGGAGAGTGGAGCAGATCTTTGCGTTCACGGCATATATTTTTATTATGATCGCAGATCATTTTAACGCGGTTCATGTGATGTTAATGAAAAAACTCAGCGACTCTCCGGCGGACGTGATGGAGAACCTGTCCTTCGGCCTGAGTGTGGATCATGTGCTGGCAGTGACGGTCTCCGGGCTTTTAGGCGCTGTCTGGAAGTTTGTCGGTCCGGAGTGGGTGTTTGTATTGGGAGCAGCGGTCTGCCTGGTGCATTTCGGGGTGGCTGTGTGGCTTGGAAAGAGAGCAAATTAGATTTCCATTTTTGCAAAGAAGTTTTGGGAGAACGTGGTATGATAGATTCAGAAACTTGGAAATCATGTGACAGGTAAAGAAACTGCGGAATGACTGCTGCAGAGGATATATTTGGGAGGAACGAGGATATGATCTTTGTATCACACTATGATTCACCGCTTGGAATGATCTATATGGCGGCGGATGATGACGTATTAAAAGGAGTCTGGTTTGAGGGGCAGAAGTACTTTGCTTCTGGATTGGATAAGAAAGAGACGGAAGATAAGGAGACGCCTGTTTTGAAGCAGACGAAAGAGTGGCTGGATCTTTATTTTGTCGGGAAAGAACCGGAGTTTCTTCCGCCGCTGGCGCCGGAGGGCTCAGAGTTCCAGAAAAAGGTATGGAAGATCCTGCTTATGATCCCGTATGGAAAGACCATGACATACGGGGAGATCGGCAGGAAAGTCGCTGAGATGTCGGGGAAAAAGACCATGTCTGCCCAGGCTGTTGGGGGCGCGGTCGGTCATAATCCAATCTCGATCCTGATTCCGTGCCATCGGGTGGTCGGAACGAACGGCAGCCTCACTGGGTATGCGGGCGGAATCGAGAAGAAGATCGGGCTGCTGAAACTGGAACGGACGGATATGTCTGGGATGTTTGTGCCGAAGAAAGGGACGGCGCTGTAGCGGGAAAATATGAATAAACAGCAGGGCTGTCGTTGCGGCAATTTTTTGCGGAACGACAGCTTTATCTATTGTAAAGATGGATAGCGATTGCTTTCATAATAAATTTCTGATAAAGTGTAATTAGCTATAAAGCAACGGAAGGAGCTGATATCATGGATGAATTTTTAAAACTGCCGGTTGGCATCGATAATTTTGAAAAGATCCGTCGAAATGGATTCTACTATGTCGATAAGACGAGCCTGATCGAGCAGCTCTTTTCGAATTGGGGGGAAGTCAATTTATTCACCCGTCCTCGCCGTTTTGGAAAAACACTTAATATGAGTATGCTAAAGTACTTTTTTGAAATCGGGACGGACCGGTCGCTTTTTGATGGACTCCATATTTCATCAAATGAAAAGATATGTTCTGAACATATGGGAAAATATCCGGTGATCTTTCTTTCATTAAAAAATGCAGAGGGATTGAATTTTGATACAGCGAAATATCAGATGGTCGAACTCATTGCGAGGGAGGCAGAGCGGTTTCCTTTTTTGGCAAAGGACACAAATTTATCGGACCGTGACAGGGAAAAGTACAGAGTGTTGACAGCATTTGCAGATGGACATTATCAGATGAGTGATGATGTACTGTACGGCTCTCTGCAGACGTTTTCCGAACTTCTGTATAAGCATTTTAATCAGAAGACGGTTATTCTGATCGATGAATATGATGTACCGCTTGATAAGGCCTTTCAGCATGGTTATTATCGGGAGATGGTCGCTCTGATCCGGGCGATGTTCGGAAGGGCACTGAAAACAAATGAGGCTTTAGCCTTTGCAGTATTGACTGGATGTCTCAGGGTTTCTAAAGAGAGTATTTTTACGGGATTAAATAATTTTAAGATCCTGTCGATTACGGATTCGCGGTTTGATGAACAGTTTGGTTTTACAGATAAAGAAGTACAGAAACTTCTCGCGGATTATCACCTGGAAGCGAGATTTTCGGAAACGAAGGAATGGTACGACGGTTATCGTTTTGGCAATGTTGACGTGTACTGTCCGTGGGATGTCATTAATCATATCGACCGAATCAAGGACGATCCGAATGCAAGACCAGAAGCATACTGGATCAATACCAGCGGGAATGACCTTGTAAAGCGCTTTGTGGATAAGGCAAACAGAACGACCCGGAATGAGATCGAACAGTTGATTGTCGGGAATGCAATTGAGAAGACGCTCCGTCTTGATCTCACATATGATGAGATCGATAACAGCATCGAAAATCTCTGGAGTGTTCTATTTACCACTGGATATCTCACACAGACGGGAATGACAGAGGATGGCGCGTACAGGCTCGTGATTCCAAACCGGGAGATTTGTGAAGTGTTTAAATTGCAGATCCAGGAGTGGTTTAAAAAGTCGATCTTCAGCAATACGGAGCAGTTAACTGCTTTCTGGAAAGCTTTTGAAGAGGGAAATACGGACGGAGTTGAGATGTACCTTAATCGGATCATGAGCAATTCCATCAGTGTTTTTGATATAAAAACGGGAGAAGGGAAAAAAGAAATCTCGTATCATAACCTTCTTGTTGGTATTTTGACGGGAAATGCAGACTGGCTTGTAAAATCTAATGTCGAGGCAGGAGAGGGATTTGCGGATATTATCGTAGAAACGGAAGATCCGAATGCAGGCATTGTTGTGGAACTGAAATATACGAAGAATTACGATGAGATGGAGCAGGCCTGCAAGGCGGCGTTGGATCAGATCAATGACCGGCGTTATCAGGAATATCTTTTAAATGATGGGCGAAAAGATATCACACTTTACGGAATTGCCTTCTGTAAGAAACGTTGTAAAGCGATGGCTTCCGGAAACTTATAATTGATTGGTATTAATGATGGATGGGTGTAGTGTAGAAAAACGAATTTTTTGCATTACACCTGTTTTTTATGATATTATGGTAGCTGAAGAATTTAGATTTCGTTGAGGTGCGACATGAAGATACAGAAAAAATGGCTCTATATACTGCTGGCTGCAGCAGGTGTGTTCGGTGTGGTCACAATTCTCTTTTTTTCAGGTGAAAAATGGCTGCGTGATGGCTGGTATTATATCCCTGACAGGGCGATCGCCATTGCACTTGGGCTCTGCGTGTTCTGGCAGATCGTGCTGACAGCGGGGACATTTTTTTTGCTGGTGTGGAACAGAAAGAAATTCGACGGCTGGATGAGAAGGATTATCAGGATACCGGTGATCGTGGCGGCGGTTTTTCTGTTCCTGTTTTTTGCATGGAACTGGTTTCTTTACAGTCTTGGATTTGAGCAGAAAGTGGAACAGTATGATGAACACATTGCCCTGTATGTAACGAATACATTTGTGAGAACGAGATTTCGGTATCCGCATTATATGTATGAGGAAAACTGGCTGTTTATGAGGAGTCTGAGTGATGAAGAACAGCAGGAAGCTGTTTTAAAATACGGAGATCCGGATGATTATTACAGGGAATATCATTAACGGCAGATGCAGATATGCGCCGGAAGAAAAGCTGCAGTTGGAGAGTTATGTGATTCAGAAAGGAAAATAAACGATGCGATATTTAAAACCACACTTTTACGATAAATTTGTCTGTACGGCCGGAGACTGCCCGGATACCTGCTGTGCGGGATGGCAGATCATGATCGATGATGCTTCTCTGGAGAAGTATAAAAACGTGCAGGGGGAGTTTGGAAAACGCCTGCATGGGTCGGTCAACTGGGAAGAGGAGTGCTTCTGTCAGAATGAACGGCGGTGCGCATTTTTGAATGATGAGAATCTGTGTGATCTCTATAAGGCACTGGGACCGGACGCGCTGTGCGATACCTGCCGCCTTTATCCGAGACACACGGAGGAATTTGAGGGACTCAGGGAATTATCCTTATCCCTTTCCTGCCCGGAGGCGGCGAAAATCATCCTTTCCTGCAAGGAGCCGGTCCGGTTTCTTGAGGAGGAGACGGACGAGGAGGATGATTTTGACGAGTTTGATTTTATGATGTTTTCGAGGCTGGAAGACACCAGAGATGTTCTTTTCTCTGTTTTACAGGATCGAAATCTGCCGCTGACACTGCGTATGGCAGCGTGCGAGCAGCTGGCGGAGAGATACCAGATCTGTATGGAGGAAGGAAGAGAGTTTGAGATCGATGATCTGCTTCAGGAATGCGAACGCCATCACAGGGAGGGAACCTTGCGGGAGTTTATATCGGAAAGTCTCTCAGAAAAGGGCGTGGATGCGGCATCTTTTCATCAGTGGGAGTGGCAGAAGGAAGAACTTCAGGTGCTTTATGGCCTGGAACGTCTGCGCCCGGAGTGGGATCAGGTGCTTGACGGGGCGGAAAAGTGGCTGTATCAGGGAAGCAAAGAGGAATATTTTAAGATCTGTGAGGAATTTCACCGGATGTATGGGGCGCTGAGCAGCCATAAGGAAGAGTGGGAAAATCTGGGCGAGCAGCTTTTGATGTTCTTTGTGTATACATATTTCTGCGGAGCCGTCTATGACGATATGGTCTGTTCCAAACTGGAGCTGGCGCTGTTCTCTGTCCGGTGGATTCAGGAATTTTTGATCGTCCGTTGGATGGAAAATGGAAAAAAACTGTCCATGCAGGATGTGGAGGAACTCTCCTGGCGGTACGCGAGGGAGATCGAGCACTCCGATGATAACCTGAATGCGCTGGAGGACTGGCTGTTTGGGATGTATGCGCCGGAAGGATGCATGTTGGAGGATGAATAGAGATGATTTCATCCGGTCTTTTCGTGTGATCGGAGCCGGACATATCGCTGCATTTTGATCTGGTTCTGAATGATTTTGTTTTTGGGGGATTTCAATATTAAGGAAACGAGTTTGCTTTCTTTATACATTTTTTGCAAGAGGTACGCGCCAATGAGTCTCCGGGCGCAGACGCTTAGTGGGATTCCGGAAGGGTTCCTCTAAGCTTGCAGAAAAATGCTAAGGACGGAGAACAGGGAACACAACTCGCTGACGCTCAGACAAGTGTTCCCTGTCTTCCAACGCATTTTCCTGCGAGCCAAGAGGAAGCCTTCCGGGATCCAGGCGCGCCTGTGCCCGGAGACTCATCGGCGCTGGGAATTGACTGAGCTGAAAGCGAGGGGTTATTCTCTTAATTCAGGCAGTAAATTACTATAATACATCATTTCCCCAGACAAGACTTTATCATAGAAGCTCTGCTTCCAGTCAATAAATGCGACAGCCTGCTGCAATTTTTCGATAGACTGAAGCAGAGCTTCTCTTTTATTTTGCAGAATAATTTTTCGCGTTGGAATAGATTTTTCTCCTTCAAGGCAAAGTGCGAGATACTCCTTCATTTCAGCAATGCTCATACCGCAATTTTTCAGGCAGTTTAAACTCTGGATCCATTTAATATCGTGATCATCAAACACCCGATAATTTCTTTTATCCCTTTTTACATTGGAAACAAGTCCTTCGTTGCAATAAAATTTCAAATTTTCGTAGGTCATATCGGTTAATTTGCAGGCCTCTTTCATGGAATACATAACATTCTCCTAAAAACATAAAATTAAATTCAAAATGCTGAATTTAACAGCTTGGATCTCAAAAAGTCCTTGACCGGTAGCAGCTACCGGCTGGTAGGATTATAGCATGATGAAAAAAAATGAATCAACAGGCAGGGGGAGAACAAATGGAATATATCAGGTTACGAAAGATGAGTGTGAACGATGCGTGCGGGATGCATTGGAAGTGGGATATCGCAGCATTGATACTGCCCAGAGTTATTTTAATGAAGAGGAGGTTGGAAAGGCTATTGAAAAGTCAGGAATTGACAGAAAAGAAATATTTTTAACCTCCAAGGTATGGATCGAACATTTCGGATATGAAGAGTGTAAAAAATCTGTGCTGGAATCTGTGGAAAAACTGCGTACAGATTATCTGGATCTGATGCTGCTGCATCAGCCGTTTGGTGATACTTACGGCGCATGGCGTGCTTTGGAAGAACTGTACAAAGAAGGAAAACTCCATGCAATCGGTATCTCCAATCATTATACAGACCGCATGGTAGAATTTGCAAACTTCACAAATATTAAGCCAATGGTAAATCAGATGGAAACGCATCCCCTTAACCAGCAGAAAACATTAAAAGAATGGGCAGACAAATATGATATCCGGCTGGAAGCGTGGGCACCATTTGGCGAAGGAAGAAACGGTCTTTTTGAGAATGAAGTCCTGAAAACGATTGGACAGAAATATGGAAAAACAACAGCCCAGGTAATGCTCCGCTGGCATATCCAAAGAGGTGTGATCGTAATTCCGAAGTCTGTACATAAAGAACGTATGATTGAAAACTTTAATGTATTTGACTTTGCGCTTGATGAGAATGATATGAACCAGATTTCACAGATGGATACTGCCACAAGTGCTTTTTTCTCACATCAGGATCCAGCAATGGTGGAGTGGTTTGTAAAAATGGTTGAGGAGCGCAAATCGCAGCATGACAGCAGCAAAGAAAAAAAGAACTGGTAAAGCTGCTTATGAGGTGAGTACGCACTTTTTTACTGCTATTGTCACCGGAAGCTGCCGGTGGCAAACTCAGTTGGAAGAAAAAGAAATTAGGTGGGGACAAAGAATGAAAGGCCGTGTTGCAAAATATTATCTGACAGACGGAAGAAGACATACAGATTCAGAAGGTTATAAGACAAGCGTGGCATTTGAAAAATACCTTGCAGACTGCGGTCTTCAGGTGGCGACTGACAGAGACTTTGGAATTACAGCTCTGCGGTGGGCAGGAATGAAGGCGGGAATTGGAATCATACGAAAAAACAATTTCTTTTATACCGAGAAAGGGTCTTATCAGTATCTGGAGGCTTTTTTAATTGATGAGCCGCTTCAGTACATTGTGGAGAATCAGATCAGACCATGCGCTGAGAAATGTAACCTGTGCATGCGATCCTGTCCGACAGAATCATTGGAAGCGCCGTACATGATGTGCAGAAACACCTGCGTTTCCTGCCTGACAACATGGGATGGCTGGGATCTAAGGACGGAACCGCTGCAGAACAAATTCGAAAAATGGATCTACGGCTGCGATGCCTGCCAGGATGCATGGCCCCATAATAGAAAAGCATGGAAAGATACAGAAGAATTCCCAGAACTCGAAGCGTGGAGCAGCCATTTTACGGATACAGAGATCGTTCTGGCGGAATACAGCTGGCTGCGATCCGTCGTGCAGCCCAAACTCTGGTATATTCCGCAGGGGAAAGAGTGGCGGTATAAAACGAATGCGCTGAACGCGATGTTAAATAACTATGATCCGAAATACCTTCCGGTTATTAAAAAAGTATGTCAGGATGAATATTGTGAGGTTCGTGATATGGCGGAGTGGGTGCTTGAAGAGATTGAAAGGAAAGGTATCGGTGAATCGGAAAATGGGCAGTGATGTTGCATATAGAACATAAAATTACAGATAATTAACTAAAATATAAATAATATATTACAAATTATGAAGATATACGGAAGTATATTGAAAAAAACAGCAATTGAAATATAATTTAAATAAGAGAAAAGCGCAAAGTGGACTGCCCCCCGGAGAGGAGGCAGTATGAGCAAGAAGAAAATTAAAATAAGATATATCATTTTTGTTCTGATCATCATAGGCATAGTAGTTTTTGTTGGAAAAATAACTAAGCTTGATGATTTAAACGCAGAAAAAGTCACCGAGATCATACTCGTATCCCCACCTTATAAAAAGAGAATAACAGACCGGCAGGAGATCGAAGAATTTACGAGTCTGTTTAATGAAAGAAAAAAGAAACCTGTATTTTCAATCATCAACTCATCTGGCTGGAGCAAAAGAGCCATTATAACAACGGAAACATATCAATAGGATATTATTTTTTGCGGGGAAAACATCACAGTGAACAGGCAGAAATATGTCATGGATGAATCGATTGATTCTGAACTGGAACAGTTTTATCAGTCCCTGAATGAGACAGAGGAAAAATATAATTAACAAAGCCCCGTTAAGATGAATGCCCCCGGATAAGGAGGTCACTATTATGGATAAATCAATAAAAACATGGAGAGTTTTTCTTTTTGGGATGTGCTGTATCTTGGTGAGCCTGTATATAAAAAAAATTTTACTCTCATTAGAAATAATAAAAGGTGATTTTTTATCCAATAGTATTGTTGGGGTTGCGGTGATCTGGTTCATAGCCGGTATTTTTCGCCTATACCATTTAAAGCGAACATATCCTGAACTTAAAACAGTCTTATCGAAAGATAAATGGTGCATAGCAGAATCTATTCTTATTTTCATTCTAGCAGTGGGATTAACATTAACTGGTGTAGGAGCGCACAATACCCAGATGTTATCTGAAATATTTCAAAGAGATGAAGATGAGAATATCACAGAATCTATAGTAAACACAGAGTATGGTTCTATAGAGGATTTTTCAGCAAACAACAGCATGGATATTTTTGTGCTTAATTTTAACAAGGAAAGCAATTTAGATAATGGATCGTTCAGCGCAGTAGATAAAACTGTTTCTGTGGCAAAGAGCTATACGGCAGTAACATATGAATGTGAGATAGATAGCGATAGATTTCAGGTAAAGTTGGCAACATATGATTCGGACAATGGCGAAGAACAACTGAACGCTGTAATAAAAAGCAATCCGGACATATTCACGAAAAAAGATATTGGAGGAAATTCCACATATTATTGCCCGGGATCAAAATATGACTGGTCGGACTGTTATGCAATGGTAGTAGATCATAAATTACTCGTGGTTAATATAGAAAAAGAATATGATCAATACATTGAATGGGTGTTAGGGCATATCACATTACAGTAATAAAGAAAGTAATTACTTTTTGTAATATTACAAGGAGCTAGTTTATGCAGATTATATTTCTGCCTGGTGATGAACCATTTTCGCAGTATCCTAATCATTATGTCGTTACTTCTAGTCTTGAAAACGTGATACTCACCATTTAAAGAATGGAGATGATCCTGATTAAAAAGATACGCATAATTGCATTAATATCTATTCTGTGCCTACTGATAGTTTATTTGCTTTGGAATAACATGAGTTTAAAAGGAAATTGGCCGGATGATTCTGATACCGTTTCCATTGAATGGTATGATTATAAAGGAATCTATCACAACCAGACTTTGACAGAAGAAGAAAGAAGCGGACTTACTCAATTAATAAAGGATATAACCCCAAAGAAAATATACATAACTCCGCAATCACGTTCAGGAGAACAAAGTTATAATATTGACTATTCTGGCAAGCGAAGTGTTCGTTATACTGTAAAAAGTTCAGGTTTAATTATTATTTTGAATAATGAATTTCCATTTCAACATTCGGTCTGAAATAGGAGATGACGCGGTAATTATTCAATACATAAATAGTATGGTTGATAGATGAGCAAAGAAGAAAAAACGCATCACCATAAAAGCTGTTTGATCGTGATATGAATGGAGAACTTGTACACTGGTTCACAAAATCAAAGGGAAATGGAGGGGACAAAATGAAAAAACATTGTATACTATGGACTGTAGTAATAACTCTTATTGTTTCCTGGTTTTTATTTTTCCCGTGGAGCAAACAAGTATTAGAGGATGGCGGGACTATTGTCTATTCCAGTTTCACATATAAAATTTATATATGGAACTCAATAGGAGGAAAAAATACGACTGAGATATATTATTTCCCATCTAATTTTAAGTATAGGAGTGGAACATTAAATTAATAATCAAAAGTCAATGATAAACCCTTGAACATTGTTTGTGTGTCTGTCATCGAATATTTTCAACTGGTGAAAGTCTGGAAACTGCTTGGTAATGGGAAGGGGGAGGAGAAAAATGTTGTCCTCTCAAAAGAAATATTTTATTACGATTATTATATATGTTGCGCTTTACCTTTGTAAACGCTCCATAGCAAGTACCTGTTCCTCCACTCCTTTTTCTGCCATAATAGTCTCACACTATACAGAGTCAAAAAAGTTAAGTACTCAACTTTTTTGACCGCCTATGGAGGTCTATCTATGAGCAGTCAAACAAGTTTAGTTGCTGAACAGGTTCGGTTGCAGCAATGGGCGGCACAGATCCAGGATTGTAAAAACCGCCCTGCAGATATGAAAGTAGAAACCTGGTGCAGTGAGCATGGCATCACAAAAGCGAATTATTATTATCGTCTGAAAAGAGTCCGCAAAGCATGTTTGGAGGTCTACAATCCAGAACCGGCGTTTGTGGAACTTCCTCAGCCGACAGAGAAAGCTCTGCCCCGGGAAGACAGCAGCTTAAAACCGACAGCTATTCTGCGAAATTCCAGAGGATTGGCACTTGAAATTTATAATCCTGTCTCTAAAGATATGCTTCAGTGTATCCTGGAGGTGCTGTCTAATGCTGAATGACGCCACAGGTCTGAAAAAGATCTATCTTGCAGCTGGTTATACCGATCTGCGGAGAGGAATGGATGGTCTCGCAACGATCATCCGGTTCCGGTTTCAGCTCGATCCGTATGATAAAAATACGCTCTTTCTTTTCTGCGGGAAGAAGACGGACCGGATCAAGGGACTCTTATGGGAAGGGGATGGGTTCCTGCTTCTTTACAAGAGACTGAGCAACGGTGCCTTCAACTGGCCACGTTCCGTAGAAGAGGCGTTGGAAATATCCCCGGAACAGTATACGATGCTGATGCAAGGGCTTGAAATTCTCCCCAAACATCCGATCAGGCCAAATGATCCGCCTAAAAGATTGATGTAACATTTGTGCATTATGGAGAAAAGAATTTCCATATTTCACAAAAGAAAAGCGAATCTCTTCCGTTTCATAAAGCTTATCCACAGAATTCAGTCCGCAGGAATCAAACCACACGGTTTCGGGCAGAAAAATCGTTCTGAATCTGTGGATAGCAGTACAGAACATCTGGAATCCTGAAAAGCTATCCCAGGTGCTCTGTACTGTTATCCACCGTCATTATGCCGAAAGGAAAACAGGCGCCAAGTGGCAGAAAACGTACAGATCTGGTACAATGGACTCATTAAGAAAAGGAGTTCCTGCCATGGCGATGAAGTTCACAGAAGAACAGTTAAACAGCTTTGATAAATCTATGCTGATCCAGTTATTTTTGAATCAACAGGAACAGTTAGAAAAGGTCAGTGACGACCTGCATTCCCTGGATACGAAAATGCAGGCAATGATGGAACAGCTGATCCTGGCTAATAAGAACCGGTTTGGACGTTCCTCTGAAAAAAATGGAGGATGCCCAGCAGCTCCGTTTTGCTGAAGTGGATGGAACCATTGTGTTTTTTAATGAAGCCGAAGCTGTCTGTGATCTGGAGGCACCGGAACCAGAGACTCTGGAGCCGGCACCGGAACGCAGAAAAAAAGCAACTGGTAAGAAAGCACAGGATATGTCCGGGCTTCCTACAAATCGGATCGACCACTACATGACCGAAGAAGAATTAACAGCAGAATTCGGTGCAAACGGCTGGAAACAGCTTCCAGATGCTATTACACGCAGATATCGTTTCATTCCGGCAAAAGTCGAGGTGGATGAGCACCATGTTGGTGTATATGCCAGCAAAACAGACGGGCACATGATAAAAGCAAAGCATCCCAAAAGCCTGCTTCATGGAAGCCCCGTATCCGTTTCGCTCGCTGCTGCGGTCATGAATGGAAAATACGTAAACGCGGTCCCTCTTTATCGCCTTGAACAGGAATTCCTTCGATATGGCCTTGCCATAACCAGGCAGAACATGGCGAACTGGATGATCCGGCTGGGAGAAGAATATCTCGCCGTTTTGTATGATCACCTTCATTCGCTGCTTTACAGCTATCATGTCATCCAGGCTGATGAGACACCGGTATTGGTAAACCGGGATGGCCGCAGTGCCGGTTCCAAGAGTTATATGTGGGTGTACCGTTCTGGCCACATGTATCCGGAAAAACAGATCATCCTTTATGAGTATCAGAGGACAAGAAATGCCTCTCATCCCCGGGAATTCCTAAAGAATTATTCCGGTATCTGCGTGACGGATGGCTATCAGGTCTACCATACACTGGAAAAAGAACGTGAAGACCTGACGATAGCCGGGTGCTGGGTCCATGCCCGCAGGCGCTTTGATGAAGCGCTTGCAGTAGTACCGAAAGAACGCCAAAAAGAATCCGCATCCTATCTGATTTTAAAGCAGATCCAGACGATCTACAGAAAAGAAGGAAAGCTAAAGGATCTCTCATCGGAAGAACGGCTTTCCCGGCGTCAGGTGGCTATAAAGCCACTGGTAGACGCCTTGTTTGCGTACCTAAAGCAGCATGAAAGCGAGGTCGGAACAGAAAAGCTGAAGGATGCCTTCAGTTACGCTCTGAATCAGGAAAAATATCTCCGGGTTTTCCTGACAGATGGGGATGTCCCTATGGATAATAACGCCTCTGAGCGCGCGATCCGCGGATTCTGTGTTGGAAAGAAGAACTGGCAGATGATCGATACGATCAATGGTGCGAAATCATCCGCGATTATTTACAGCATCGCAGAGACAGCAAAAGCGAATAACCTAAAACCATACGAATACTTTGAACACCTTCTGACAGAGATCCCAAAGCACATGGATGACAGTGACCGGTCATTCTTAGACGACCTGCTTCCATGGTCGGAAAAGCTGCCGGACGTTGTCAGAAAACCGAAAAAGCAATGAAGCAGAGCCGCGGAAGCGGCTTTTAGCTTATAGGGTACTTGGTATGGAGCGTTTACTTACCTTTTGTCCCAAACTGTTCTTTCCAAATTATATTTGTTTCAATGGACAGCAACACACCATTATTTATATGTTTGGATTTTCTCCACTGTACTGCTTTATTGTAAGAAATATATAGTTTCATTTTCAATAACATTTGGAAATTTGTTTGGAATATTAATTGGTCAATTTTTTGGAGATTGCATTAAGTATAAGAACATATTAAAAATAACAGCAGAAATGTCCTTGGAACAAAAATATACACTTTACCATCATCCAGGCGTAGAGTATTGGATTGTAACTATTATTATTTTTACAGTAGTTGGCATATTAGTGAACAAGCGCAGATATGTCAGGGATGAATCTTGAACTGGATCAGTTTTAGCTATTGTTGAATGAAACATTGGAAAAGAGTGAATGCATCGGCGAAATTCATGGAGGTGACGGCTATGAGGAAAATAAAGGAGCTTATATTTTCTGAGAATGGTATGAAAGCAGTTAACACCTTGTTCTTTTCGGCGATGCTTTTTTATAGGAGCGTCCTGCTGTTTGTCGCTTATATTGTCTGGATCTGTTATCTTGTGTTTTGCATTAGAAATACGGAATCCAGGGGGAGCAAGGTGGTTTATTCGGTGTTTGTTGGAATTGCAGTTGTTATGATCGGAGTGAATCTGTATGGTTTGATACGAGGATGATAGATCATCCGGATTTCCTTTTGAACTTCCAATTTTCAGCGACTTTACTGCTACCGATGCATCTTCTGCACGTTCTTCTTTATTTGTCTCTGTTTCTTCATGTGCAGAATCTGCAGGGGCAATCGTAGTTATTTCCGGTATCGTCTTCTGAGCAGTCTGGCAGCCGGTCATAAACAAGCAGACAATCCCGAGCATTATAAATCGTTTTTTCATGTTATCACCTCCTGAATCACACGCGCTCAAATGACAGATATCTCGTCCTTTGAAAAGTGAGTTTTCCGATATTTCCTTCCGCCAGCATTCCATATTCTCTTCCTGAAACCTGTAGTTCCATCCGGTCACCGCTCTCTACCTGAAACGTGACATAGTAGCTGGTACTTGAAGTCGAATGAAAGCCATGAGCTCCAGACAGGTCACCCGCATTTGCATGGCTATGATGTGTGATATTTTCACGCTTTGCGACGATGGTTGCACTCACCGACAAACGCGGTGACTGATTGTTTTTATGCCATGTTCCGATTCCTGTCA
>OGCN01002059.1_pt1 | contig 23478 bp, 14 predicted proteins | sample 1570181 | NCBI WGS metagenome assembly OGCN01 (sample SAMEA4370584, study PRJEB24528) | human gut metagenome | reverse complement strand
AACTTATTTGTGAATTACTCATATGTATAAAATTAATTTTGAATAGTTACTTATTATATTATTTAGTTATTCAAAACTTCACTTCTTTTTTCTTACCGGAATAAGAAACAACCTTCTTTTCACCTGTTGGCAATTCTACTGTAAATTTCCTTTTTGAAATCATCCCTTTGTATTTTCCGCTTCTATCTCCGATAACTAACGTTTTTTCATCATCATTCCAAGAAAACTTTATTTCTGTATAATATCCGTTCTCATAATTGTAATTGTCAAACTCGTCCTCATACAAAATAAAATCACCGTCTTTTCCAGGATATACCTTTACAGTCAGATTATCCCATTTCTTTTGTGTAGAATACTGGACTTTAGGACCCAAAGGAATTATACTACCAGCTTTTATATAAAGAGGAATTGTAGCCTTATCTACATTACGGGTTATATATTCTCCTCCTTCTTTTACTTCATTAGTCCAATAATCATACCATTGAACACCCTGTGGTAAATAAATTTTCCAACTGTCAACATTATATTTTGTTACAGGAGCTACCATTATTGATTTTCCGAACAAAAACTGGCTTCCGAGATTATGCGTATTCTTGTCTTCAGGGAAATCCATGAACAATGCACGCATAAATGTTCCGTCATATTTTGAGACGTTCCATGAAGTACTATAAATGTAAGGCAATAAAGCATATCTTAAATTTATACACTTCTCCTGTGCATCAAAACACCAATCTCCTTTTTCACCAAAACGCCATATTTCTCTTGGTAATCCTGTTCCGTGACTTCTCATCATTGTTGAGAAAAGACCGAACTGCATCCATCTCAAATATAGTTCCTGATATTCCGGACATTTGGTTCCTCCCTGTTTATGCCATCCGTAAGCCTGAAATCCACCAATATCCGAGTTCCAGTAAGGCAATCCCATTAACGAGAAGCTAAGAGCAGCCGGTATTTGCTTTTCAAGATTCTCCCAAGTTGAACGCACATCTCCACTCCATGTTATTGATCCGTATTCCTGTTGTCCGACGAAACCAGAACGGGTCAATATAACAACTCGTTTATCTTTATTGGCTGCTTTTGTTCTGGTGGATATTCCCTTATTATGCAATAAAGAATATGCATTCTTAACTGTTTTATATGTTCCCATATAAGTTTTCAGCTCATAATCTTCCGGTTTTGGAAACATGTGATCCGGCTCTGTCGAATCCAACCACCATCCATCATTGTTGATATAGCTATAAATACCTTTGTTCAGAAGATCCCAATATATTTCGCGTGCTTTAGGATTAAACACATCATACGGTTTTACTCCTGATTTTGGCGGGTAAGATATAAAGTCCAACAACATTCCATTTTCCTCAAAAGTTTTACGCTGTGGACTATAAGGAGCAAAACAAGGCCATGCGACAATCATAAGCTTTGCATTCAGTTTATGTATCTCATCTATCCATTTCTTTGGGTCAGGAAAACGTTTTTTATCAAAACTGAATGAATTCCATATACTATCATTTTCATATTCCGGCCAATATCTCCAGTCCTGTATTATGCAATCAATTGGAATATTAAGATCCCTGTATTTTTTTAGGACTTCCAGGCTCTCATCCTGTGTTTTATATCTCTCTTTACTTTGGAAGAAACCGTATGCCCATAACGGTAACATAGGAGCCTTACCTGTAAGTGTTCTCATCTGGGCTACTACACCGTCAGCAGTTTTGCCATACATAAAGTAATAGTCCGAACATGTTCCGAAACTTTCTAAAGAAAGGCCTTGCGGATTGTCTTCAAAATCAGAAATTGAATAGTTGTCAAAATATAAACCATATCCTTTTATAGACATAAAAAAAGGTGATATTGTATTCATATTCTCATTCTGAAGGTGATGGTTCGAATTACGGCGGTTTAACCTATTGTCTAATATCTGCCCTAATCCATATATAGGTTCATCCTTATCCAACAGGAACTCATTGCGAACTACGTATGCATCTTTCGTATCAGGAGAAAGATTATTAGAAAAACTGGTTCCATAATCCTTGTCCAAAATCAGGTTCCTAACATTTTTATCCAGGAAACGTATTCCACCTGTTTCTGTATTTACTTTAACTATCAAGGTTGGAGAAGATATTTCTACCATACCGTCCATATTCTCAACATTTAATCCGACATTGGATTTTTGTAAATCTACTACCAGACTTTCTTTTCCACATGGCATACCTGTCGGAGTTTTATGCACCCTCACAATATCATCAGTATAAAACTCAATTTTAAAGTTCATACCCTGTGTTACGAAAGAAATACCGTTATTTATTTTCTCAATATTACTGCCAGCCCATGCAATATTGGGTAAAAGCGCACAAACAAATAATAATAATTTAAAGTTTTTCATGTTATATTTCTATTATAAATCAACATTAAAAGTGTAAACATATTCCCAAGAAGCCTTTTGACCAGGTTCTATATCAATCATTACCCTCGGTTCTGCACAAAAAGCTCGTTGCCAAAACCAAACACAGAATGATGAAACTTTCTTGTCCAAGGACATTTCTACAGATGTCCCGGTCTTTTTGCTATGTAATCTAAAATCTCCATACCCTGATAGTACATCCAGATCACCAAAACAAGGAATGAAATCATTTATTTCAGATTTTACATTAATTACATTCTTATTTAAGGAAATCCGTTTTACAGTAGTCCATTTATGTTTTGATATATCAATATCATTCTTTAAGAATGTCAAAGAGTAATCTGGTCCTATATTACTATAGTCCAACTGCATGAAGTTATGAGAATAAGTTTCTGTAACAATCTTCTTTTCTCCTATATTCTTCAATTCATGTCTTACTATTAAATTATTACCATTAATAATATACTCTCTCTTAAGTATATATCCGTAACCTATTTCAGACTGCAAACGATGTCTGAGCACAATTCTGTTCTTTTTCTTATCTACTTTCCAGTCACCATTATCGAGAATCTTGTATGGTTTGGCAAAAGAATATTTTGAGTCATCATCCTTAAGCAATACCCCAACTCCTATTTTAACAAAGCTGTCACCTGGTTTAGCTTCATCATACCCTTGCGGTATAGTAAATTCTTCTGACAAGCCTGTACCTGTATTAGGTACCAGAGGATCATGATCTCCCTTTGGAGGCCTACCTGAATATCCTTTCCATTCTTGCAAAAACGTTTTCCCCTTATATTTTATTTGTCCCAATATACTTCCCCAATCGAATCTTGAAGCACGGTAATAGCCGTTATCTTTATCAGGAGGAAATAATAATATCTCCATATCTGATTTTTTTAAGGTAACAGATGTATATTCTATTGCGTTAGAAAGATTCGGCAACAAAATAATTACCAACAATGTAAATAAAAACTTTCTCATACTATTTCTTATTTTTTGTTTAATTCTTTCATCCTCAATAACGCCTCAAGATAATAATAATCAGCATAATTCAGAGGTACGTCTATTTCATTACCATGAGGAAGGCTTCCTACAGAGTGCATTAATATGAAATTGCCATTTTCCCCTAACTTGGCCTGATAGTCTGCATTAGACAAAGACTTTAAAATATAATCAGCCTTAACAATATAATCATTATTACCTGTATATCCAGAAAGTTCGTAAAGAGCAGATGCAGTTATTGCTGCAGCTGATGCATCACGAGGCTCATCAGGTATATCAGAAGCATTATAGTCCCAATAAGGAACCATATCTTTGGGAAGGTTTTTATTATTGAATATAAAATCCGCTATTTTCACAGCTTGATCAATATACTTCCTGTCTTTGGTATAACGATAACAAACTGTATATCCATAAAGTCCCCACGCTTGTCCACGAGACCATGCTGATTCATCAGCATATCCTTGCGCAGTTTGTCTACTGCGAACCTCACCTGTTTCAGGATCGTAGTCAACCACATGATATGAACTATTATCTTCCCTAAAATGATTCTTCAAAGTCGTATCAGCATGCTTTACTGCTATGTCATAATATACAGAATCACCTGAGATCAATGAGGCTTCAAAGAGTAATTCCAGATTCATCATATTGTCAATTATAACAGGACATTTCCATCCACGTTCCTTTTGCCATCCTCCATTTACATCCCAGGACTGTATCACACCTGCATTAGGTCTGAACCTGGTTGACAATGATTTTGCTGCCTGAACTATAACAGGTTTATAATCTTCTTTATCTGCAAAACGTATTCCAGCCAGATATGGGCATCCAACCATAAAACCTAAATCATGTGTCGTTGTCAAATATTGTAAAGTATCAAGACGCTCGGTAAACTTTTCTGCTTGCACCTTCCATTTTTCATCACCTGTCAATTTATAGGTCATCCATAAATTTGCGGGAAAAAATCCTACACACCAATCTCTTATAGGAGTATAATAAATACTTCCATCCTTTATTGTTCTTGGGTATAATATTTTCCCGGTCTTATTTATTTCTTCAACCTGTAACTTTTGTTGCTCAGCTACAAAAGTTACATTCTTTTCAAAAAAATCATTATGGCCTGTTTCTTTTTGAGTACACGATGTTAATCCCCCTAATATACAACAGACATAAGCTCCTAAACATATAATTTTATTACTTATCATATAAATAATTATTTAATTGTTATTGTTTTCAGTTACAAATGAAGATACAGGCATACCATTTACACCGAACAGAGTACCTTCAACATAATTTTTATAAGCATATCGAACAGAAACAGGATTCTTCACACCATCATTCCAAACTTCTACAAATTTTCTATTGACAATACGAGCCTCAGCCGGATAAAATATTCCATCCTCACCAGCTATCTCAAAACTTTGCAAAGGTTTATAATTTGATGTTATACCCAAAGGGGCTCTTTCAAATGAAATAACAATCCTATTTCCTTTTACCTCATGCGACTTATATCTTGGAGACTCGGCATATATACCTTTTATATTATATGTCCTCGACAATGCCATATATGCCAATCTGCTTCCAACCTCTTTCTTTTGAGAAGGATGGATGCATGTCTCATTACCAATATCCATCGTAACTACCATACCGACATTATCAATTTTCTTCTCACAATTATACTGAGCTTCTCTCAATAAGGCTGAAACTATTGCATCCTTATTCCCATAATTATATGGAGCTATTTGTACATAATAGAATGGTAATTTATCATTATTCAACTTAATACGCCAGTCTTTTACAAATGACTGAAAAAGGGATTCATATTGAACAGCATCATATCTGTTAGATTCTCCTTGATACCATATCACTCCTTTAAAAGTATACTTCTTTATTGGATTGATCATTCCGTTATAGAGCATAGAGGCTACAGAATGAGGATTCTTTACTTCAGAATTATCTGTCAAATGATTTTGTGAAATTTCCGGATATTGTTTAAGAACTTCGGAATCCATCCACGACTGTATAGCAGAACCACCCCAACTTGAATTTACCAATCCTACAGGCACATTCAAAGAGCGCTGTAACTGAAGCCCGAAAAAATATGCAGTCGCACTAAAGTTTGCTACATTCTCGGGAACATTAATCATCCATTCTCCAGGACAATCTTCAAGTGATACCTTTGAAGGGTTTCTCTTAACAGTAAAAAGACGTATAGGAGTTGATGCTGTAGCATCAGCTATCACTTCAGAAGAATGCTCAACAGGCTGTCCGAAAAAACCTTTCATTGGCATTTCCATATTTGACTGTCCGGAGCATAACCACACTTCTCCTAAAAAAATATCATTAAGTTCTACAGTATCACCATCATTTATGACAATTTTATAAGGTCCGCCAGCCTTCGCTGTCTCAATTATTATTTCCCATTTTCCTTCAGAATCTGATTTCGTTTTGTAAACCTTATCATTCCATGATGTAGATACCTTTATATCCGTTTTCTTACTTGATGTACCCCATAACTTAACTCTTGTCTGTTGTTGCAATACCATATTATCTGAAATTATAGATGGTAATTTCACTTTTGCAATTAATGCAACACAAAAAACAGAATATAATAGAAACAATAAAAATCTTTTCTTTTCCATAAATTATATCATAAAAATTTATTTTAAATACTCATGAGCTAAAACCAGGAAAACACTGGACGTCCACGTATAACTGACATCTCTTAATGCTTCTCCGGTTAATGCATCAAAATTTTCAGCAAACCCTGATTTCATACATGTATCACAGAAACGTTTTGCTATTTCTTTTGCCAGTCCTACCTCTCCGCATTGTTTCAATCCGTCTATTACTATCAGTGTAGTAGGAGCCCATATGGGACCTCTCCAATAGCCGTCAGATTCATAAAGTAAACTTTTGGGACTTTCAGATGCTAAGCCATAAGGAGTAAGTAAGAAACCTTCCTTTTTCAAATCCGAAATCATTTTCTCACGTATATCTTTGGGCAGCCTTTTTCCTAAAACTATAGGTAAATAACTCATTAGACTTTGACTGTTTGGATTAACCTCATGAGTACCTGTTCTACGAGTTATAAATTTCTCTCCATTCCAAAATTCTTTTATGAGTCTATCAAGCATTGTTTTGCTGCATTCATTCCATTTCTTTGCCGCTAAACTATCAGATAACTTTTCTGCCAAATTTGACAGGACTTCCATTTGTAATACCAAAAAAGCTGCCAGATCAGGACCTTCCGCAGGCATTCCAACATCAAAACAAGTACCGTTATCCCAACCCGAATCCATTCCATGATAATATTGTGGAAGTCCATTTCCATCATCATCACGACAATTCAACCAGTAGTTGGTCCAGTTTGACAATTTATTATAGACTTCTTCCAGTTTATCTTTTTCAGGAACATATTGTTGTAACAATAATGATAAGGTCCATCCATGAATTGGAGGTTTCTTAACTGTCCATAATTTATTGTTTGCGCCAATATAATCAGGTAAAGCCCCGGTCCGATTATCCTGATGGTCAAACATAATCATAAATTGATCCCATGATAATTTGGGATGACTGTAACTTAATCCCAATGCATTAAAGCAATGGTCCCAACTCCATATATAAAGCATAAATCCTTTAGACATAGACATTCCATATCTGGTGATATTTCCTCTTGGTTCATACATACAGGACCAACTCATATAACTTGCCAGTTTACGTCCTTCTTCATATTCAGGACTTACAGATGCTATCTTGTTTTCCCATTCACTATATTCTTTTTTCAATCTATCCAGAATTATCTCTTTTGATGTTGTATAGTGTTTAGGAATCCAATCACCGAAATATTGTTCAACAACAACTTCTATCTTCCTTTTACTGTCCTTTTTCAATAAAAAGCAATTATTATTGTAGCTCAATATGCCTGATTTTACTGTAATTGCTATTCCTTTATCACGGACTATAAATGTATTATTATATTGTCCATTCAAATGGAATACATCTTCTTGAAAAGGAAATGAATATGCGTTACCCTCATATCTACCTGAAAATTGTAAATCTAGATTATCTGAGCATATATGAAGAACTTGAGGAGATTCAAAAAAGATGCTTATATTTCCGTCTTTCGTCTTACCTCTTAATTCGATTGGAGTTGCTGTATAATGTACTTTTTCATGTTTATTATTGACATTTACCGGATTTATCTGAAACAAAAGTTTATCCGCCTCTCTGCCTTTTGTCAAATCTGTCAATATAAGAGAATCTGTACCCAATACATCATCATAACTACATAAGAGAGACATGTGTGAACCAAAACAGCTAAAAGGATTTTTATACAGATTAAAAGTAAAATCCGATGTTTTGGATATAGCAGCCGATACCTGTAAATTATTGTCACATGAAAATGAATTAATATGGCTGTTTTTACTTGATAATCTTCCGCAAAAAGCTACCATTAAAAATATGGTTCCAAAAACAACTTCTTTTTTCATATTATAATTTTAAAAAATATGTTCAATCACTTAATAGGAATAAATGAATATTCAAAAGACCATGAAAAATCTTTTTCCGGCAAAACTTCTACCATAATCCAATGCTCGGGACAATATGCATTCTGCCAGAACCAAAGTCCTATTGAAACTACAGGTTCCGAAGATGCCACTGTTACAGACATGTTCGTTCTTGAATTAAATAAAGTGAAATTGCCAATGGGTGGTTCCAAATCAAGATTACCGCAACAACGCTTAAAATCATCTAATGGATGATTTACATATAATTCGTTATGTCCGAATATCATTCTTTCCTTATTAACCCATTCAATATTCTCTGGTATCGAAATTTTACTGTTCAAGAAACGTAAAACCATATCAGAGTCAGTCTTTCTGTAATTAAATTGGAAAAAATTATGAGAAAACATTCTGGTCTTAATAACTTTCTTCCCTTTATTTTCCAGTCTATGATTTACTATTAATTTATTACCTTCCAGTTTGTATTCACGTGTCAGGATATAATGATAACCGATATCTGTTTTCAAAGAATGAATTACTTGAATACTATTATTATCAAAATGTAATGTTCTCTCTCCTGCATCTATTATATCATAATATTTTGCAGGGTCATATTCGGAATCACCATCTTTTTTCAATAGTCCAACACCTATCTTTACAAAATATCCGTTATTCGTTTTATCATCATATCCCTGTGGATCATTAAATTCTTCAGCAAGTCCTGTTCCTGTATTAGGTATCAGGGGATCGTGATTTCCAACCGGCGGTCTTCCACTATATCCTCTCCAATCCTGTAAAAACAAACAATCCTTATACTCAATCTGTGCCAACATGCTTCCCCAATCAAATTTTGAAGATCTGTAATAACCTTTATTATTATCTGGCAACAGATACGTAATTTTCATATCACCATTATATAAAACATGAGTTGGATATGTATCTGCAAATACTAACATCGAATTTATCAATGTAACGAATATAAAGACGAACTTTTTCATATCCGTTTTTTTTATTGTTATAAAAACACAAAATGAATTACATTACAGACAATTTGATAAAATACATCATATTGGAACGCCAATCAAGATCAAGTTCAAACAATCCATTATTCAATTCTACACTAAATACTTCAGGTTTTATTCTTGACACTTCCTTCAAAGCCTCAATTTGTTGTAAACTCAACTGAGAAGGTCTTCCCATATCTATATATGTCGAATTTGCATCACAATGTCTATACCCAACTTTATAAATATAAAGTATATATTTACCATCTCTGACTCCATCAAGCTTTAATTGAATTTTACCCTTTGATGTATCGGGCCTGTCTTTTATAAAATAACTTCTGTTAGTATCAAACTTTTCAAATTCAGGCATTGTAAAATCATAAATTAAAGCTGCATAGTTTCCTTTTTCATCTTTTGTTATCCAAGATGATTTGTCTGAATTCTGGATTTCAGATTTGTATAACTTATTTAAAAATGAATATGCATAAAAAGTAGGTTTCTTTATACTATGCCAATTTACCAGACCAAATCCACCATGGAACGCGTCTCCTACAGTACCGGCTTCTTCAAATATATCAGTAAAAGTCCAATATGACATTGAAGTAACATAATCTTGACTCTTTCTCAATGTATTCAAAATATATGTTGCATTTTGATAGGTATCATGTATAAGGTCATGACTGGAAAAAGAACTGCTAAACTCGGTATAATGAAGTTCCATATCTTTTTTCCCTAATTCTGTCATTGCATTCCTTACTTTGGATACATCTTTTACCATACAGTCATAATCAGAATTGAGTCCCAATTTTTTTACTCCATACTCATCGAAAAAACCTTTCAAACCATAGGTATGAGTAGAAATAAAGTCCAATGGTATTGTATTTTTATCACAAAATTTTATCATATCCTCTACCCAGGCATTACCAGCGGTAGCAGGTCCTCCAACTTTTAGTTTATCCGAAACCTTTTTTACCGCAGTCGCAGCTATTTTATACATTTCGAAATAATCATCCTGGGTTCCTGTAAAAAAGCCTTTATGGTTAGGCTCATTCCAGATTTCAAAATACCATTTCTTTACTTCATCTATTCCATATCTGTCAACAAAATGCTTGACAACCTCATATATTAACGAAGCATACTTCTCTTTATTAGATGGAGGGGTCTTATTACCTTTCCACCAAAAAACAGTCTCCTCGCCTGATTTTAAAGCATCCGGCATAAAACTCAGTTCCACAAAGGGTCTGACGTCTATACTTAACAGGAAATCATAAAGTGCATCTATATAATGAAAATTATAAACAGGTTTTCCATTCTTTTCTTTATACACTCCCATATCATCGTGCAGAAGTCCATGAAAACGGATATATCTAAATCCGCATTCTTTTTTAATTTCTGCCAATTGTTTCTGCCATTCCGCTCTTAAGCCTTCATGCGCCCTTCCTGCTCCTACACAAAAATTATAATATCTGGATATTGGGGTTGATTTATTTACATCAACATCTATTACTCTAATGTTTTCTGAATGAATTAAAGTTGTTAATGTAAGTACAATGAATAAAAAAAATATTCTCATATCATTCTTTATCTTTTAGTTCAACATTGAAAATATTTTTAGAGTTAGAAGGCAATTTACATTTGAATCCAACCCTTAATGTACCTGGATTATCCTGATCATAATAATGAACAGGCTTATTATCCCAAATATTCATTTCAACAGGTAATTCTGAGTGAACAGTCATAATCATCTCTTTACCATCCTTTTTCAATAAGATTTGATTCTTATTTAATATCGTCGCTTCAGCCGGAGTAACCATTACCCACATTACATCAGCTACAGAGTCATTAGTTTCAATTACATCTTCAATATTAAGTACATCATCTTTGTCAAGGGTTATTTTTCTTATTGAACTTTTGACACTTTGAGAGAAAATTGAACTCAAGTCCACTTTTGCTCCTTTCAAATTATCTTTCATGTAAGTCTCCACAATTGGAGGATTCCCGTCAACCAAATGATGTTTCCCGTTTATGGTTAAAGTTGAATGTCCTGTATTGCCGTAACGGAATACATCCCATCTTTGGCCATTTTGAGATGAGTTCCATAAATCAACACCTTCCTTTTCTAAAGAATAATAAGACTGGAGTCCCAGTTCCATTGACCATCTTACACCATTCTTTTCAAAAACGAATGATCCTGCATCCATATGCCCGTGTGGAGCTTTTGCTGAACCACCGACTATACCTAAATAAGTATCATCCGGATTATCCCAACCGCTTCTATAGACATACAAAGGTTTTATTCCACGGCTAAACCAAAAATTACCAGAAGGCTTTTTTATTTCATCAATTGCTATATCTTTCGCATTTATCAAAATATTAGGTAAAAGCCTATCTTTTGATAAATGATTCTTTTTTTCATTTAATTTAGGTAATTCAAACCACAACAAAGAGCTATCACCTATTTTTTTAGCAAACCAGAACAATGCCTGATTAATTCCTACAGAGGAGCCAGCATCAGAATAATTATAGCACTTTCCTGAAGGAGCCAATGTATATAACAAGAAATATGCCGATTTCATAAAGTTTTTATCTTTAGTCAGACCATAATCTGTACCTAATGCAGATTCTAATGCAGAAATCATTATAGCCTCATATCCAGTACCATATCCCCAATATGCAGAACCCTCCTGATATGCACCGTCAGGACCATATGCTTCCATAGCCAATGGAACACTTTCTACAGATGATTTTATAATTTTCTGTGACAATTTCGGATTTTTTTCATAAATGGCTAATGCTCCCATTACCAGACCAGCATTACATACCTGATTCCAGTTATTCGTCCTTTTATAGAAACCATTATATCTGTCGTCTTTAGCAGGAGTAAAGCCTTTCTCTATAATAGCTTTTTCTATCAAATCCAAAGTTTCTTTTGAAAGAGCATCATATAGCCAATCGTAACCTATAGAAACAGCCATTAACATATCTGCGACATCTAAAAAATGTTGCGGATTCCAATCTTTGAATTTACATACAGTTATTAATTCCTTTTCTGCTCTTTTCAAATATCTCTCATTATTTGTCAATCTATAAGCATATGAAAGATAAAAAACACGTTGAAAAGCTAAATTAGATTTAGCCAGTAGTCTTTTTCCCTGTAAAACATGTTCTACAGGAGGCTCATTTATAGCCTTATTACAATAATCTATAATCGCATTATGTACTAAAGCCATATTAACATCCTCATTAATCATTTTTTCTATTTTTTTTTCTTCATCTGCCTTTAATAGTAAACGCGGATGAGAAGCTATATTATCTTGAGAAAAAACATTAACAGATGATACTATAGTAATAATTGTCAGTAATAATCTTTGTAAAAGCATATTCATATCATATAATAGTTAAACAATCATTCTTTTACAGTAACTTTAAATTTAAATATATCATTTGATGACAAATCAGCCGTAAAACCAACTCTTACAGTTCCTGGGTTATCCTGATCATAATGATGGACAGGTTTATTATCCCATATTTTCAGATTAATATCTATAGGCGCTTCAACGTGAAATCTCATCTTTTTTCCATTTTTAGATAATTCTATTATATTATCCTTTATTATTTTAGCCTGAGCAGATGTAACCATTGTCCACATTATTTCTGCATTATTGTCATTTGTTTGAATTTCATCAATAATATTTAAATCATCATTTCTATCAAGATATACACTTCGTAAGACATTATTTACATCATCACCATACAACGATGTCATATCTATTTTAGCGCCTTTATAATCTGATTTTTGGTAAGTTTCAATAAATTCAGGATTGCCTGTTACCAAATGTTTTTTACCATTTATAGTGATTGTAGTATGACCTGTATTTCCCAAACGGAATACATCCCAACGTTGACCATTTTGTGAGCTATTCCATAAATCAACACCTTCTTTTTCCAATGTATAATATGATTGAAGTCCAAGATCTATAGCCCACCTTTCACCTTTTTTTTCATATACAAAAGATCCGGAATCCATATGTCCATGTGGTATTGATGGTGAACCTGCAACCACACCTAAATAAGAATCGGTTTTATTAGACCAACCACTTCTATATATAAATACTGGTTTAATGCCTTTTCCTGAAAAAAATTTTCCTTTTGGCTCTTTTAAATTAGCTAAATCAATATCTTTAGAAAAAATTAAAATATTTGGCAATAAACGATCTATATCATTGCCAGTATATTTATTCAATCTTTTCAAATAATAACATTCATACCATAGCAATGATGTATCTTTGTTTTTTGATGCAAACCAATACATAGCCTGATTCAAATCAATTTTTCTACCAGAATCACAAAAATTATAACACCATCCAGATGGAGCAGTCATATATAACATAAAATAAGGTGACTTCAAGAAACCATAATTGTCAGACAATCCAAAGTCTGTCCCTAAAGCACTCTCCATTGCAGCCAACATAGTAACTTGAAATCCTGTTCCATATCCCCAATAAGAGAATCCTTCCGGATATATTCCATCAGGAGAATAACTCTCCATAGCCAAAGGAACAGTCTTAACAGCTTTATCTATTATATAATCTGACTTTTCTTTTTCTTCTTCATATATAGCTAAAGCAGCTAAAACCAAACCTGCATTACAAACTTGATTCCAATTATTTGTTCTATCATAGAAACCTCCTATCTCTGCAGTATTAAAAGCTTTCTCAACTATCGCTTTTCTTAACTTCATTTTAACATTTTCAGATAAGTAATCGTAAAGCCAATCATAGCCTATTGCTACAGCCATTGCCATTTCACCAACATCTAAATAATGAGAAGGATTCCAATCCTGAAAATTACACACAGCTAGCAACTCTTGTTTTGCACGCTCTGCATACTTTATATTTTTTGTCATTCTATAAGAATATGATAGAAAATATATTCGTTGTAATGCAATTCTAGAAACAGCCAACAAACGTTTACCCTGCTTTATCCTATTAACAGGAGACTCGCCAATAGTTTTATCAGAATATTTTATTATATAATCATGAACTGTTTTCATCTGTTCATGCTCAATTATCATCATCTTTATTCTGTTTTCTTCGTCTCTTTTCAATAAAAGTCTAGGATGACTTTCTATTGGAAATAAATTATTCACAAAACAAACGAAAATAAATAAAAAAATAAATCTAAACATAGTTATTTAATAGTTTCCAATAAAACTTTAAATTCATAATTTGTATTAATTGCAGCTTCATCTATTTCAAATCCAACTCTACAAGTTCCAGGATTATCTTGATCATAATCATGCAATTCATTAGTATCTGTTTTATTATTTCCCCAAATCATTAACTTATAATCTACTTTAGGAGTGATATTAACTGTTAAAGACATTTCATGACCATTTTTAAACAATACTATACCGTTTCCATCAATCCTAGCATCTGTTTGAGAAACCATTTGCCATCTTATTTTTGCATGCTTGCTATTTGTTAAGACACTATCAATAACAATTAAGTCGTTATTACGATTTAAAATTATTTTTCTAATAGCTTTATTTAAGTTATTTGAGAAAAGAGAAGACAAATCTAATTTTGCACCTTTTTCTTCTGCTGTCTCGAATGTCTGAATTATTTGGGGAGCTCCATTTACATTTGGCTTGTCATCATTTATTATTAAAGTAGAATGTCCTCTATTCCCTAAACGAAATACATCCCAACGCTGCCCTGTTTGTGAATAATTCCACAAATCAACACCTTTGCTCTCTAGAGTTGAATATGATTGAAGCCCTAATTCATGAGCCCACCTAACCTGATTTTTCTCAAATAAAAATGATCCTGCATCCATATGTCCATGTGAAACATTTGCAGCACCACCTACAATTCCCAAATAAACATCATCTTTACTATTCCATCCACCCCTATATATATAAATAGGTTTAACCCCTTCACTAATCCAATAATTACGTTTAGGACTAGACATATTATTTAGATCTATATTTTTTGAAAAAATCAACACATTTGGCAATAATCTATCTACATCATTTTTCAAATATTTGTCCAGATTCAGCAAATGAGAATATTCATGAAATAATAATGATTCATCTTTTAATTTGGAAGCAAACCAAAACATTGCAGACTCTAAATTAACCCCCGTTCCAGAATCTCCATAATTATAACAAAATCCTGTAGGAGTCATCATAAGTAACATAAAATAGGGTGAATGCATAAAATTAATATTATTACACATTCCATAGTCATTAGATAAAGCAGTTAGAAGCGCCTCTATCATAGTTACTTGGAAACCAGTTCCACCACCCCAATAAGTATATCCTTCAGGATAGGCTCCATCTGGTTCAAAGACTTTCATTCCATAATTATTAATAGATTCCAAACTTTTATTTATTGTTTCCTGGGCCATTTGCGGTTGATCCTCATAAATAGCCAAGGCACCTATTATTAATCCAGAATTACAAAATTGGTTCCAATTTGATTCTGAATTATAAAACCAACTATTCTTTGTATTTCTTGCCGGTAATATACCTTTTTCTATTATAGCGTTTCTAATTTTTTTTCTTATTTCATCTGGTAAATAATCATATAACCAATCATATCCGATTGCAACTCCAGTTATCATTTCCGCAATATCCAAAAAATGTTGAGGATTCCAATCTTTAAAATTACATACAGACAATAACTCTTTTTTTGCACGTTCGGCATATTTTTTATCTTCTGTCATCCTATACGTATATGACAAAAAATAAATACGTCTCAATGCTTCCCTAGAAACCGCTAAAAGCCTTTTACCTTCCAAAACTCTCTCTACAGGCTCTAAATCTAATATTTTATCTGATGAATTCAATATATATTGATGTACATTATTAAATTCTTCAGAATTATTTATTAATTGCTTTATATTTTTCTCTTCCCCTTCTTTTAACAATATTCTTGGATGTGAGACTATTTTAACTGTATCTATATCCTGTTTATCACCATTATTATTAAACGTATCATCATTACATGACATACTTAAAATTATAAAGAAAAAAAGAAAAAAATTAAAAACCTTCATATACATATTACTATAAAAAAAACAATTAAAAAGTCCTATAATAAAACAAAGGCTACAAATAAATTATTTATAGCCTTTGTTTTATTATAAAATTTAATAAGCCCACCCTTCTCTTCTTGTAAGATTTGGATTCTTTTGAATTTCAGTCAAAGGAGCGGACCAAGGCCACATATAATCCTCATAATACCAACGTTCTTGAACGATATCACCCCACCAAGATTTACCTCCATTCTCATTCTTTCCTTGAAATTTTGATTCTTTTAACGTACCCCATCTTATTTCATCAAAGAAATTAATAGCCTCAACAGGAAATTCTACCCTTTTCTCATAACGTATCCTTTCAAGCATATCATCCTTACCATTAACTCCATTAGGTCCAGAACCTCCATTAGTTAAAGATGGCATATTAGCACGACTACGAACTTGATTTACCAAATTTATAGCGCCATCAATATCATTCAACTCTGTTAATGCCTCTGCCAACTGTAATAATACATCAGTATATCTAATTAAAGGCCAATCTGTTTCACAATGATCTCTGTCTACTATTGCTCCCTTTTCAAACTCATTATACTTTTTATACATATAAAAAGCAGATGTTCTCTTGTCAAGCCACAAATCACCTCCATCACCACCTTGAGAAATAGCAGGCCATCTTAGCTCTTTACCTTTCTGAACATTATTATTATTATAGTTAGGTTTATAACAATCTATTGGTTCATAAGGAGTTGCAATAGTCTGTTTCAAGCGTGGATCTCTATTATCATATGCTTTTTTAATACGCTCTTCATTACCATCATTCAAATAATACTTATCATATACATCCTGTCCAATTCTATTTATTACTGCTTTTTTCCATTTAGGATCCAAAGTTTCCAGCCCATTTCTACAGAAGAAAACCTCCCTCTGTTTTACTGTTAGTTTATTCCAATCTTCTAACCCTGGAACTTCCTCCCAATTAAATTTACTACCATCACTATTTTGATAATAGTCAACAAAATCAACAGAAGGTTTTATCTCAGTCCAACTATCATAATTATCACGAGCACCTACCATATGTACAATATTATCACAAAATCCAGTCTCAGCATCAAACTGAACGGTAAAGATCATTTCTGGATTTTTTTCATTTTTTTTCGTGAAAAGATCTATATATTTTCCTTGATATAAACTATAACCACAATCTTTCACTTTATTAAAGTCTTTAACTGCTTCGGAATACATTTTTTTCCACATATAAACCATTCCTCTTAAAGCATAAGCAGCACCTTTTGACGGACGACCATAATTTTCTTTTAATGTATTATCTGGGAAATTCTCATTTTCAATACAAAACTTCAGATCATCTAAGACATAGTTCCACACCTCTTCTGCTGAAGATTGTCCTTTTGTACACTCTGCATTAGATATAGGCTCTAAATAAACTGGAACTCCTTGATACAACATATTTAGACGATGATATGACCATGCTCTCAAAAAACGAGCCTCACAATAATATCTTTCAAGCGTATTCTTGTCTAAACCTGCTTTATGAAGATTTGCTATAGCATCATTACATGCATGAATTATGGTATAGCAGAACTGCCATTCCCTTTTAATTTGAAAATCATTAGCACCCTTAGTTGCATTAGTCAACAAAGTTGAAGGACTACTATTTGAATAATAAGCTGTTTGAAAGCTCAAAGATTCTATCCCTTGTCTATTTAAGCCAGATTCTTGACGCCCAAGCTGCGTATTGCCTAAATCCCTACAATAGAATTCATCCATCAAACCATTCATACCTCTTTGGGCTAAATCAGGTGAAGTCCACATCGTTCCACTAGAAATTTGATTATGAGGATTTAAGTCCAAATCTACACACGAACTAAACACACTACAATAAATTGTAGCCATTAATAAATATTTTTTCATATATAACCTCCTAGTTTAATTAAAATGACGCCTGCAGGCCAAAAGTAACTTGAGTCATCAAAGGATATTTAATATCAACACCAGCTTCAGGATCTTGTCCTGGATAATTTGTTATTGTAAGAATATTATCCATTGAAACGAACAAACGAAGTTTACTCAAAAGAATTTTATTTATATACCTTTTAGGTAATGAATAACCCAATTGAATATTTTTCAATTTTAAATAATCTCCACGATACTCATACCAGGTACTTGTAATTGTATTATCATAACCCGTACCAAAAGTATATCTTGGATATTTACCATTAATATTCGTTCTAGGATCATCTGGTTTATCCGGATCATAGAAATAATGATCATCGGCTACATGAAGTGCCAAAGCCTGACCATGTGAAGCTATAGATCTGTTCCATACATTATTCCAATTTAAATGAAAACCTAATGCAGCAACCCATAACATAGAAAAGTCTATACCTTTCCATTCAAATGAAGCATTCAGTCCAGCATTTACAGCAGGAATATTTGAATGACCAGTAAAAGCAAAATCATTTCCATCTCCATAATTACCATCTCCATTTATATCTTGGTAAATTAAATCTCCATACCATAGTTTATCTTTACCAACTGAATTCTTGCCATTAAATTTATAACCAGCATCCATCATTGCTTTAACCCATTCCATATCAGCTTCAGTTCTTATCATTCCATCCTTTGGACCAGCATTAGGATCAACAGTTCCTTCTCCTGAATATCCTGCACCTGTACCATTGTACGGAAATCTCATTGAAGTCTCTCCTAATTCATGGCCTTCACAAATAAGACCACCAAATCCCCCCTGTGTTACTTCACCTTTATTTGTAAAATATTGATCCTTATTACCATCTTTATCATATGTCCAATATTCCTCTAATTTTCCCTTAAATTTCATTACCTTATTTTTATTGAAACCCCAATTAGTTGTAACAGAGAAAGAAAAATCTTCACCAATTTTATCATTATATGTTAAACTAAACTCAATTCCTCTATTTCTTATCTCTGCTAAATTCTGAGTAGATGCTCCAATAGTACCCATAGTTAAATACAAAGAAGGCTTATACAAAATACCATCAGTATATTTATTATAAACATCTAATGATCCAGATAATTTATTTCCCCATAATCCAAAATCTATACCTAAATTTGTAGTAGTTGTTCTTTCCCATTGAAGCAATGAATTCGACAACGTTGTTTGTGCTATACCTTTAACTGGATTACCTCCAATTACAACATTCACAGGAGAATAAAGAGCCTGCCAATCATAATTTCCAGAAGCATTATTACCCATTTGTCCCCACGAAGCACGAATCTTTAAATTGGATAGATTACTAAACTTTTTCATAAAATTCTCTTCAGAAATTCTCCAACCAGCAGATAATGAAGGGAAATAACCATATCTACTTTCTTTTGCAAACCTAGAAGAGCCATCTATTCTCAAATTTGCCTCAAATAAATAACGGTCCTTAAATACATAATTAGCACGACCAAAATAAGAACGTAAAGCCCACTCACCAAAACCGCTTCCAGAATTTATCAACAACTCATAAGTTGACAATTCATTAAGAGTCCAATCTGTTGCTCCTTGTTTCTGCACATTAAAATTACTTGACTCATAATGAGTTGTTGTATATCCAAACAAAACTCCTAAATCATGATCTGAATTATTAAAATCAGTATTATATCTAGCCAACAGTTCAGTATTTACTGTTAATGATTTATTAGTAGAATTTGTAATTTTAGCATTTTCCAAAGAAGTGGTAGAATGAACTTCATTTGTATTGTAATTCCAATCACCATTAGGACGACCATAGCTAGATTTATAACCGAAACCAGCTACCATATTTGCTTTAGCTTCAATTGACAATCCTTTAAATGGAGTTATAGCACCATAAAATGTTCCATTAATATTATAATTCTTATCATAACCATCAGAACCATACATAGAACGCATAATATTGTTAGCACCAATAGATTCTTCTGCTTCATTAGCAATCATACCCCATTTATTAGGTTCACCAACATATATTCCAGGAGTAGTAATATATAAATACTTAAATGCATTATCAATATTAGCCATTCCTTTATCCTTATATTGTCCAAAAATACGTGTTCCTACTTTTAGCCAATTGAAAGGATTAGCCTCAACATTTGCGCGAAAATTCATTTTTTTAATTCCTGAATTAACACCATAAGCAGAAATCACTCCTCTATTATCTAAATATCCAGCAGACACTAAATATCTTACTTTTTTACTTCCTCCAGAAATAGACAAATTATGCTCTTGTGAGAATCCTGTAGAAAATAATTCATCAAACCAATTGGTGTTAGGGTACACCATATAATTCGGTAATCCATTATCCGCTAATCCATAAGGATTTTGCGCTGCTTCAGCCCATTTTTCTATATTATAATCAGAAAATATTCTATTTGTTCCTATATTATCACAAGCCTCATTTACAAGTGACATATATCTTGAATAATCATTTACAGTTTCAATATTAGTATATGCCTTCTGAACTATACCTGAAAAGCTATAATTCACCGTAGTCTTTTCCTCTGAACCATTTTTTGTTGTTACAAGTATAACACCATTAGCTGCACGAGATCCATAAATAGCTGTTGATCCTGCATCTTTTAATACAGAAATAGAAGCTATATCATTAGGATTTAAAGAGCCTAAATCACATTCCATACCATCAACAATAACCAAAGGAGCGTTGGAATTCAATGATGTATTACCGCGTACACGAATAGTAGCATTATCATCACCTGGTCGTCCTGATCCTTGAGTAACCTGAAGGCCAGCAGACATACCTGCCAGTGATGTACCAACATTAATAATAGGTCTCTTATCTACTTGTGAAGCATAATCTATAGACGATACTGCACCGGTAAGATTTACTTTCTTTTGTACTCCATATCCAACTACAACAACTTCCTCAAGTAATTCTGAATCTTCTTTCATTTTAACAGATAAAAGCTTACCAGAAGTAGCCTTAATGGTTTGTGTCTGGTAACCGACATACGAAATTTCAAGTTCCCCATTACGTGATACATTCAAAGAGAAATTTCCATCAAAATCACTTACCGTACCATTGGTCGTTCCTTTCTCTAATATAGTTGCTCCAATAATTGGTTCTCCGTTATTATCGGTTATTTTTCCAATGACTTTATTATCCTCACTTTTTAACTGTTTAACCACCGGCTGTGTTTTCCTTAAAACAATCTTTTTACCCTGAATTTCATAGTCTAGACCTTGCTGTCCCTTTAATATCTGTTTAATTACCTCCTCAATTGATGCATCACTTACTGATACCGATACACGCTTACTAGTATTTACATCTTTTGATGAAAATACAAATGAATATCCTGTGTCTTTCTTTACGCGCTCCATTGCCTCTTTCACTGTTACATTATTGATTTTCAGTGATATATCTTGAGAATATGCAGATAAATTTAGGCAAAGCGCTGCCGAGGCTACTAACATAGCCTTACTGAAATATCTCATAATTAAATGGTTTTAGATTTAAACTTTTATAATTTATTTTTCTGAATGGTATAGAATTGCTAGATTTGCAATCTATAATTGATGGTGTCTTTCATAAGGTATCTGATTTTATTGAGGAGGATGTGGCCGCATTCTCCTTTATTTTTTACAGACACCCAAATTTATTAACTGGTAGATGTCGTCATAGGCTATAATATTTTTAGGTTATACATAAAGTTAATAATTCTCCAAATATCAATATACTACATACCTATTGTTTTCGTATTTATATTTCATTCTGTTAGTTGATGATATTGTTTCCAATATTTTCTCAATTGAATTGCCTACAATCCTGAAACTGCCATAAAAACGTTGATTTTTCAACGAATCGGCAACTTCTATTTTTACATTAAAACTTCTGGATAATTGTTTGGCTATATCTTCCAATAACAGTTCATCAAAATACAACTCATCTTTTGTCCATAAATTGGAATTGGATGTATTTATCTTGGTTTTTACCATACGGCCTGTTTCTTTAGAAAGAATTACTTTCTCATTAGGCGACATATATACATCTGCAGAAGCAACCAACTCATTTCTCAACTTCACCTTTCCTTCAAGAAGGTTTACTACGACTTCTTCATCATCTTCATAATTTCTGAAATTAAATTTAGTACCCAAAACTGTCAAATCCAATTCTTTTGTACTTATTTCAAATGGTACCTCCTCATTCCTCTTAACCTCAAAATAACCTTCTCCTTCAAGAGTCAGATCTCTATTATCAACACCAAACCCCTGTGAGTAGGTAATTTTTGAACCGGCGTTAAGCCAAACCAATGTACCGTCAGGAAGATAAAGTTTGGTACGTGCCCCCATTGGCGCTTCTACCACTATATCAGAAAATCCGCTCTTGACAGTTTCCATACCACCCCAATAACCGGCAAGTGGAAGTAATATAATAAGTATTGCTGCTGCCACACGATAGAAGATCTTCAAGCTGCGCGATTTTGTAAAACGTTGCTTCTGTTCTTCTGCTATAGTAGCTTTTTCAATGCGGTTCTTAAATCTTTCGAAAGCTTTTTCCTTATCGAAAGGAGTTACACTTCCTGCCACTCCTGATGAAAACCATATTTCTATCTTGTTTCTTACATAAAGACTATTCTCTGACGACTCCTTACTCCAGGCAACAAGAGTCTTCAAAGACTGAGTATCTATATTTCCTGTAAGGTACATAGATATCAGATTATCTATTTCTTCTTTATGTATTTCTTTTCTTTCCATATATTTTATTGGTGGCTTTATAGGTTAGACAAAATAATAGATTTATAGGGTAGTGGAAAAATGAACTTTTTTTCATTTTTCTATAAAAATATATATCAGAATGAGTTTTAGATATTCCGCAAGATGAGTATTAAGGTATGCTAATGCGTTCTTAATGTGATATTTAACCGTATTAACAGAGATATTCAATTCTTGAGCGATTTCTTCATATTTTTTTTGTTCGAAACGGCTTTTCTTGAAAACTTTACGACATTCATCGGGCAATGAATTGATACAATGCATCAACTCATCTTCCAATTCCTGTTCTATCAGGGTTCCCAAAGGATGATTTTCATCGGCAAAAAGTGTATCGAGAAATTCCAGATTATCATCAGAGAGATAGGTGGAAAAGCTATGTTCTGTACGGTGTGACAATGAATTCAGTTCGTTAAGACAACGGTTGCGTACAGATTTCATCAAATATGCGCGGATAGTATGTGTGATTTCAATATCCGCACGGTGTTCCCAAAGATAGAAAATGGCATCATCCACTATCTCTTCGGCCAAAGAAGTATCATTTAATATCTGATTTGCAAAGCGACATAGGAGTGTATAATAGCGGTCAAATATATGTTTGAACGCCTTTTCATCTCCTTGTCTAAGTCTTTCCAAAATCAGTTCTTCCATAATATTAAAAATTTTTAATCAGACAAATGTACAAAAAATGTTTTACCATTAACCATCAAAAGAAAAAAAATCGAGTAGGAGGTAAACACTAATCATAGGTGTTTATCTCCTATTTTCGTGTTT
>OGCN01002047.1_pt1 | contig 23601 bp, 35 predicted proteins | sample 1570181 | NCBI WGS metagenome assembly OGCN01 (sample SAMEA4370584, study PRJEB24528) | human gut metagenome | reverse complement strand
TTGCCGTCGACTTCTCCCCGAAAGGCAGGTCGAGCACTGCGGTCATGAGGGACGGGCAGCTCACGAAGTAGCCGGGCACGCTGAGCTGGGCGAGGCGATTGAGGATCGAGAGCGCGAGGAAAGTCTTGCCGACGCCGCAAGGTCCGCGCAGGAAGATGCCGATGGAGTTCTTCTTGCGCCATCCGAGATCTCCCGAGGCCCGGGCGAGCTCGCGTTCTTCGGCACGAATGACGAAGCGATCGGCAAATCGCTCGCAAAGAGTCTTTGCTTTTTCGACGTGTTGGAACCCAGAGGTTTTGAAGCGGTCAAAGGTGAAGCAGGCGCTCGAATCGTCTCCTCCGATGGACGGCCCGAAGAAGTTTTGCAGGGCGATGGTTGTGGCGAGCGCCTCACCTTTGATTGCCTCGGATCGGGCCATCTTTTCGCCCTCTTCGCGCTGACAGATGTAGCACTTAGGCTCGCCAAAGAGCCCGTTGCGCATGTATGTGCGAACGGTCTGGGGCCCATGGATGGGGCACTCGATGTGCCACTCTCGGAAGGGAGGAGCTCCGGGGAGCTCGATGACCTTCGGAACGGGCTGAGTAGACGATGCGGTGACTTCAGGATGCGACATGGCGTTTTGCCTCTTGGGCTTTTTCGTAGTTGAGGATTTCTTCGGGAAGGTCGAATTGGGCGAAGTACTCTTCGTCGCTCATTTCCCCCGCCTTGCGCATGCGCTCTTCGTAGCGTTCCTGGGCGGTCAGGTAGCGGGCATTCGTCTTCGTCGAGTCGCCCTTGCGAGTCGCGTTGCGGTACCACTCCGCGCGAAAGGCGGCCCAGCCCTGCTCGACGGCGAAGGTGACGGCAGCCTGAAAGGTGAGTCCGGCAGAAGCGGCCTCTCGGCGGACGGAGTTGAGGGCAGTTTGCGTGAGCGGCAGGCGCTTCGCTCGACGCGTCGTCAGCCAGTCGTCCCAAACCTCCTGAGAGATGTCTTCGGGCTTGTCCTTGACGACGGAGGATGAAACGCGCTTCCTCTTCGGTTTGGAAATGGCCTCAGATTTGCGTTCTGCGGCGTTCTGATCTTTGGGTGGTGTGTCGGTACCAAAAATCGAATCGGATGCCGTAGCGTTGAGAATTTCGATGTTCTCGATGGGTATTTGAGCGTCAGGAGAGAAAACGACTTCTGCGTTCACCTCGTTTTCGAAAGATTCGAGGTTTCCAGAAGCGACCAGCTGAGCCTCGTCGAAAAGACCGGCGTCAAAGGGCGGCTCTTCGGGAATCACTGGCTGAGCGCTCTGCTTGTCGTCGTCCTCCTCGTCCGCATGTTCGCAGTCGAACTTTTTTTCGACCACGTCCTCGCGTGTGTGCGTCGCGCGCGGTAGCGAACGCGAAGCGTGAGCAACCCTTCCTTGTTCTATTCCCTGTTCTATTCCCTGTTCTATTCCCTGTTCGGGTTGAGGTTCCTCAAGGGGTCCCCTTAACTTTCCTAAAGGGGTCCCCTTAACTTTCCTCAAGGGGTTCAGCTCACAAACGTTAAGGGGTTGAGGTTCCTCAAGGGGTTCACATTCCTCGTCCGCATTTTCGACGGTCCAGTTTTTCGTACCTTCGCGCGTGTCCGCGCTCCTAATCTTTTCTTCTTCTCTATTCAGTTCTCTATTCATTCTCATTTCGGGGTTCACTTCTGAACCCGGTCCCGGTTCACTTCTGAACCCGGCAATCTTTGATGGCGGCAAAAGATTCAAGTGAACTCGGTAATAGCGCTTCTCTCCGTTCTCCTGACGAAAGCTCAAAAGACCTTGGCTCACGAGCTCTTTCAGTGCGGCTCGCACCACGTTGCGTGACTTTCTGGCAATGGTCATGATCGATGTGAGCGCCGGATAGCACTCAGATGTCAAATCGCGATCGTCAACAAAGACCGCAACCGCCTCCAGAACGTCGGTCAACGTTCCATCTTCGAGGCCGCTTACGCGGACGGAAAAAGAAGCTTTCCAACCCATGAGGTCACCTCAAAAATCGCGAACTTGAGCTGTCTTCATGACGGGTAAGGTGGAATACCTTTCCCGCAAATAAAGTGCCCAAGCTCTGGGAATGCCTTCTTGCTTCCATTCAGAAACGCTCGACGCAGTAATTCCACAAAGTCGCGCAAGAGCAGAAGTGCCGCCGAGAGCCTCAACGACTTCAATAGAAATTTGGGCAGGCAAACGCTTAGGTGGCTTAGCCTGATGCTTAGGTATTTTTCGGTCTGAACTCATTATATTTAGGCATACCGGAGATAAACTTTCGCCGATTATACGGCATGCCTGACTATTACAAGTGAGGAACTCACGCTAACATTTACGGCATACCGACACGGAGGCCGGGATGAGTACACTTGAAGAACGGCTTAATGAGGCATTCGCCCAAGCAAAAGAAAGCAATCCGAAGATTTCGAAGTCAGGCTTGGCTCGTGCTTGTGACGTTCGTCCGTCAAGCGTTACGGATTGGTTTAACGGCCGGACCAGAGAAATGACGTCCATAAACTCCCAAAAGGCTGCGCTTTATCTTGGTGTGTCTTCGGCGTGGTTATCGACCGGTAAAGGATCGATGAAGTCTTCAAGCGTCACGGTGTTTGATGAAGGAGACGCGCTTGACAATGATGAATACGTCGAGATTCCAGAATATTCAGTAACCTGCTCGGCTGGGCCGGGACGTGAAGTGATTTTTGAAGAAGTCTGTGATTCAAACCCCGCTCGCTATCGCAGGTCTTGGTTTCAGTCCAGGGGCATTAATCCAGATCACTGCAAACGCTTTAAGGTGCACGGGGACTCGATGGAGCCGTTGCTTTGGGATGGAGACACAATCCTTGTCGACTGCGGCGTCAAGGATGTCTTAGATGGGAAAATTTATGCGTTCATGATCCGCGGTTCTATGCGCGTCAAGATTCTGCATCCGCTTTTGCGCGGTGGGTATCTCGTGCAATCGCTTAACCCCGACATCCCTGATGAAACGTTGGATGATGGTGATTTAGACGCTTTTTTCTTAATCGGACGGGTCCGCGACCGCAGCGGATCAAGCATGTTCTAAGCTTTTTAAATCGCCCCAGACCCACCCAAGCCCGCCATGTGCGGGCTTTTCTTTTGACGTAACTCAAACAAGTTCGGTATGCCGAAGTTTCACTGTTGCGGCGAATATTAGGCATGCCGTAGTATTCGGTTCACGGCAAAGCGTTATTAAATGAGCGCTTGCCTAAATCGGCCTAAACGCTTCGGCGCACGGTCGACGCAGGGGTGCGATGCCCCGGACCGGAAAGATCCGCCGACGGCACGGCGGGAACTGCGAGCGACGCCATTCGACCTATATGGCTATGTCAGAGGCCTGCCTCAGAACGGCTTTACGGTGAAGTGTACCTTCACGGCTCTGACAGAGAAAAGGCCAACCGAAGCCAGTTGCGCGGATTATCCGACCAGCTGGCTTCCATGGGTCTTTTCAAGACATCTCATTTTTGGAACCGTAATGCATCCTGAATTAAAGCGCAGTATTGAGCATTGGGACGGAAGGATCGAAAGCCTCCCCCACTACCGTGGTTGCCAAGTTTTCCCGGGGGAGGCTGACGTTATGCCGATGCGCTGCACCTGCGGCGTCACCATTCTCGCGCAACGTCGGTTGCTGAAACTCCCCCTGTACTACTTGATCCGATTTCGATGGCATGCCAGATGCGCGATCCGACGCATTCACCCAGTTCTACGCTGGAAACAGCAGAAAGGTAAACAAAGAAAGGTTTGCCGGTGGATCCATGCTCTGGCACAGGATTGGGCATTTTATAGATGTGCAGCCACCAACCTCTGTTGGTGTTCGAGCCGCACTCCAAAACCAACGCCGACAGACGTCCCAGCGTCCGATGCTGAATGTTCAGCAAGCGAAATTCATTCTGGCTCTGCTCGGCAAGAGCCTTAAACCGCTCCGCTGTAAGCGTGCAAGTTTTCGTTTGCATACTCTGTTTTCCTACTTAAGAGTGTGTTAACGGGGCGGGACGTGCTGCAACACGTTCCGCCCACCCTGATTGGCTCCGAATATTCGGGGCTTTTTTATTGCCTTTTTTTGAAGAATGGGGCATACTCCGCTTTGGTGCTCAAAACACCATACGAAGCGGCCTCCGCCCCGTCAGCCAAGCGGATTTTTTTGTATCTGTGCCAGTAACAGATAGCTCTGGATATGGCCGAGCGTGAGGCTAATACAATACCCGAAAGGGGAATATGCCCGCCGACTTCGTACGGTTTTGAGCGCTTGGCCGCCATCTCAAAAATGGCGAATTCTCAAAAATTACGAAGGAGCTCTCTATGCCTGAGACTCAAAACTTGCCTGTCGTCACCATCGTTAATGGTCAGCCGACCACGCTTTCAACGGACGTTGCCTACTTCTTTGAAAAGCCTCACAATGATGTACTAAAAGCCATCCGAGCAATCCTCTCAAAATTGCCCGAAGACCGTCTGGGGAATTTTTCCCAGACGGTTGTAACCCGCGCAAATCCAAGCGGTGGGGCTCCAATTCAATCCAAAGCCTATCGCCTCACGCGAGACGGTTTCACCTTCTTGGCGATGGGCTTTACTGGTGAAAAAGCTCAGGCCTTCAAGTGGGCCTACATCGATGCTTTTAACCGGATGGAAGAAGCGCTGCGAGCCCCGACAGAACAGTCGGCGCTCATCACGACTACAGAGCAGTACGAGATCCGCAAGGCCATCAAATCGCGCGCTAAGAACAGCTCTGTTCACTACCAGACGGTCTACAACGCTCTTTACGATTACTTCAAGATCGCGAGCTACAAAGACCTTAGACACGATCAGATGAAAGCTGCTCTCGCGCTCATCGAGACCTGCACGCTTAAACCGCAGCTTCCGGCGCCGAAAATCCCTGAAGGCTCGATCGTGATCGATGAGGCTATGGCCGAGAAGATCGTTGTCTTTATCTATTACTGGCGATATCTCTTTCGAGACGATCTGAATCTCTTTTTAGCGCTCTTGCGCCGCGTGAAATCCCCTCTCGCAGCTCATTTTTGGGAAGCAGTTAATGATCTGGGACTTGGCTTTATGGAAGAAGCTCTAGCCAAACAAGGCTACTCAGTGAAAGATCTCGAGTGCTACCAACACTGGGCTTCACACCAACCCACGCGCAAAGCCGCGTAACCACTCAGCACATCTGAGATCACTCTAAAAACTTCGTCGGCCGCCCTCGTGTTTTCGCGAGGGCGCTAGGCGAACTCGTACCTAAAAAAGGACACGCCATGAAGCACCTCAAGAGCTTCTTCGGCCACAACAGCCGCACGGGTTTCAGCGTCGGCGCCATCGTAGCCGTTGCATTCGCCTCTGTGGCAGGGCTTTACGGACTGATGAGCGGCATCTTCTATTTCATGAGGTGGGCTTATCTCGCAGGTTATGCGCCATTTTGAAGGAGCGTTCAATGAGCTGGAATTACCCAGACGGCTTCGATCCGCGCCTGTTAGATCGGAAGCTTGATATCGAATCCGATTCGGATGAACTGGCGCATCAGATTCTTGAGAACGAAGGTCCTGCGGCTAGCTGCACGCTCTTTGATGCTGGCGAGTACCTGTTCGACTTCTTCAACAACACACCAATCCCGCCTGACTTCTTAGAGGAATTCGCTCAGTTGACAACTCAAAAGATTCAAGCACTGCGAGCACAAAAATGAACACAAAAACTACGACTGCACAGGTTCTGGGAAAAACATTCCCTCATCCGATCTTTGAATTCATCGATACCGTTGCCTTTTTGGTGGCAGAAGATGAATCGCACCCAATTGAAAAAGCGGCGAAAGATGATATGGATGGCTTCCAAGCGACTTTCATCTACATGGCCAAGGCGGCAACGCCTGTAGAAGCTGCGTCCGGAGATTACAAGTCCGTTCACGCCGCAATCCTCCAGTACGCGACCACGCTTGCCGCGTACTACTGGAAGATCAAACACGCCGACGACGATGCAGAAGATGCAGAAGTCGCGAGACGCGCATTGCCGCCGGCGATTGCACGAGCTCTGCCTTATGTCGCCGCCTAAACCGATTTTTTCGCCGCAGGCCGCACGAGCTTCTGACGAGAATGCTCCGATCCGCACGACCAAGTACGTTATTCCGCCTGATGCGGTTCGATTAACTCCTGACGGAAAGCTGGACGAACAGCGTTTGCAAGAGGTGATCAGTCACATCGAGCCTTTTGATAAAGGACGGAGGCTGCGGCGATCTGATGAATTCAGGGCTCTGGTAGAAAAAGCTTTGAAGCTCTCGGTTTCGCAACTCGTAATCAGCAGAGTCACAGGGGCATCAGTCACTTATGTGCGAAGGGTCGATGCTGAAATTAAGAGCAGATGCCAGAACAAAAAAATCAGTGAGGAGATTCGCCAACAGGCCGCTCCACTTAGAGGACCATCAAATAGATACCCCAAAGCATTTCGCCAACTAACCGCGGAATGCATAAAAAACGGCAAGTTAAATGTAATAGAGCTGTCTCACGCTCTGGGCGTAAATCCTGAATACGTCCGGAACGTGAAACGCGAGATGCAAGGTTTGCAAAAGCCGAAATGCGTCTCCCCTCCTGAGATCGAAGAAGAAGATCCCGTGCTTCTTCCTGAAAGACGCCTCATGAATTGCGCGTCGTCCTTCAACGTTGTGCAGTGCGGCGGACGGCACGAAATCACCTGCTTCGACAGTCGTGGCGCCCAGATCGGACGAATGATCGTCGAACTTCATAGAGAAGGCAAACCCACTCCGTCATACGTGATCGTGATCGACCAGAACGGTCGGTCAGAGTCGTACTTCAACGGCGGCGAGCGCCTCGAATTCCTGCAAAAGCTTACGGGTCAAAAGCTATGAACCAATTTTTGATTTGGTTGATAACCAAATTTATGGAGTCACATCATGATTGAATCTAAAGAGCTGCTTCCTGCTCCGCAGGATGTAGGGCAAGCGCTGGCCTACGCACAAGAACTGTCCAAGTCTGAGCTATTGCCGGCCATTTACAAAGGCAAGCCGCAAAACATCCTCATTGCGATGATGTGGTCGAAATCCATCGGCATGCCGACCATTCAAGGTTTGAATTCAATCGCCGTTATCAATGGCAGACCCAGCTTGTATGGTGACGCTTTGAAGGCTCTTGTGATGTCTAGCGGGCAATGTGAAGACTTCGAAGAGAGTTTCGACGAAAAGGCGTACACAGCAACATGCAGGATCAAGCGTCGCGGCATCCCGTCGCCGACAGTAGCTACGTTCTCATATGAAGAGGCTGGCACGGCTGGCTTAACAGGAAAAACTGGACCGTGGAAACAATATCCAAAACGCATGTGCCAGATGCGCGCACGTGCGTTTGCGATACGCGACGCTTTCCCAGATCTCTTGATGGGCATTGCGGTCGCTGAAGAGCAGCAGGACGCGATGGGCGTGGAAGACGCTTCCTATGAACACCCCGAACCCGTTGCTGAGAAAAAGATGCCGCGCCGCAAGAAAAAGGAAGTTTCGCCGGAGGTTGTGGACGTAGCTGAACAGCCGGCCCCTGCTGCCGAAAAGGCAGACGTTCAGGCGGTTGATGAGGCCCCCGCAAAAAGTGACGTGGAACAGGCGCCAGAAACGGTTGAGGCGATTCCAGAAATGGATGAGGCGTCAGAAACGGTTGAGGCGATTCCGGAAATGGATGAGCCGCCATTCGAAGGCGCGCAGAGCGTCTCGGAGTTCATGGCGAAAATCGACGCGGCCAACAGCTACGAGGAAGTCGTAGCGATCTGGAAGACTACGCCGGCTGATATTCGCCCTGTGATTCTGGAGGCATGCGCGAAGCGCCGAGATCAGCTTCAAGCAACTTCGAAGAGGAACCCATGATGTCAGACATCATCATCACTGGCGACATCACAGAGCCTGAGTTCGACGAAGACGGGCATGTGTATATGGTTGACGGTCGTCCGGTTCCGTCAGTTACGCAGGTCATGAGGCCTCTAACTCAGCAGGCATACGCGAGCATTCCCGCCGAAACGCTGAGGCTGGCAGCCGAGCGCGGGACAGCAGTTCACGCATGCACAGAGTATGACGACGCAGGCGAGCTCGATGAGGCATCGGTTGAAGACGGCTGGAGACCGTACCTAGAAGCGTACCGAAAGTGGCGCGCTGACGTGAAGCCTCAGATTGATGCGGCAGAACTGCGTCTCGGGTGCAAAAAGTACTGCGGGACTATTGATCGCCTCTGCACGATCAATGGCGAATCGTGGGTGATCGACCTGAAAACTACGAGCGAAATTCATCCGCACGTCGGTGTGCAGTTGGCTGCGTATGAGGCTCTGGCCGCCGCGAAGTTTGGAAAGCATTTCCGGCGAGGCGCGCTACAGCTGAGGTCTGATGGGACCTATCGGTTTACCGAGTTCGTTAGCTACCTCGACGCAGTTTGTTTTGCCGGTTTGCTCAGCATTAATTATTGGGAAGCGAAAAATGACTACTGAAACAATTTCTCTGGCGATGCCAGAACAATCGGCCTTGATTGCAGAGGCCGACGACGCTAAGAGCACTGCGGACTTCCTTGTCGTCACTGATGAAGAAAGTCTAAAGATTGCCAAGGACGAGATGAACGCGATGACCAAGCGCATGTAATGAACCTTTTCAAGCCGCCGATCGACACGTATCAAGGCGCGATCAACGTCATCAAATTCGGGATTGCACGATATGTCGAAGATCAGGAGCGTATCGCCGCCGAAGCTCGAATGAGAGCAGAAGCAGAGGCCGCCGCCGCGCGTGCCGCTCTTGAGGCCAAGGCTCGCGAGGCCGAGACACCGCAAGAGGCAGAAGTGATCAAAGAGGCTGCCGCGCTTGTCGTGCCAGCAGCCGTTACGGCGAAGCCCGCCGCTAAGGTAAGCGGCATGAGTACGCAGAAGGTGTGGAGAGGACGCGTCGTTGACATGGGCGCTTTCCTTGCACACGTAGCTATACATCCAGAATGCTTCGACTTAATCGAAGTGAAGCAAGGCGCACTCGACCGATTTATCCGCGCTACTGGCGGAGCAGTTGCAATCCCCGGCGTTGAGACGCATCAGGAAACAATCGTCTCCTCTCGCGGTTGACCGTTTTTCCGCCCTGCTACTTGAGGCGAACGTAATGACTTCCCGAGCGGCGGGGCGGATTCTTAATTGGGGAAATCGGGTGACGCAGATATTTCCGAGTTTCGCTGACCCTTCGGCGAAATCACACAAGGGCGGGCATCTGCATTGCAGGCAGGCATACGATGCCAACTCCAACCCGCCCTCCCCTATCCACATTCCGCAAAAGAAGACGCGCCGAAAGGCGCAAAGGCGAAATCATGGAAGAAGACGATATGTTCTCAGATGAACGCGATTTTCGCGTGACGCATAGAGAATTAGCACGCAGGGTAGGCGTTAAACCTGATGAGCTCCTGGACATGCTTGAAACCCTAGATATTTGTAGGCTAGGGTTAATCAAAATGCGCGGCGGCCTTTGTTTTACTGAGAAGCAGGCGGAAATCATTGTTCATAACTTTGACTTCTTTCGCCGGATGCACGTGGACTACGTCAAACGACTTCTTAATCGCGGGTTAGCAGGATGAGGACTTGTATCGTCTTGCGTTCGAGACGCAGCCGAAGAAGATCCGGCGGCGCCTACATAAAAAGAAGGAAGTCAAATGAAAAGGGATTGGGACATTGTCAGGGAAGTGCTTGAGGCCGTGGAGAGCGGTGATGTTGCTGGGTATATCCGTTCTGAAGAATTCCGAACGCGATTTCCAGCCAACCCGCCGGCCGACTTCTTGGGCCACGTCGAAATCTTGATAGATGCAGGGATCATCAAAAACGCGTGTGTGAAAAGAAACCCCGACGGAGGGTTCGGGTTTTGGGACTTTCGCGGTGCGTTTGTCACGATGCAAGGACACGACCTGTTAGATGCTATGCGCAACAAAGAGTTGTGGCAACGCGTGAAATCGAAATCGCTTCACACTGGAATTTCGTTGTCTTGGGAATTTATCAAGGCAGCCATCCCTGTTGTAATCACAGAGGTTTTAACCAAATGAAAACCGAAAGACTTATCGCGCTGAGCGAATCCGAATCTGCACTTCTGTCTAGGCTGTCCATTTTGCCGGTCAAGATTCTTAGCCAGATCCCGCCCGATGTTCTCAAAAAAGCAACTGAGAAACTGATCGAGAATGGGTTGTTGGAGCCTGAAGACATCCCGACCCAAGAGGATATGGAAGCCTTGGACAGGCTTGCCGACAGAATCGGAATCCCCTCACTGAAGGACGTCATGATGAATTGAACCATCAAGCGCAGGGGCGTTTATGAACAATCAAATCCTTCTAACAACTTTTTCGGGTATAAGTCGTTTACGGATAACCCGCTGCCTAAACAAAAGACGGTCAACTAACCGAGGATAGACGTGTACAGTGAGAGACTTTAACGGCTTCCTAGGGTTGATTTTGAAACAGATCGCTGGCCGGAATGGGGCAAACTCACCATTCTTCTTATAAGCAACCGCATTTTCTTCGGATGGAATAATTTTTGGCGCATATACAAATTTACGCCATACGAGAGCCTCATTGTCTACTGGTGGGAGGCCGAACTCTGCTGAGGTGAAGGTTTCTGAAACGTCGCAACCAGAAACGCCAATCTTGAAAATTTCGTAATCCTCAGATGCAGGGATAAAAGTTAGAGTCAACTTATAGAAATTTGATGTTGGCGATGGATCATCAAGCCTCAATTTTATTTCTGGAGTCTGTCGAAGCATTTTTTGAGCATACATAAGGTAAGCAGTTATTCCAGTAAATACGGCTGTAGCTATAGTAGATATGACAACGAACATGTGTTCTCGGTGAGTGGTAATGGTGAGTGAAGTGAATTTACTATCTTACCGAGGACACTACCTTTTTGACACGCGCCTCCAGATCGAGTACTCTTCCCCTGTCAGCGCGAAAGCGGCGCTGATCGGGCCGCAATAGCGGCTTTTTTCGTATTTGCCTCTAGGGGAATGAAATGAAGCGAGATCTTAAGACCCTCGTGACGCTGCTTGAAAGAATCGAAGACGATAACCTTGAGCAATTCATTGATCACCCCCTTGGAGAAGACATTGACGAGCGCAAACTTGGGAAGCTCATCTCCAACAAGCGGCAAATCTTACTTGGTCACCTCCTTCTGCTTAAGGAGGCTGGGTACACGGGACACTTGACTGTTACGGTCAACGAGGGTGAGGACGGCCTAGAGCTTTGTTGTTCGATCCCCCGCCTAACCATGAAGGGACACGACTTGCTTGCAATGCTTCGTTCAAAAACTCTTTATCAGCGAATGAAAGAGATTCTTGATGGCACCGGTCTGCCCCTTACATCGGATACGCTGGACTTGATTCAACATGAGGCCTCTGACGAGTTGATTCGAGAGTGGGCATCTAAGAAAAAACTCCAATCTTGATCACATTGACGAAAGCGCCTTGGTTCGGGTAACATCCTGCGCAATGCTTCACATGAAGCAGGACGGGATTGGCGTCCCGCTTTACAAGGCGCTCTAAGAAGCCGCCGACCGTTGGAAGCGGCTTTTTTGTTGTATGAGCGCATGGGTACCTCACGTAGGTACCCATAGCAAGACTCCTTAACGGGTGGGCTTGCAGGCTCCTTCGGGAGGCCGTTTCCTTGTAGCGGTACGCCAACCTGCAATGCCCGCCCACCACGATTGGCGTCGTGGAGGCGGTTCTAAAACTGCATACAAGGAGTCAGCAATGACACTCGCTACCTACAAGTTCGAGACCATTCAGGTCCGCACGCTTGGCACCGCCGAAACCCCTCTTTTCGTCGCAATTGACGTCGCTACCGCGCTTGGATATGCCGTCCCAAAAACAGCCGTTGCAAAAGTTGTAGATGCTGAAGACATCGTCAAGGCCGAGATCACCGACAGCATGGGCCGCACGCAAACCGTCAACTGCGTCACCGAGTCTGGCTTATACGCTCTGATCTTCGGCTCCAAGCTCGAATCCGCCAAGCGCTTCAAGCGCTGGGTCACTTCTGAAGTTCTGCCGGCGATTCGTCGCACGGGACGATACGAATCTGCTCAGTCCGCGCTCATCACGACTACAGAGCAGTACGAGATCCGAAAGGCTATCAAATCGCGCGCTAAGAACAGCTCTGTTCACTACCAGACGGTCTACAACGCTCTTTACGACTACTTCAAGATCGCGAGCTACAAAGACCTAAGACACGATCAGATGAAAGCTGCACTCGCGCTCATCGAAACTTGCACGCTTAAGCCGCAGCTTCCGGCGCCGACGCTTGCGGAAGGGTCGATCATCTTGTCCGCTCAAGAGGCAGAAGCCCTGCTCACTTTCATCTATTACGCGAGGTTTTTGTTTTTGAACGTCTTTAGCAAGATCTACGGCATTTTGCGAATTATGGATTCGCCCTTTGCCGGAAAGTTTTGGGACGCCTTTAATGAAGTCCCTTGGTGGCGCATCCTAGATATTCTTGCCAAGCACGGACACGACATTAACGACATGCAATGCTATCAGCACTGGTTGGCACAGCAACCAAAGCGCACGGCCGCATAAGGAGGTGCCCGTATGAACGCCTTAACAACCACAGGGTTAACACAAGATATGGTATGTGCAAAATTTGCACATACTACCTTTGATAGGCAAATTCAAGATACTTAGCGCTTAACCGCGTAAGCGATCTGCATAGCGCCGTAGAATGAGAAGGCCCCCGGTACGAAGCATGAACCGGAGGCCTAACGAATATCCCTAACGAGGACGTATGAATCATACCGAAAATCTTCCAGCGCAGGAAGTCGTCGGCGCAACCCCGCCTGACTTCGATGCTATCCGCCATTTCGATGAAAACGGCGTGGAGTACTGGCTTGCTCGAGAGCTCTACCCTCTCCTTGGATACAGTCGGTGGCAACGATTCCTGCCTGTCGTTACGAAAGCCAAAGAGGCCTGCGTTTCCTCAAACATCAACGTCGAAGACCATTTTACCAACATGGGTAAAATGGTCGGACTCGGTAGCGGAGCTACTCGAGAGCTCGAAGACATCGCCCTCTCTCGCTACGCCTGCTACCTGATCGTCCAAAACGGAGATCCGACCAAACCTGTGATCGCGGCAGGTCAAACCTACTTCGCCATCCAGACGCGACGCCAAGAGATCGAAGACCAAGAAGCTTTCGTCGAGCTCAATGACGATCAAAAGCGGCTTTTGCTACGCCGAGAGGTTGCCGAGCACAACAAGCGACTGGTCGACGCCGCGCACGACGCGGGCGTTATCGACGCGATGGACTACGCCATCTTCCAGAACTACGGCTACAAGGGGCTGTACGGTGGACTCGGACAACGCGAGATTCATGCAAAGAAAGGTCTGAAAAAGTCGCAGAAAATCCTTGACCACATGGGCCATGAGGAACTCGCCGCCAACCTTTTCCGAGCCACCCAGACGGAAGCAAAGCTGAGGCGCGAAGGAATTCAAGGGAAATCGCAGGCCAACCAAACGCATTTCGGGGTTGGTCGAGAGGTTCGCGAGACAATCAAGCGACTCAGCGGGACCATGCCGGAAGACCTGCCAACCCCCGAGAAAAGCATCAAGCAGCTTGAACGCGAAGAACGGAAGCGGCTTGAGGAGAAAGACCGTGACAAGGAAGAGCGGTAATGCAATCTCTCCGTCTCCTGCTCTGGGTTACGCCAAACGGGCTCTAGTCCAGCGTCCGGCACACATCGCCATATGATGTGAAATCAACAACCACCAAGGCCTCCGAGGAATCGGGGGCTTTTTCTTTTGGAGCATTCTCAATGAATGAACTGATTCAAACATTCAAGTTCGAAGGCTCGAACCTTCGTGTCATCGTCGAGAACGGTGAGCCCTGGTTCTGCGCAATTGACGTGTGCAAGGCTCTCGGGTACTCAAACACCCGGGACGCACTCCGAAACCATACCAAAAACAAGGGAGTCGTGAAACACGACACCCCTACTAAAGGTGGCGTCCAACCCCTCGCATACCTAAATGAAGGGAACCTCTACCGTCTTGTCATGCGCTCCAAGCTCGAAAGCGCAGAACGGTTTCAGGATTGGGTGTGCGGGGAGGTACTGCCAACGATCAGAAAAACGGGGTCGTACGGAACGCGTCAAACGCCATCCCTCCCCGACTTTACAAATCCAGCGATAGCCGCACGCGCATGGGCAGAGCAGTACGAGCTTCGACAGGCTCTTGAGCACAAAGTGAGGCAGGACGCCCCAAAGATCGATTTTGCCGAGGCGGTCACTGCATCAGATGCCGAACACACCATCACCGAAGCGTCAAAAACGCTCGGCATCCGTCCAAAGAAATTTTTTGATTGGCTTCGCGCGAACGGCTTTATCTATAAACAGGGCACGCAAGCCATGCAGTTTTCTATCAACAAAGGGCTGATGGTGACGCGTTTTCATTCTTTCACGCATTCCGATGGTGAAAAGGATCAGAAAACACACGCGCACGTCAACGGAAAAGGGATCTTTTACTTCTATCGACGGTTGTTGCAAGAAGGCTTGATCGCTCGAAATCCCAACCTAGAACTGACAGCGTAAACACAGAGAGATAGATGAACCAAGAAGATAAAGAAGAGCTGATCGAAATGATCGAGTATTTCTTTGGTCTCCCCAGACCGATTATTAATGCATATTGCGAAAGAGACGCCTCTACTGCAAGAGAACTCATTCGTCTTTATGCGCATGCGCAGGGAATGTCCACTGAAAGTCTTTTGGCTGCATCAAGGATAACGAAAAACGCATCTGTGTTTATGTTTTTTCTCGCAGAGACTATGCAGGGAATAGCTGCCAAAAGCGAGGCTGCGAATGACGAAGCTTGATCCGAGAATCAAGGCGATTGCCGACAGGTCAGGTTTTGACCTGATTTTCTCGCGTGCGGCAGAGGAGTTTGCGGAAGCGTCCGCAGCGCTTCTGCAATACCGCCGAGCAACGTATTTCGGAGACGGAGACGCTAGTGAGAAATTCAAGGAGATGGTTTCGGAGCTGGCGGACTGCCAAGTGATGCTTGAACAGATCCTATACACCCTCCCCGATCTTCAAGAAAAAATTCAAGAAATCCGCAAATTCAAAATCGAACGCACTTTAGAGCGATATGGAATCAACATCGAAAAGGAAAACGCAAATGACTGAAGAAAAGAATGATCTCGTCAATCATCCGGCTCATTACGAAAAGTGCCGGATCGTACTGGAGCCGGTCGACCTAACCGAGTGCCTTCCGCACGCTCTCGCCTCGGCCATCGAATACATTCTCAGGTCGCCGTATAAAGGCTCCGAAAAGCTAGATCTCCAGAAAGCTATCTGGTGGTTGAAAAGATTTCGAGATAGTGAGCCTACCGACCTTGATTACATGCTTCGATCGTGGACGGAGACCTTGATGAACTTGTTTCGCTATAAATGTGAAACGCTGAGTTTTCTCGTTATACGAGATGAAGATAATCTTTTCGTGACATCCGAAACGATAAATCGAACCATCGAAAAGCTCGAAAAGCGAATCGCCGAGATCGAAAAAGATGATTAAGAACTTTCTACGCGTGCTTTTCACACCGAGCGTGTGGATTCGAAACAACCCGACCGATAAGGGCGTCGATGCGTTCTTTCGCGTCCTGCTAGACAACCTCGATGAAGTCAAACTCATCAGGTGCAGTCCTTATTGGATTCGGCTCGAGTTTCGCAGGACTATCTATGAATTTTGGATAGCGAATCGCTTCTACGCCTTTCTTTCGGATACAAACGCCTATGAAAGTATTGACGAAAAGAATATGCGGGAGCTCTATAGGGTCCGCAACAAAATGCCGAGCCGCGCGACGGCTTTCGCCTTTTACGATGCTTTCCGCGACGTAATTCAGCAAGCCGAAGACAGAAATTACGCAGGGCTTAAGAGCATGGCAGAAGTGGTTAACGAGGAGAAAAAAGATGAAACCGCGAAAAACTAGCCTACTCCCAATTGCTCGTGGCCGCGGCGCTGAAAGAATCGTCGTGGTTCAAGGTGAAATTCCTCATATCGGCGAAGAGAGCGTTAAATTTGTGCAGCTTCAATTGCAATGGGACTCGAAGGAATACGGCGTTGAAAACGTTCATTCCGCCTATCTCTCAGCCGAGAATGTCGACGAACTCATCGACCTTTTGGTGAAAGCTAAGAACAGAGTTCCAGTTTGGAGCGATGAAGATGAAGATTAAGACGATATGCGTCACGCTTTCGGAGGCTGAAATGAACGACTTTCGAAAGGTCGCCGAGGCAAAAAGCATTTCCATGAGCGTGCTGGCGCGGCGGATTATTCGGGACTGGTTGAAAAGCCCTGAAGTGCAGGCGAAGCTCGCTAAGGAGGAGCGGCGGATCAGTCGCGACTGGCTGAGAAGTCCCGAAGTACAGGCGCAGCTTGCCAAGGACGTAGAAGAACGATTTTTAACGGAGAAATGGATATGACAACGTTCGAGACTATCGTAGGCATCTGCTCTCTACTCGCCTGCATCGGCCTAATCCTGTTCGCAAATCAGGACGTCTTAAAAGTATCTGAATCTGTCATTAAGGGGTTTGCAACGCCGATTCTCTTTGTAATCGCATACAGCGCGTGCTACAGCATCCTTGAGTTTGCGTACTGGTTGTGGAAGCTTACGCCGTGGAGTAAGTGAGATGAGCAGGCCGAAGAAAAAGAGCTCGCAAGAGATAAAGAGTGTTCTCGACCCCAGCTGCGGAAGCAGGAAGTTCTACTTCGACAAAAAGTCGGAGGTGGTGCTGTACGGAGACATTCGCGAGGATAGCTACGTCCAGTGCGACGGACGGACGCTTGAAATAGCGCCGGACCAACAAATGGACGTCACAGATCTGCCCTTCGAAGATGAGAGCTTTTCTCTCGTCATCTTCGATCCGCCGCATCTTAGAAATGTCGGCGAATCGAGCTACATGGGTCAAGCTTATGGCCGACTGCCTCCAGACGTCGCCAAATTCTTAAAAAGCGGTTTCGATGAGTGCTGGAGAGTACTAAAGCCAAACGGCACACTGATTTTTAAGTGGGGAGCTAAAGATTTCAAGCTCCCCTTTGTTTTGCAAACGATCGGAAGAAAACCCCTGCTGGGCAACCGCAAGCCCGCAACCGAAACTTACTGGATGGTTTTCTTCAAGTCTCAGGATGTCAAAAATGAAATACCGACTTAAGGACAAAGAGCTGCAAGCCAAACTCGAGGCAATTGAGCCGGAGTTTGGTGAGATGCTATCTGGTTACTTTGGAAATAGAAGCGACAAGACCTGTCTTGCACTTTATCTATGCAACGGGATAGATATGACGCTTTTCATCAGAAATTCGGCCATTGAAGAAGTACGTGAGTACGATCCCAAAGCGTGGAATGAGTGGCCGGCTGAAGATCCGCCTGTAGATGGATATTATCGGGTTGAGTACATACACAATCAGCAATTAGTAAAAGATGTATGGGTGTGGCTCGATTGTTCGTGGGTTCGTGACTGTTCCAACTTCCCTAGTGCTTGGAAGCCAGACTTTCAAGATGTTCGCTTCAGGCCGTGGGACGACGCGCAATGAAAATTCGAAAAAGACTCAAGCCGCACAGGATATCCAACGCTGAGTTTTTGTCGCGCTTTCTGATGATTCGACGAAGTGCCATCAAGATGAGCCGAAAAACTGAGAGACTGATTCGACAGTACGGAGGGAAGGCTGCTTTCGAAAAGCGCATCAGAGAGCGCGGAGAAGAGGCTATTTGGGGACTCGACGATGACGAGTTGAATTATGAAATAGCAAATCTACACCTTACGCAGGGGAACTGACATGGCAGCTCGCAAGAAAAAGCGCTCGAAGGCATACCGTCCGAAAGCTGTAAAAGCTCCCAATCACCTTCTAGTCAAACTCCTGCCAGAGCTCACAAAAGAAGAGCACACAAAGATTGAGCTCGCATCACTTCTTCCGCTCGATGCAATTCGTCGCGGCGAAGGGACGCTAGAGAACGTTGACTACGTGATGAATTCGCTGCACGTCGGATGGGTGTGTAGCGCCGCGTTCGAGCGCCAGACAAAGATCGATGCTCAATCTTTGATGATAGTGGCTTACGGCTGCATGCGTCTCGTGAGTGAGCTGATTCAATCCGGAAAGGCTGATCAAGTGCCGGGGTGGCTGATCGAACCAGTGCAGCCAGCGCTTGAGCTTCTGGCAGACATGCAGGCGGAGATGAGCAGAGCTGAGATGCACGACGCATATGAAGTGATGTTCAAAGCTCGCAAGCATCTGTGCAACTCCGAATCAGCTGCTGCGATTCGACCAGATGATCCGTCATCGTGGAAAAAGTCGTACATGCATCATGGCTTGATGTATTTGCACGGCATCGTTCAAATCGGATTTCTCGAAGAACGCGATGGTCAGATTTTTTGGTGGGCTTATGACACACAGACGCTCATACGCATCACTCATCCAGCAGTAATGCTTGTCAGCATACCGCTGACTAAAGAAGATCGAATCGAATTTTTAAACGGGAGAACATCATGACCGATAACGCGGGAAATTTTGATCTTTTTGACCCAACGCTTCTGCCAGAGCGTCCGGTGACTGGAGCTGAGCTGCAGGCCGCTTTCGGGATTTCAGGCGATGCACTCCGCGCCGCAGTGCTTTCCGGAAAGCTGCCCCCTGCTGCGGAAGTCAACTGGATGCGCAATTGTTCGATATGGTACGTCGGACAAATTCGCGAGTTCTTTCGCGGAAAGTGTCAAGAGGCAATCCGCAAAGATCGGGCTGCCGCCAAGTCCGCACCGCCCACGTCGTGCGCGATGCCCGCGCACTGATCGTGCTAAAGTGATCAAAGAGAGAACGTCGCCCCCGGGAGTCCTGATGATCAGCTCCCGGGGGCGAAGTTTTTTTGCGGATAGTGGGGCAAAGTGTGGGGCAATTTTCTGAGACGCCCCGCTCGCCCAATGAATGCGGGAAAGTCCTCATACTCAGATGTTCTAAAACGTCAGCCGATTCATTTCGAATCACCTGCAGGACCGTTGACCTTTTGAGTCGGCGGTCTTTTCTTTTGCGTCAACAGTGAACCGCCGCCCCTTGCTTTTAAAGTTCTTCTCTAAGACAAATGCCTGAGGAATAAAGCATCAATTCGTTGAAAAATAGAACCTATTCTCTGCAGTAAATCCGTTTTGGAGATTTTGACAGATGGACGCAGCATCTCTTACACAGGCGCTCTACAACGCCTTTTGCACCAACAAGCCGCTTGACATGAAGGCCTGCTCGGGTGTTTTGAATGACTATGAAAGTGCTTATGCCGTTCAGCGCAAATTTGCCGAATTAAAGGGCGAACCGACTGGCGGCTACAAGATCTCGCTCACGAGCAAAACGACGCAGGATATGTTCGGCACCACCGAACCGCTCTTTGGCGAACAAACCAAGTCGCATATCTTTGCAGCGCCCTGCACGCTCGAACTTGACCACATGAACGAACCGCTCATTGAGGTTGAACTCTCAATGATCCCCAAGGTGGATCTGACGAGCAGCATGAGCGACGAAGAGCTTCTTGAAAACATCACCGTCGCCGGCGGCATTGAAGTTCCGGACGCCCGCTTTGAAGCTTGGTTCCCGACGCTCAACAAATACTTGGTGGTTGCCGACTGCGCCGTCGGCGGCTGCATCATTCACGGCACGCCCGTTGACGGCAAGACGCTCACAGTTGCCGGCCTCAATGCCATCCGCTGCGAACTCTTCAAGGACGGCAAACTCATCAAGGCAGGCAATTCGACGGAAGTGCTCGACAATCCGATCCATGCGCTCAAGTGGCTCGTCGCCGCGCTCGAAAAACGCGGCCGTCAGCTCAAAGCCGGTCAGGTCGTTTCGAGCGGCACCTTCTTTGTTCCGCCGCACCTTGAACGCGGCGAATATGTCGCCCGCTACACCGGCACGATTACGGAAGACGTGAAGCTGACCGTCAAATAATTCGCGCCTGAATTCGAAAAGAGCCTCCGCAAACTTGAATGTTTCCGGAGGCTCTTTCATTTGCGCTACAGGGAATATCCTGCGCCAAGCTTCACGCGTCAGACCCGGTCGGCGGCTTCACGAGCTTCGTTGCGGCACCGGCGCGCGAAGAGAAGCATTTCTCCCAAGAAAAGCGCCACGGCTGCCCAAATGATCAGGAAACCCACGAGCATGCCTTTTGAAAAAGGCTCGCCGAACGCAAAAACTCCGATCAGAAAAACCATCGTCGGACTGACATACTGAATAACAGCCGACGTGGAATAAGGGATCCGGCGCACGCCGGAAGCAAAAAAGAGGAGCGGCACAGCGGTAACTGGACCGGCAGCGATAAGCAGAATCTGCGTCGTCAGATCAGCCGAAATGAAGGCGAGCTCATGATCAGACCACAGAAACCATAACCATGCCGCAGCCGCCGGAGTGAGGAGCAGACTTTCAAGCACCATGCCCTCAAGACTGCCGAGCGGGGCAATCTTGCGGATAAGCCCGTAAAGCCCGAAGGTTACGGCAAGCATCAGCCCGAGCCAGGGGGCAACACCTGTGGTCCAGGTTATCCAAAGCACCCCAATGCCCGCGAGCACAACGGCAGCCTGCTGAGGCCGGCGCAGCCGCTCGCGCAGAAATAAGCTCCCTAAAGCAATCGACACCAGCGGGTTGATGAAGTAGCCGAGCGAGGCCTCAATGGTGCGGCCGGAAACAATGGCGTAAACGTAAATGCCCCAATTGGCGCCGATGATGAGTGCAGAAAGACAAAAGACACCGAGCACCTTGGGTGTCATGAGTGCGCCTTTAAGCCACGCCGTACGGCGCATTGCGACGACCACGATCGTGATGAATACAAGCGACCAGATGATGCGGTGGGCAAGAATTTCCAAGGCTCCGATGCCCTGTAAGGCATGGAAGTAAAACGGGAAAAGACCCCAGAGAAAATACGCGGCGAAGGTGGCTAAGATACCGAAAGGCATAGGTTTGTGCGCTTGAAATACAGAATGCGGCCGAGGGCGCAGAGGCTCTCGGCCGCATGACTTTCAGAGTTTATGAAAGCGCCGCCAGACGTTCAAGCACGGTTCCGGCGAGAACAGTAGCCGTGGCGGGAATTACTTCGTCGTTAAAGTCGAAGGTCGGGTGGTGCAGCGCGGCTTTATGGCTGTCATCGCGAATACCGGCGCGGATGATGCAGCCGGGCACCTTAAACGTATATTCAGCGAAATCCTCTCCGCCCATTGAGATGGGCATCTCTTCGGCATGCTCCGCGCCGAACTGATGCGTGATGAAGCTGCGAATGTGCTCGACGGCTTCGGGCGTATTGAAAAGCGACGGCACCAAACGATCGTAGCGGAATTCGCCCGTGCAGTTCTCGGCTTCTGCCACGCGCTCCACCATGCGCGCCATCTCTGCTTCAATCTGATTGCGGACATCTTCATTGAAGGTGCGCACCGTACCCGAAAGCGTGACGGTTTCAGGGATGACGTTGGGGGTATGGAAGTTCCCGCCGTTCACCGACGAAATGGAGAGCACGGCCGTCTCAATGGGATTGACCTTGCGTGAAACGATTGTCTGCAGAGCGCCGATGAGCACGCCGGCAGTGGTAATGGGATCGACGCCGAGGTGCGGGCGAGCCGCATGAACACCCCGTCCCTTCACCGTGATATAGAAGAAGTCGGTTGACGCCTGAGCGGGGCCCGCGCACAAACCGTACTGTCCCTTGGCAACCGTCGGTTCATCATGGGCACCGTAGATTTCCTGAATGCCCCAATGCTCAAAAACGCCGGACTGGACCACCCGGAGCGCCCCGCGGCCGATTTCTTCAGCGGGCTGAAAAATGCCGACGACGCGGCCTTTGAAACTCGCGCGCTTTTCGTGCAGATAGCGCAGCGCCCCCAAAAGCCAGGCAGCGTGACCGTCGTGACCGCAGGCGTGGCAGCGCATTTCTGTCTGACTTTTCCATGGATTTGCCGAATTGTCAGGCATCGGAAGCGCATCAATGTCGGCGCGCAGCGCCACTGTTGCTCCAGGCGCCGCTCCATTGATGACAACCACTACGCCGCCCTTGACCTCATCGGGATCCACATGTTCAAGTCCCCAGCCTTTGAGGGTTTTGACGATCAGATCAACCGTACGAGGCGTCTCGAAACCGAGTTCCGGATGAGCATGAATGTCACGGCGCAGAGCGGCAAGCTCGTCCGCCCACTGAACCAATTCAGGAAATGCCTTGTCGGCAAGAATGGGCTGCATGGATGTATCTCCAATTTATATTTGTATTCCTTGCGGTGCACCCGAAGACTTGCATGCCTCTCAAGGCTCTGTCGACAGGGTTCTCCGACTGCACGGCATTGGAGCATTATGCCGCCGACTTCTGAAGAGCTGACCTCAACAAATTCCCTATGCGGCAGTCCTCCAGCACATGAATTGAGCATGAATGCAGTCATTGCTGCCGCCCAGTCGGCTGGTTCGAGAGGCCTGCAAACGGCCTAACATCAGGCGACGCCCCAATCATGACACAAATGCACCAATTCAGTGCGCTGCGCACAATTTTGCAACGTCCCGATCCGATTCAAGGCGTCTTGTCGTAAACCCTGAGTACTTTGCCTTACCCCACGTCGAACAAATCAATAATCGAGTGAATCTGCCGATCGTTGTGCGTACTGAAAAAGCCGCCGACAAAACGAGGCGCTATGGTACGAACTCAACAATGCACACTGCGTCGGGCGGTATTGCGCTGACCGAATGCAAGGGTTTTCTGCATGACGCGGCAAGAGTTCGTGGCATGTGCTTTGCTTTAAGCCCATAAAGAGTGATCGGCGCAGAACATCTCTGCCCCGACGGGCAGTTCGGATGTCCAAAGCCCGCAAGGGATCAACACGGCCGCAACGCATTCAATCCGCTTGAGCCAACCAATTTACAAGAACAATGATGGAAGCTAAAGAAACAAACATCACGCCGCAGGCAGAGCTCCCCATATTGGAGGTTGAACATCTCCGCGTGCAGTTCACTTCGGACTCGGGCACTACCACGGCAGTAGTCGATGAATCCTTCTCCATCCGCCCCGGCGAGACCCTTGCGCTGGTAGGCGAATCGGGATCCGGCAAGTCCGTTACCTCCCTCTCTGTAATGCGTCTTGTCGAACACGGCGGCGGCAAGATCGTCAACGGCTCCATCAAACTGCGCTGCCGCGACGGCCGCGTGGTTGACCTGCGTCATGCCAACAAGTCTGAACTGCAGCATCTGCGCGGCTCTGAAGTGGCCATGATCTTTCAGGAGCCGATGACCTCCCTGAACCCGGTGTTCACGGTCGGTGCGCAGATTGCCGAAAGTCTGATCCTGCACCGCGGCATGGATGAAAAGGAAGCGCTCAAGGAAGCCGTTCATCTGCTCGAACTCGTGCGCATTCCCGATGCTGAACGCATCTCTTTGCGGTTCCCGCACCAGCTCTCGGGCGGCATGCGTCAGCGCGTCATGATTGCCATGGCGCTTGCCTGCAAGCCGCAGCTCTTGATTGCAGACGAACCGACAACGGCACTTGACGTCACGGTTCAGGCACAGATTCTTGCCCTGATTTCCGAACTTCAGAAAGAAATCGGGATGGCGGTGCTCTTCATCACGCACGACATGGGCGTAGTGGCGCAGATCGCCGACCGCGTCGCTGTCATGC
>OGCN01002041.1_pt1 | contig 23653 bp, 20 predicted proteins | sample 1570181 | NCBI WGS metagenome assembly OGCN01 (sample SAMEA4370584, study PRJEB24528) | human gut metagenome | reverse complement strand
TGCGCCACTTAATAGTCGGTGTGACCTTGCCCAGATCGTCGCAGGTGTCCGGCCAGTTCAGCTTCCACTCAAAGTATTCTTCTCTGGTAATTTCTCCTGCTCGGTATTCCTGCTGACGCACCAGCCATTCTCGCATATAGTCATCGACTAAGGCGTTGAAATACATTGCCACCGGCGGACGAAGCGGCCAGTTATCGGACGGTTCATACCGCGCCGCGGTATCCGCAGCTTCCGATTGCTCTCCTTGCCAAGTGGGTTCGTGCTGATTGGGGACAAGCTGAAACAGGGTGATACCGCCCATTCCGCTCTCCTCCAGCCAGAACAGCGTTCGCAGCAGATCTTCCGGGGCACTGTCTCCTTTACCTGCCGAATAAAAGTTCAGACAATTGACAGTCAGCGCAAGCGCAATCTTATCCAGCATCTCTTTTCTCGGCACACGGTAATCTGTTTCATATTGCGCGATACGGTTGTCCGCTCCCTTTTCATCAAATCCGACAGACAATCCCAGCTCTTTTTGCGTCATGCCGCGAAAAGTACGAATCACCCTTATTTTTTCTCCTACCGTCATAATGTGTCACCGCCTTTGAATGTAGTATATCGTGAATAGCAAAAATACGCAAGAGAAACATTAACAATCACGCGAAAGTTTGCTTGACATTAACATAAAAGCTAATGTATAATGTCAGTATAGAGCATTAACATTTATGCGAATGTGCAATCAACAGATAGGAAGGAGTCAAGAAAGATGCAAGACAAATTATTTATGAACGCAGAAGAAGTTGCCAATATCCTTGGTGTATCCAAGGCACACGCCTATAAACTCATTCAGCGTTTGAATGGTGAATTGAGTGCCAAAGGATTTATGGTCATTCCCGGTAAAATCAGCCGCCGCTACTTCAGTGAAAAGTTCTACGGCATGAACGATAAGCAATAGGAGGCGATAAAATGCCAGCGTACAAAGACAAGGCAAAAGGCACATGGTATGCGTCCTTTTACTATGAAAACTGGACCGGTAAAAAAGAAAAGAAGATGAAGCGCGGCTTCAAAACCAGACGGGAGGCTCTGGAGTGGGAACGAATTTTCCTGCAACAGAAAACCTCTGATTTGAATATGACATTTGAAGATTTTGTCCCGTTATATATCGCAGATATGAAAAATCGTTTCAAAGAAAGCACTTGGTTGACAAAAGAGCACATTATCCGCACGAAACTGATTTCCTACTTTGGAAAGCGCAAGATGTGTGACATTTGCTCCAAAGATGTGATGGCGTGGCAGAACGAGATGATGGGGCACCGATCAGAAGCAGGAAAAGCATATTCTCCGGTATACTTGAAAACGCTTCATAATCAGCTCAGCGCGGTGTTCAACCATGCGGTCAGGCACTATGGTCTGAAAGCGAATCCGGCAGCACAGGCGGGCAATATGGGGAAGGCAAAGAACGGTGAAATGCAGTTCTGGACGAAAGCCGAGTATCTGCAATTCATCGAAGCGATGATGGACAAGCCTCGTTCCTTCTATGCCTTTGAAATGCTCTATTGGACTGGAATTCGAGAGGGTGAACTGCTTGCGCTGAGACCTGCGGATTTTGATTTTGAGAAACAAACAGTTTCTATCACGAAATCCTATCAGCGCATGAAAGGCCGAGATGTCATCACAGACCCCAAAACGCCGAAAAGCAATCGTGTTGTTCAAATGCCATTATTCCTTTGTGACGAAATACAGGACTACATCAAAACACTGTATGCTGTGCAGTCGGACGACCGGATATTTCAAGTCACGAAATCGTACTTGTTCCGCGAGATGGAGCGTGGCTGCAAGGAAACCGGCGTTAAGCGTATCAAGGTGCATGGTTTACGCCACTCGCATATTTCTTTGCTGATCGACATGGGATTTTCGGCACTGGCGATTGCAGACCGCGTAGGCCATGAAAGCATCGACATTACCTATCGCTACGCACATCTGTTTCCCACAAGACAAGCGGAAATGGCAAACAAGCTGGACATGGAACGAAAGGAGGACGAAGCGTGTCACTAAAAAATCGTGATAACAAAAACCGTTGGCGAAGCAAAACCATAGGCTTCCGCGTATCACCGGAGGAAGATGAGCAGATCAATCGCTATGTAAAATTGTCCGGTCTAACCAAACAGGACTACATTACGCGGCGGCTCACCTGTAAAGAAGTCGTAATTCAGGGCAATCCGAGAGTATTCAAAGCACTGCGCGACCAGTTTGTCGCCGTACTGAGCGAATTGCGGCGCATTGATGCAGGAAACGGTATTGATGATGAACTGCTGGACACTATCCAAATGATTGCCTCTATTATGGATGGCATGAGGGAGGTGTCACCGTGAGCCTCGCAAAAAAGAAAACGACTGCTCCATATCCGTCTGTTGGCGCAGACGAGGAACAGTCGCTCAAAAAGTTTACCAAACTAAGTATAGCAACAGAACCCACAGAAAACAAGTCCCCAGAACCAAGTTTCAATGAAATGTTCCGAAAAATGCAACGCATTTATGACCCGGCATACCTGCCTACCGTATCCATGCAGGACCTCTATGAGACCGTCTATCCTAGCAGACCGCCTATTATTGACGGTCTGCTATATGCAGGAATATATCTTTTTGTGGGCGCTCCCAAGGTGGGCAAGTCGTTTCTCATGGCCCAGATCGGCTATCATGTGAGTACAGGACTGGAACTATGGAGCTACCCAGTTCATCAAGGAGCCGTGCTGTATCTGGCGTTAGAGGACGATCACCGGCGATTGCAAGACAGGCTGTTCCGTATGTTTGGCACAGAAAGCGCGGATAATCTCTATTTCTCCATTTACGCCAAACAATTAGGTGCAGGTCTGGAAGAACAGCTTAAATGGTTTGTGCAGGAACACCCAGATACCCGGCTCGTTATCATCGACACGCTGCAAAAAGTCCGCGAATCCGGTGGAGATACATACAGTTATGCCAGTGATTACGAAGTCATCGCTAAACTGAAAGCATTTGCCGATGAACACGGCATTTGCCTGCTGCTTGTTCATCACACTCGCAAGCAACAGGCGGAGGATAAATTCGATATGATCTCCGGCACGAATGGTCTGCTGGGCGCGGCAGACGGAGCTTTTCTTCTGCAAAAGGAGCGCAGGACTTCCAACACTGCTATGCTGGACATTTCCGGACGCGATCAGCAGGATCAGCGCCTTTACTTGACCCGAAACGAAGAACGGCTGATATGGACGCTGGAGCGAGCAGAAACCGAATTGTGGAAAGAGCCGCCAGACCCAGTACTGGCGGCGATTGCAGCACTGGTGACAGCCGAACAGCCTCAATGGAGCGGAACGGCAACAGAACTCGTTGCCGCTCTGGGACTGGAAATGAAACCCAACGCTCTCTCCATGCGGCTCAATGTCCGTGCAGGTAAACTCCAGTGCGAATATGGCATACGCTATGAGAGCCACCGCAGCCACGCTGGACGGACACTCTCTTTCACCTTAGATTGTCCGCAAGCGTGACGACCGTGACGGCTGTGACAACCTCTGCGACGGTGGCAAAAACATCGTCACGGTCGTCACGGCTGTCACGGGGGAACGATTTTTCTCTCGGCTGAGTGTGTAAAAACACGCCGTAGGCGGCTTGAAATTCGGTGTCATTTTAATTGCTCCGAATATTTTCGCAAGCATAGCAAAATGACGGCATTTTGCGTAGAGTGCCGTTCGTTTCCGAACAGCACAGCTTGTTAGGGAGAACCCTAAGACCCCAATCCCAAGGACGAATTTTATTATCGTAAGAAAGGCAGGAACGAATAATGACACAGACGATTTTTGAAGCAATAGGCGGCAGCTATATGGAGATGGATGGGTTTCGTATCCCATGCTTGTTGTCCTTATCAGACGGACAGCAAATAATTGGCGTATGGGGGCAGCGTCATCTGCGCTATCTTCAGAAACACCATCGAGCAACCTATATCAGCTTGAAAACCACCGGAAAGCTGAACAGCTATCTTGCGGGCATTGACCAGAAGACGGAGGAAATGTTCGTGCGGCTGGTTCAGCAGATGGCAGAATGCGAAGGTGTTACGGAGAAGTTGAAAGAGACTGCCCCGATGGAGTGGGTACGGAGGATGAACAATATTCGTAACAGAGTGATGGAAATAATCAGCAATAGCCTGATCTGCAACTAAGCAAAGGGGCAGGGATTTCTCCCTGCCCCTTTGCGATGTCAGATTGTGTTTCGCAACATACGAGCTTTAAAAGCAGTATACTGAACATTTACTAAAATATTTGCAAAATGCTTGTCCACAAGATACATTCATAAGAAGATTGAGTTCACTACGCTCATTAAATAAGTGGCAAGAGCTGTGAGCGTGTATTAACATTTCACTGCTGTAATCTTTGTCCCATATGAAATCTTCCAACTAATCGAACTGGGAAATATGTTTTATATTGAGTCAATCGTTGAAAGAAGTGCCTTCGCATACTGTTTTGCGGTGCTTTCCAGTCCACTCTGGGTTACACCGAAAATCCAAAATACAAGTAATACTATATTCACCGAGAAGGCAATGTAGTTGCTTACAGGTATTTGAGCTAACGATTTAAAGTAAAACAGCGAGTATGCCGCAGCAAGGAAGCCAAACACTATGCACAGCAAAATTCCAATTCCCTTATTGGAGTAAAGAGTCCTGTAAAAACCGTAGTTAATGTTTTCCTCCATGACCAAAGAATTGGTTCTGGTTTTTTCTCTTAAATACCGAATGGCACTCTCACAGCACTGATAAAAACTTTTGCTGGCATTCGGGTGTTGAAATTCAGAAAATGTTTGGTCAATCTCTGCAAGTTTTTTATAGTACCGCTTTTTAGAGGTTGGATTAATAACTTCATCATCTGGCATGAGAAACTGTGCTGCATAATTTTTGAACGGAAGTTTCTTTTTGTAAATCTGTCTCTGCACAATTGGAAGATAATTCGTAAATGCCAGAAGAACAGCGATAATGATAGATGATGAGACAACAGTAGCTATCTCTTGAAAGCAAAGAAATATTGTAATAGCCACTGGTGCTAAGACGATAATGCTAGCGCTCAAACGAACGCGAATATGGTAAGTGTCGAGTAGTTCTATCTTCATGGCTTTCCTTTCTCATTAAAGCTTGCAATAAGCGACTTCAAGACGCTCCCAAATGTTACCCTGAGCATTATAGAAATCCAGTTCGGCATCAGAAATATTGAAGCCAAAGCCGTAAGGAATACCGCTGTGCAAATAACAATAATCAGCTTTTAGATCAGGGACGTAGAATTGTTTCTGAAAGGTATATTTCTTGAATGTACGCCCTAAACAGCTAGTAACGACAATACAGTGCTCTGGAATTTGACGATGGTATATCTCCATGTAATCGGCAACATAGTTTGTATGTCCAGTAATGAAAAGTACATCAGGCCCCTTCGTGCCAACAGGAATCAAAGGAATATAGCTTTCTTCCGGTTTTCCCGGAAGAAAGTACAGGTGAAAAATATCGAACAGATACTCCTGACGAGCTTTCAGTTCATGGGCTTGGCTTTTATGCAGAAGGTAGCGCATTAGTCCCTCCCCCTGAGGTAGGAACCGACAGAGGTGGTGACTCTGAATGTAGAGCATTCACAGGCCTGATCACCATTTCTAGTATTATAGATGACATGGCCTCGCTTATATTTTTCTACCAACTTATCCGAGCCACCATTAGTGTCACCTGTATTATCAGACACAAAATAAACGGTATAGTTATCTTTCACATCAAAGATTTCCTCTGCCTGAACGAGCTTACCATGGTGGGGAAGTTGGATAGCGGAGTGGCCTTTTAGGTTATCCTTGAGTGCTTCGAAACTGCTATCTCCTGTCAGAAGGAGCTTTTTCGTGTCATCGAAGTTTACAGACAACTGGGTGCTGACAGCATTTACAATGGTCTCCTTATCAATGTCGTCGCTTTCACGGCTGTCGATTCTCTTTGCTACAGCCTCCAAAGCGTATTCTTTGCCGGGACCGGAAATTGTGATCCCTGTAGCCACATCGGTGTCAGCAAAGATATCCTTTAAAGCAATCTTCCCAGAAAGAGAATAAATGTTGTCGTAGATTTCTGCAATTCGGGCAGCGATAGATTCTCGGGTACGACGTCGGTCGTTGACCTTGTCCAGCAGTTCGTCCTTGTATTTCAGAAGCAATAACGTATAAACCGCAGACAGCTTATCTTGCTCAATAAGGTAGGGTATACCATCGAAGTGGTCTGCATCGTTGTGGGAAAGCACAAGCTTTGCTTTGGAATAAGCATGTGTGTCCATATACTCGACAACTCTGCGGGCATGTTCTTCGCACCCGCAGTCGTAGATGACGAGTTCTGAACCGTTGTCTACTAGAATGCAGTCACCATTATTTTTACTAGGGTCACTATAGCCGTTTGCGCTCAAAAAGGTTACTACCATAAAATACTCCTTTATTATCAGTTATTACCCTCCATTATTCGACAAGCCTCCATCTGGCCGGCTTCAGAGGAAGACAAGGAATAGCGGGGCCTTTGGATGATAACAGTATACACAAGAATGAAACATTTAGATAGAGTAATAAGTAAAGCGACTGGTGGTTAATATAAATATAAAATATATTTTTGTAAAGCAATTAGTGGTAATTGCTTTACCTGTATGGTATAGTTATGATGAGGTTATTATGTGAAGAGGTGCATCATGGCCAAACATGTTTTTAGGCGAGCAGATGAGGAACGGACAGAATTGCTAGGCCATGATGAACTTTTCGTTCAAAAGGGCAAAGGCAGCGATACTTATTACAACGCTTGGCTGCATGATCCGGAAATCGAGTGCTGCCCGCGTTGTAGAAGTGATGCGATAAAAACCCAGGACTTGTTTTCTAAAACATATTTGGATCTAGTTTCTGATGGGCAAAAAGAAAAAGTAATCCAACTCGAATATGAGTTTTATAAATATAGATGTCTCAATAAAACTTGCGGACATATATTTTCCAAACCGGTTTGTTTTGCATCCAGAAGAGACAATGTAACAATTCGTCTGGAAAATGAAATTTCACAGCGTGTACTCAGGGGAGCCAGCTATGCGCAGATTGCAAACCAACTATCTGGATCAATCACCAGGCAGGCTGTTGGGCAGATATTCAATCGCTGGGTACGAAAAAAGGAAGCTTGCCGTAAGACAGCAAAACTTCCTTCTAAGTTGGCAATTCTATCTGGTAAAACGGATAGATATCAGTATACAGTATTTCTGAACCTTGATGATGGTATTCGAGTGTATGACATTATGTATGGTGTCAGTTCTGCTGATATTGTAGCAGCGCTTTTGAAAAATAATGTTTCCGATGTGCAAGTAGTTCTTTCGGACTGTAACCCTATTATCGTAGATACAATACGAGGTTATTTGCCAAATGCTCTTCATATCATCCCTGTAGAATACTGGTTTTTTCTTGTTTCTGTCGATTTTGCTGAATTTGCCCATGAAAAGCTAAAATGGAGCTCAGTGAAAGATAAAGACACTCTAATTATGATGCCCGAAGGAGAGCTCGGCTATCGAGTAACTGACCTGCAACAGCTACTGAATACTCGTCCTGGCATCAAACCAGCATACAATGATTTTAACCACTTACGGAACATTATTGCTCGCCGGGATGAGATGTGGGTATATCGTGAATTAGAAGAATGGGTGGATTCTACAGACCGAGAATTTCAAGAAGCGTTGTCTGCAACAAAGTTTCAGTTGCAGACATATAAGCAACAGATAGCTGCTCATGTAGAGCACAGAAACCTCGTACCAGAGCGACTGTTTACCTTTACATCCAGATTGGAAAATACAATCTCCAGTCTGCGCACTTTTTCGGATGAAGTTTTGAAGGCAAGGATTTTATACAGTGTCAAGGCGGATTTAGAACACTGGAACGGCGTACCGCTCGATGAGGTCCTAGCCGTTTTTGATCAACAAGTACATGACAATGGAGGAAACGAATAATGAGTCCCAGCGAACAGAAAATTAATGAAGTAGGCCGACGGGCACAAGAAAATGCGAATCTGATCTGGAATGCTGCTAACTCCCTTTTTGGAGCTTTTAAGCCGCATGAATATGGTCTGGTAATCCTGCCCATGTGTGTGATCAAGCGCTTTCACGATTGTCTCCTCCCCTCGCATGATGCGGTGCTGGAAGCAAACAAGCAATATGAGAGCTTTGGAGAACTGAAAGTCGGCTTTTTGAAAGAGGCTGCTGGCTATCAATTTTATAACACCAGCAAGTTCACTTTTAGTAGCCTCATCACCGACCCAGAAAACATTGAAGACAACTTCCGAGATTATCTTGCAGGTTTTTCCGATAATGTACAGCAGATTCTCTCACGCATGAATTTCCAAGCGCAGATAGATCGTATGGTCGAAGCGGGTGTACTCTATCAAGTCATTGTGGACTTTTCTGCTGAAAATTTGGATATGAGCCCTACCCATATTTCCACGGTGGATATGGGCTATATCTTTGAAAATCTGGTTCAGCGATTCTCTGAGTCCTATAACGAAGAAGCCGGAGCCCACTTCACCAGTCGGGACACTATTTACCTGATGTGCGATTTGCTCCTGACGGATAATGAAACTGTTAACGATGAGGATGGTATTCACTGCACCGTTTATGATATGACTATGGGTACCAGTCAGATGCTCACCTGTATGGAAGAACGGCTGAAGCAGTTGGATAGCAACGCTTCCGTTCAGACCTTTGGACAGGAAATCAATCCCTTCACCATGGGCATTGCCGCAGCAGACACCATGATCCACGGTGGCGACCCAGACAATATGCAGTTTGGAGACACCTTGTCCGACGATAAATTTACTGGCTATCAGTTTGACTTCGTGATTTCCAATCCTCCCTTTGGTATCGACTGGAAGCGTGAAGCCACCGCAGTGGAGGCCGAACACAAAAAAGGCGAGGCAGGTCGTTTTGCCCCTGGCCTTCCCAGTAAGAGTGACGGACAGATGTTGTTTCTGATGAACGGTGTTAAAAAGCTGAAAGACACTGGTCGAATGGCCATCATTCAGAACGGCTCATCTCTATTCACTGGCGATGCTGGGAGCGGTCAGAGCGAAATTCGTCGCTATCTGATTGAAAATGACTGGCTGGATGCCATTGTGCAGTTGCCCAACGACTCCTTTTACAACACCGGCATCGCTACTTATATCTGGATTATTAACAAGGACAAGCCTGAGAATCGAAAAGGCAAAGTCCAGCTGATTGACGCCAGTAAGTGCTGCCAGTCCCGCCGGAAGCCCATCGGCAATAAGCGAGTGGATATTGCGAAGAACAGCCGAGACATGATTGTCCGGGCGTATGGAGAATACAACACTGAGACCTATGAGGGCGTTGAAGAAGATGGAAAGTCTATTATCTGCAAAAGCAAGATTTTGGATGGTATTTCTTTGGGTTATCGTAAAGTAGTTGTAGAAACCCCAATTTATAACGAGGATGGCACCCCGGTTTTGAAGCGCGGAAAAAAGGTGGCGAATACTTCCAAACGCGACACCGAAAATATTTCGCTGACTGAGGAAGCGGACGAGTATATTTCCCGCGAGATACTGCCCTACAATCCAGATGCATGGGTGGACGAAGGTAAAACGAAAATTGGCTATGAAATTCCTTTTACCCGAACCTTCTATGAATATAAAGAGATTGAATCCGCTGCTGACATTGCCAAGCGGATCGAAGCCCATGAGCACTCTCTGATACAAAAGCTCCATGACCTTTTTGGAAAGGATGGTAAGTGATATGACATCTCCAACAGGTTCGGCAATGAGATATAGCGGAGCTGAATGGTTAGGTAATATACCTGCGGATTGGAAGGTTTCTAAAATTGGAACGTTATACACTCTCCGAAACGAAAAAGTAAGCGATAAAGATTATCCACCTTTATCTGTAACAATGAGAGGAATTTTGCCGCAACTTGAAACCGCCGCGAAGACAGATAACGGAGACAACCGCAAGCTAGTAAGAGTCGGAGATTTTGCAATCAACAGCCGTTCTGATAGGCGCGGGTCCTGCGGTATTTCTCCTTTTGACGGCTCGGTTTCTCTCATAAATACAGTATTAACACCAAGAGAAAATATGCATCCCGGATATTATAATTGGTTGTTTCATACAACTTTGTTTGCGGATGAGTTCTATAAATGGGGCCATGGAATTGTTGATGATTTATGGACTACCAGATGGTCTGAAATGAAACGAATTTTAGTAACAGTTCCCGCTTATGACGAACAATCCACTATTGCTGCCTACCTTGATAACCAGTGCGCCAAGATCGACGAGATAATTGCCGAAGCCCAGGCCAGTATTGAAGACTACAAGCAGTGGAAAGCCGCCATCATCTATGAGGCAGTAACCAAAGGGCTTGATCCAAATGTGAAAATGAAAGACTCTGGCGTTGAGTGGATTGGGAAAATACCTAATAATTGGGGCGTTTTGAGGCTCAAATATGTAATTACATTTATCGAAAGCGGTGTAAGTGTTAACGCCTCACAATCAGCAGCAGAAAACGGAAAAATCGGGGTTCTAAAAACGAGTTCGGTCAGTAAATACTGCTTTGACCCTGAAGAAAATAAAGAAGTAAATCTTGATGAATTAGATCGCGTTTCGTGTCCAGTAATGGAAAATACTATTATAGTGAGCCGTATGAACACACCAGAATTGGTTGGCGCATGCGGGTATGTTGAACATGATTATCCGAACTTATTTCTACCCGATAGGCTTTGGCAAGTTCATTTCTGCGATTCAGTTGTAGCGAAGTATATATGGTACTATCTCTCCTCAAACTACATAAGAAATTATTATTCGTCGTTATCTTCCGGGACGAGCAGTTCTATGCAAAATATATCCAAAGGGCAATTTGAAAATGCACAGCTTATATTGCCCCCACCAGAAATGCAGTCGAATATTGTTGCATTTCTGGATAAAAAATGTTCCGCGCTCGATGATTTAATTAACGAAAAAAAATCTCTCATTGCGGATTTGGAATCCTACAAAAAATCCCTTATTTATGAAGTCGTCACTGGAAAGAAACGGGTACGCTGATGACAATTTACTCACTGAAAATAAATCGCAGAAGGTGTAACTATGGCTGATAACGAGAAACAATTTGAACAGGATATAGAATCTTTTTTGATTTCATCCAAAGGCGGCTGGAGAAAGACTACGGATACAGGCTATCGAACTGGATTTCAGTATGATAGCACCGGAATTCTTACGGAAAACTATGCGCTGGATATTGAAACGCTGTGTACCTTTGTCAAGAATACTCAGCCAGTACAATGGGCATTGTTTGAAAAGCGCTGCAAGAGCGATCCACAGAAGAAATTTTATAAAGCCTTTCAAAACGCAGTTGATATGGAGGGGCTTGTCAATGTTCTGCGCCACGGCTTCAAGCATCGCGGGCAGGAATTCAAGGTTATTTACTTTAAGCCGGAGACTGAACTGAATCAACTGGCTTTGACCCATTACAAGGAAAACATCTGCCAGTGTATCCGTCAGTGGCATTACAGCCCTCGTAACCATAACAGTGTAGATATGATGCTTGCCGTCAACGGAATTCCGTTGGTTGCCATTGAATTAAAGGATCAACTGACCGGACAGACCATCGACAATGCCATTACCCAGTGGATGACAGACCGTGATCCTCGTGAGGAGGCATTTCAGTTTAACCGCAGAATCCTTACATACTTTGCAGCAGACTTGTATCAAGTAGCTATGAGTACTAGACTATTGGGTTCAAAAACATATTTTTTGCCGTTTAACCAAGGCAGCAATGGCCCCGGTGTAGATGGTGGAGCAGGAAATCCGCAGAACCCGACCGGCGGCTATGTGACCGCATATTTGTGGGAAACAGTGCTTCAAAAAGACAGTTTTCTTGACATCATGCAAAAATTCATCAGCTACCAAAAAGAAAGCAGGAGAATTACTTTGCCTGATGGCAAGGTTCGCACGGATACCACCGAAAAGATTATTTTCCCACGATATCATCAGTTGGATGTTGTCCGCAAACTGATCCAACACACAAGAAAACACGGCCCTGGACATAATTATTTGATTCAGCACAGCGCAGGCTCCGGCAAGTCTAACAGCATCGCCTGGACTGCTTATCGCCTTGCTAGCCTGCACGACGACGAAAATCGAGCCATTTATAACTCGGTCATCATTGTTACAGACCGGAAAGTGCTGGATAGTCAGCTGCAAGATACGATCGATAGCTTCGACCATACGTTAGGCAGTGTGGTACTGATTGATGAAAAGAAGAGCGCCAAAGATTTGTTAAAAGCTGTTAATGACGGAAAACGAATTATTGTCACAACACTTCAAAAATTCCCAGTTATTTATGATCTTGTGGGTGATACAACAGGTAAATCTTTTGCGATTATTGTGGATGAGGCCCACAGCAGCCAAACCGGTCAAAGTGCAATGAAATTGAAGATGGCTCTGGCAGATACATCTGATGCTTTAGCTGAATATGCTGAGCTGGAGGAAAAGACAGAAGAGGAAATCGATACTGCCAATGACAAATTCCTTCAGGAACTGGTTTCTGCGGGGAAACACAGCAATCTCAGTTTTTACGCCTTTACAGCCACACCAAAGGACAAAACACTCGAAATTTTCGGTGAAGAATGGCCGGACGGCACATTTCATCCTTTCCATGTGTATAGTATGCGGCAGGCCATTGAAGAAGGTTTCATCATGGATGTGCTTGCAAACTACACCACCTATAAAACTTGCTATAAAGTAGCAAAAAATATACCCGATAATCCAGAGGTGCCTGCATCCAAGGCAATGAAATTGATTCGACGGTATGCAGAACTACATCCATACAATATTGCACAAAAAGCAGCCATTATTGTAGAGACTTTCCGCGAGGTAACTAGTAAAGCGATTGGCGGCAAGGGAAAAATGATGGTAGTAACGGCTTCGCGGCTTGCCGCTGTTCGCTATTTCCATGAAGTACAAAGATACATTCTCCAACAAAGCTATGATAGCCTGCAAGTGATGATTGCGTTTTCTGGTAATATTATAGATCCTGATGTTCCGGACTCTGAATACACGGAAAGCACAATGAACAAAGATGCAGACGGAAACAGAGTAACCGAAAGTCAGACAAAGGCTGTTTTTCACGAACAAGGCGATGTTTTAATCGTTGCGGAAAAGTATCAGACAGGTTTCGATGAACCGCTTCTGCACACCATGATCATTGACAAAAAGCTACGTGATGTAAAAGCTGTACAAACACTTAGCCGTTTGAACCGGATTTTCCCCGGCAAAATTGATACTTATGTTCTTGACTTTGTGAACACTGTGGAGGATATTCAGACGGCGTTCCAATCGTTCTATACAGAAACCAGCTTGGAATCTGAAATCAATGTAGATCTGATTTATACTGCACAGAAAAAATTGCATGAGTACAAGATTTATACCAATGAAGATATCGATCTTGTTACATCGATTTATCTTGACCCTGAAAACAATAAGAATAATGTGGCCTTGCAGGGGAAGATTACAAATGCTTTATTGCCAGTCGCAGAACGCTATAATAACAATTTAGATCAGCAGCAGCGGTATGAATTTCGTCGGCAGATACGCAGCTTTGTAAAGTGGTATAACTATATTACCCAGATTGTCCGAATGTTTGATAAAGGTCTGCATAAAGAATATATTTTTTGCAGTTATCTCGCACGCCTCTTGCCTAGCAATGAAACCGAAGTGTGGGATTTAGGAAGTAAAGTTGCATTGGAGTACTACAAGTTGGAGGAAACATTCGCAGGCTCTATTTCTTTGGAGAAAGATGGTGTCGGTCAGTATGAAACCCCAACCATGAAAAAGGGATCTGTCAAGCAGGAGAGTAAAAGCCAACTTGAGGAAGTGATTGAAAAATTTAACGAGCACTACGCAGGAGAAATCACAGAAGGTGACAAGATACTTGCGGAGATTCTTATGAGCAAGATGTCTCAGGATGATGTGTTGCGAAAGTCTGCTCAACAAGATGGAGAGCAAATTTTTGTGAACAGTGTGTTTTCTAAAGTGTATGACAAAACCGCAATGGATGCTTACAAGGAAAGTAGTCAAGCATTCAGTATTTTGTTCAGTGATCCAAAGAAATATGCTGCGCTGAAAAGTGCTTTGGCTGAGATCATGTATCACGAATTTTGCCAAGAGTAACATCTTTTGATGCGAGATAAGCACAGAAATAAATATGCGAATCGACTTTTACTGTAAGAACGAGCAAATCGAGGTGCACTATGTCAAAAAATGAGCTACCAATCCGCAGTTCCGCTGCCGAATACCTGACCTTTGTGGCCTCCACTGGCGAAAGTGATGCCAGTTTTGAAATGCGCTATGAAGATGAAAATATCTGGCTGACGCAAAAGATGATGGCAGCGTTGTATGATGTAAGTCTCCCCACAATCAATGAACATATCAAAAAGATTTACGCTGACGGTGAATTGACAGAAGCGGCAACAATTCGGAAATTCCGAATTGTTCAAGAGGAAGGTTCCCGCCAAGTCAGCCGCGAAATGAACCACTATAACTTACAGCTCATCATTGCTGTTGGCTTCAAGGTCAACAATCAACGCGCAGTGCAGTTTCGCAAGTGGGCCGGACAAATTGTAAAGGATCATACTATCCAAGGATGGACCATGGATGTTGAACGGCTGAAAAAGGGGCATATGTTCACGGACGAGTATTTCGAACGGCAGCTTCAGCAGATTCGAGAAATTCGTCTGTCGGAGCGCAAGTTCTATCAGAAGGTCACCGATCTGTATGCAACGGCGTTCGACTATGATAAAAACGCAAAGACGACAAGACTCTTCTTCAAGACCGTACAAAACAAGATGCACTTTGCTGTCCATCGGCACACCGCGGCAGAACTGATCTACGAACGCGCAGACGCCGCGAAAGAACACATGGGTCTGACAACTTGGGAGAACGCCCCAGATGGCAAGATTCTCAAGGCTGATGTGACAGTAGCAAAAAATTATCTCAGTCAGGATGAGATGCACTATCTGGAACGCATTGTGTCCCTGTACCTGGATTATGCTGAACTGCAAGCTGAGCGTAAGATACCGATGAGTATGGAGGACTGGGCGAAACGATTAGATGGATTTCTGGAATTCAACGGTAATGAACTGTTGATGGGTCCCGGAAAAATCAGCGCAGAGCAGGCTAAACTTCATGCAGAAACAGAGTATGAAAAGTATCGTCTGGTGCAGGATCGTCTGTATGAAAGCGATTTCGACCGTTTCCTAATGCTGGAGGAGAATGCGAATATCAGAGATGAAAAATAAGAAGTTTTCGGTTGAATTTCCCCGTAATCTATGATACTATTTTGATACCAAGATAACCAAATGCTTGAGATATAAGCAAGGGACATTAACATATTTGCGAATGTTTTGCGCTGGATTTCAATGCGTATAGCTATACTTACGCTGATTTTGCCGAGTGGGAATAAGAATATAACAAAAGCTGCTGATTTTATAAAATCAGCAGCTTTTGTTTATTATGGTGTGATACTCGAATCACTATCGGTATCTTCTTCACTATTGTCTTCAAAATCCAGTTCGATTTGAAGCGTATTACCTTTGCTTCTATTGCACCATTTATGCAATAATTGGGCATTTTCTAATGTTGTTGGTCCTCCCATATCGAAAGGAATAATATGATCAACTTCACAATCATCAATGCTCAGGATTTGATTACCGCAATATTTGCAAATATAACCCGGATAAAATAAATTTTTCTTTACGTTTGCAGAAAAGCATCGTTGAGAATATTCGGTGTTAGATTGAAATGGATGTATGATCTGATTTAACACATCCATTACGGCATGTACCCGTGAACAGATTCTCGCGCTTGCATTTGTTCCTGCAAAAACCCAATCCTGATAATCTTTATTTTCGCTTTTTAGTTTTTGGATTGCATTCCGAATTTCGTCTGCATGCCTGATAATATCTTTTTTGGCAAAAAGTGAAAATGGAATCATAATAGAATCATAAACAGCCCCATTAAATTTCTTACGTTGGTCGGAGGCAAAGAACGCATCTTCTCCAAGGACTGTTTTAACTAGCTCTATCAATGAATTATATTGTGCTTTATATTTTTTTAATACTTCCTCTTCATCATTAGCATGAGTTTCCATATAATTATTCATCATCACTTTAAACGTTCCCTTTAATTTCATAGGTCGCAAAGTGAAGAAACGCAGAATTCGTTCTTCATATGAATACCGTGTATTAGTATCATGAAAGAGCACCGGTAAATAAATATTGGTATTAGCAATTTCTTTCAACATATCATTGAAACTCCCGCGATAGATGCAGTTACGAACTTCCTGATCTCGGAGTTTAACTGCACCAAGGTTTAAACGTGAGAAAATTTCATACTTCAAATTTTGGGAATCTTTTTCAATACAAACAGTAGAAAGTGTTTGGTAATTTAGGCGGCGTTGGATTGCTTTCTCTAACTGTTTGAAATATAATCCGTTTAAACTCTGAAGCCGTTTAAGACCAACTAATGGAAATTCATTCTTTAAATAGCGCACAAACGAAGTAATGCGCTGTTGCCCATCGATAACAGAATATACTCCGTCCTCTTCTTCTGCAAGGTAGATTACAGGAATAGGAATTCCAATTAAAATGGATTCAATTAAACATGACGCCCGTTTATCGTCATAAACATACTTACGCTGATAATCAGGATCTGTAATAATGTCATTTGCATCAACAGAATTCTTTAATTGTTGGAGCGAAAGATTCATTGCTCGGGTATGCACGGTAATATGTTCTAAGTCAGCATCTTGCATCATTTTCACCATCAATCTATAAATTGTGAATATATTATACATAAACTGTCGAAAAAAAGCAAGACAGCAGCACGACGTTCTGCGTGAAGATCGAGGCGATGATGGACAAGCCCCGTTCCTTCTATGCCTTTGAAATGCTCTATTGGACTGGAATTCGAGAGGGTGAACTGCTTGCGCTGAGACCTGCGGATTTTGATTTTGAGAAACAAACAGTTTCTATCACGAAATCCTATCAGCGCATGAAAGGCCGAGATGTCATCACAGACCCCAAAACGCCGAAAAGCAATCGTGTTGTTCAAATGCCATCATTCCTCTGTGACGAAATACAGGACTATATCAAAACACTGTATGCTGTGCAGCCGGACGACCGGATATTTCAAGTCACGAAATCGTACTTGTTCCGCGAGATGCAGCGCGGCTGCAAAGACACTGGTGTAAAGCGCATTCGCATTCACGACTTGCGTCACAGCCATATCAGCCTGCTGATTGATCAAGGATTTTCGGCAGTTGCGATTGCAGACCGTGTCGGTCATGAGAGCATCGACATCACCTACAACTATGCGCACCTGTTTCCGTCCAAGCAGGCAGAAATGGCGGATAAGCTGGATATGGAAAGAGGTGAAATCTGATGTCACTGAAAAACCGTGATGAACACAACCGCTGGCGGAACAAAACAATAGCGTTTCGAGTATCGCCCGAAGAAAACGAGCAGATCGAACGCTATGTGCAGCTTTCCGGGCTGACGAAGCAGGACTATATCACCCGGCGGCTCACCCACAGAGACGTGGTGGTGCAGGGCAATCCCAGAGTGTTCAAAGCACTGCGGAATCAGCTTGCGGAAGTGCTTTGGAAATTGCAGCGTATTGAGACTGGCGGCGCAGTCAATGATGAGCTGCTTGACCTAATTGAAATGATAGCCGATATTCTTGGCGGAATGAAGGAGGAATTTGAATGCCCAACAAAAAAAGAAATGACCGCTCCAAATGTATCTGTTGGCGCAGATACGGAGCAGTCATCCCAAAACCTTATTGATAATAGTTTAACCGATTTTGACCCGAATTTCAAGAGATTTGATGCAGTACAGAGAAAATTCCTGCAAATGATGGATCCGTCCTACCTGAAAACCGTGTCAATGTCTGAGCTGCTGGACAACGTGTACCAGAGCAAGCCGCCCCTTGTGGACGGCCTGCTCTACCGGGGTACTTACCTTTTTGTCGGCGCTCCAAAGCTGGGCAAGAGCTTCCTGATGACCCAGCTTGCGTATCACATCAGCACCGGCACGCCGCTGTGGAATTATCCTGTCCACAAAGGCACAGTGCTGTACCTTGCCCTGGAGGGCGATTACCGCCGCTTGCAAGAGCGCTCTTACCGGATGTTCGGCACGGCAGAAAACGAGAGCCTGTTCTTCTCTGTTTCTGCCGGACAGCTCGGCAGAGGTCTGGATGAACAGCTCACCAATTTTCTACGGGAGCATCCAGACACTTCTCTTATCATTATCGACACGCTTCAGAAGGTGCGTGAAATCGGCGGAGACAATTACAGTTATGCTAACGACTATCAAATCATCACTCGTTTGAAAGCGTTGGCGGATAACCATGGCATCTGCCTGCTCCTTGTCCATCATACCCGAAAACAGCAAGCAGACGATAAGTTTGATATGATCTCCGGCACCAACGGACTGTTGGGTGCAGCAGATGGAGCATTCCTGCTCACTAAGGAAAAGCGCACTGGAAATGCTGCCTGCCTCGATGTGTCTGGCAGAGATCAACTGGATCAGCAGCTGCACCTTTTCCGCAACGAGGAAACCCTTGCGTGGGAACTGGAGCGTGTAGAAACAGAGCTTTGGAAATCGCCACCAGAGCCGCTGCTGGAGCAGATTTCTGCTTTCCTTTCTTTAGACAGGAAGGAGTGGATGGGAACACCCACCGAACTTGCGGCACTTCTCGGCGTGGATATGAAGCCTAATGCTCTGACAAGGAGGCTGAATGTCAACGCAGGGCGGCTGCTGAATGAGTACGGCATTCGATACGAAAGCAGCCGCAGTCGCAGCGAGCGAACCGTAGAACTGACGGCGGATCAAGCGTGACGATATGTGACGGTGTGACGATATTTCTATGAGCGGGTACGGTATCAAAAATACCGTCATCATCGTCACACACCGTCACGGGGTACCGTTTCGGCAGGTAAGGTTTAGGCGGGGTGCAGGGTGCCCTTTTCAAAGGGCAGCCCTGCTGGGGAGGCAACCGCAGTTGCCGGGGCAACGCCCCTCTCGCCTGCCGGCTCGGTCAGTGCTTCTGCCGACCGAAGTCGGCAGAGGTCGCCGCCGGCGACCCGCACCCTCGGAGAGCGCAACAGCATCTTTTGATGGCCGCAGGCTGTCAAAAGTGCTTTTGCGTTACTCTTGGCAAGAGTAACAGAACCCGTCTACGGAAGGAACTGAAAGGAGTGAAGGAAATGAAACGAACGATCAGCGTTGAAGTCGGCAAAGGCTCCGTCAACCATAACAGCCGCAAATTCAAAGCGGAGAATGTGGACGGTGCGCGCAGCCATCTCAATATCGACTACTGCAACGAACGCATCCAGGATGTCTATCAAATGCTGTTCGGACCGGCGCAGGAACGATTCAATGCCAGGCAGAAACGTGCCGACCGGCGCATTCCGAACTACTATGAAAAAATCTGTACCGGGCATCAGGAAAAACCTTTTCATGAGATCATCATTCAAATCGGCAACAAGGACGATATGAGCGCTCTGGGCGAAAATGCAGAACTGGCAAAAACTGTGCTGAACGAATACTATCAGGACTTTCAGGCGCGAAATCCAAACCTTTATGTTTTCTCCGCACACCTGCACATGGACGAGGCAACGCCTCATCTGCACATTGACTTTGTTCCGTTCATCACCGGCAGCAAACGCGGACTGGATACCCGTGTATCTCTTAAGCAGGCGCTCGCCGCGCAAGGTTTCAAAGGCGGCACACGGAGCGATACAGAGTGGAACCAATGGGTGCGCTCCGAAAAAGCTGACCTTGCTGCTAAGATGGAGCGGCACGGTATCGAATGGGAGCAGAAAGGCACCCATGACAAACATCTTTCTGTGCTCGATTACAAGAAGCAGGAGCGAAGCCGTGAGGTGCAGCAGCTTGGCGAGGAGATCGATGAACGCCGATGCGAGGTTCATAATCTTCAGCAGCAGGCAGAGAAATATAAGCAGGCGTTGGAGAATTGCAAATTGACGGAGGATATGCTGGAAACCGCACCGGAGTATCAGCTGCCGGAGCCGCCTGCGCTGATGTCCGCTAAGACCTACAAAACAAGATTCGTTGATGCGATGGTGGAGCGGCTCAAGAAACTGGCAAAAACGCTGTTGGCGCGGTATTTCGAGGTTCTGAACGATTACTTTCGAGTCAACGCAAATAACGGAAAGCTGTACCGTGAGAACGAAAATCTGCGGGCAGATAACGCATGGCTCAGCCAGAAAAATGACAGGCTGGAAATCGAAAACAGAAACTATTCGCTGCTCCGCAAGCGGCTCGGAAAACAGCAGCTTGACGCATTGGTGGAGCAGGCAAAAGCAGCTAAACACACCACCCGAAACAAAAACGAAACGAGGTAAAGATGATGAAAAAGCACACATTTAATGCGAAAAACGGCCTGTGGTATGAGCAGTGCAGGGAGTATCAGCTCTCCTGCCTGACCGTGCCGAACAGCAAAATGATTGGCATTGGGGGACAGCGCCACCGCCGGTATCTCCGTCAGCACAAGTACGGTACTTATACCGTCCTGCTGCTTATGACTGCGGCTCATTTGTGGTGAAAGGAACAGCAGTTGCAGGAAAGAAGCAGAATAATCCTTATAACCGCTGCAAATCAACACCCAAAGGAGCGGATTCCTATGAAACCCTATTGGAGAAAATGGGCGGCACCTACCATCAGGAGGGCGATTATCTTATTCCTAATCTCTCGCTGCCAGATGAACCGGAATACCAGATCGGCAAGTACAGGCGTATGTGCCGCATGAACAGCATCCGCAGCTGCGGCGAAGAAATCGTTTTGACCGAGCTTGTATACGTATGACAGATGCCCGTTATTAGCTGCATAGCCGATAACGGGCATTATCTTTATTCTTTAGGCGGTATGAACTTATACTTGCCTTTTCAAAGGCCGCTGACAGGCTCGATCAAATCCGCATTTTTCAGTTTTGGAATGAGATTCCCTGCGGCAGTAACAGAATCCTTTGTGATAGCAGCGATGTCGAATCGGCCAAACACACCATCAACGCCCATATTCGCAAATACCAATTACATTCCCGAAAACTCTAAGCATTCTCCATCCTCTGGAATTAATACATGTCCATCCTTGCCGTGTTTCCTCAGAAAATCACGGAGTTCAGCGCGGGTGACAGTTGCATGATTGACGGCATCCATATGACTGGCGATGATAGTGGCATTCGGTGCAGCCTCACATACATTCAAAACATCCTCGGCTCCCATGATGAGACGCCCAAGGCCCATCAGCTCCGCACCGCAGGCATTGAGCACTACCACGTCCGGGCGATACTGTTCCAAAGCCCGTTCAACCCCTTTATAGTACACAGTATCCCCAGCCACATACAAGACAGGCTCCTCAGCCGCTTGAAGAATGATGCCGCAGACCGGTCCGGCCGCTTGGTCAGGTGACTCTCCATGCATAGCTTCCGTGCGAATGAGAACCACGCCGTCGAAGTCAGTCCCTTCATCCTTGAGTACCATGACGGAAGTGTATCCAAATCCTTCAATTTGGGATTTGGTTTCTTCATTTACAGCGAAAACAGGTATACTTTTGTCCAGCATAGCTGCTGTTTCCGGGTCAAAATGGTCGGGATGGATATGGGTGACAATCATGGCATCGATTCCTGCCATGATCTGCTCCACAGAAAAAGGAAGTTCAGTTGTAGGGGATGGAATTTTCGCCTTCTCCGGATCGGGAGAGGGTGCGCTCATACCGGTACCCTTCTTTTGAAACCAGGGGTCTATCAAAAAATGTTTGCCTGCACACTCAATGCGAATGGTGGCGTTACGAATTTGCTGAATCTTCATGTTTAGTCTCCTTTTGAGGGCTTATTATTCGTTGCAGAATTCCAATAAGCTCATGCTTTTTGAGTTCGCTTCCCGGTGTTCTCAGAGCCGCGAACTTCCTCATGGTAAAAGTAATCCACAATGACCGGGTGCCCAGGCTCTGCTCGTCCGTAGGGCAGCTCGTTGTCCACGAAGGGACAGCTGTTTTCTTTCGCCAGCCGTTCCGCTTGATCCTCCAAACCACGGAAGTAGCTTCTGTCTCTCTTGTTGTAGATAGCGTTGTACAGCGGAACCAAGTCAGGATGTTTTTTACGTATATAGTCAAGGATGTCTTTTTTGAATCCGCCTCGCAGGTTTAGATTTTCCAGCCACACCAGGTCGCACTGATTTCTGACCTGATGGAAGATAGCCTCAAAATCCGTGATACCGGGAAAAACCGGAGCGATAAAGCATACGGTGCGGATACCTGCGTCATAAACCTGCTTCATGGCATCCAGCCGCCGCTTGATGCTGACGGCATTGTCCATATCGTTTTTGAAATCCTCGTCCAGCGTATTGATCGACCAGGAAACAGTGACCTTTCCCATCTCTTTCAGAAGGTCGATATCCCGTACTACCAGGTCAGACTTGGTGCAGATCAGAATCTCCGCGCCGCTGTCTTTCAGCTGCTCCAGCAGCTTGCGGGTATTTTCGAACTGTTCCTCCTGAGGCAGATACCCATCCGTCACTGAGCCGATGACCACACGCTGTCCGGCGTACTTCCTGGGATTTTTGATGGCAGGCCAATGTTTCACATCCAGAAAAGTGCCCCAAGGCTCAGTATGGCCGGTGAACCGCTTCATAAACGAAGCGTAGCAATACTTGCAGCCATGGGTACAGCCCACATAAGGATTGACGGAATAGCCGCCCACCGGCAGGGTGGATTTTGTCATTATATTTTTTGTCTCCACATCCCGGATCAGGATGCCGTTGTTGTTTACATTCGCCATGTTTTTTGTACCTCCAATACCCGGCAGAAGGCCGGGGGCAGCTCTTGTACCATGCTTTCCTCGCCGATGACGGGAAGCAGATCTTCCTTCATGAACACCGGGATGCCAAGCGCATGGGCCTGATGTGTCAGGTTCCACACCCATTCCGGTTTCGATACGGCTTTGCCCTTCCTATGTCCGGTCTCAGTCCCAATGACGATCCACTCAATTCCGGTAAGGTCTACCATGCCAACCTCATCAAACATAGGTTCAAAGGTCACATGATAGTGTCCGCCATGGATATGCTCCCGCAAAGTCTGGATACGGTTTTTCTCTTTGCTGGAGGTAACAGTTACACCAAACCAAGCATTCTCCAGGGTAGTGGAAAACACGATGTCATCCGGTCTCTTCGTCAAGAACAGATACTGATGCTGTGGGTTTTCGGTCATCTTGGCAAATACCTGTTCCCGCCACTCTGTCTTCCAGTAGGAAAAATCACTCATGCCGGTGAGCAGAAAATTCTGTGGGCGCTTTTTCTCCATCAGCCGCAGCTTATTTGGAAAAAACTCCGGCTTTTCAAAGTCCTCAATCATGTGGAACCTGCGGACATTGTTTCTGGCGTAGCAGTAGCTGCACCCGATGTTACAGCCGATCACGAGATTCATATTTTGAATACAATCCTTAATGCAGACAGCCACTGCTGACGCCTCCTTACCGTTTTATGATTTAGCCTTCTACCGCAGGTGCAACTTTCCCGAAGCCGTTCCAGGCATACAGGCCCTTCTTGTCCTC
>OGCN01002032.1_pt1 | contig 23735 bp, 24 predicted proteins | sample 1570181 | NCBI WGS metagenome assembly OGCN01 (sample SAMEA4370584, study PRJEB24528) | human gut metagenome | reverse complement strand
GAAAATTTGAATAGAATTATTACGGTTCCTAATCTTCTTTCTTTTTTTCGGCTTTTTGTCACGCCGATTTCTGTATTGATTATACAAAGTCTTTGTTAATAGGTGGCAAAAAATATAAAACCGTGTTATACTTTTTCGTTGCAAAATGATAATAAAAACACAGTGTCGAATTGCTCGCCGTTCTGTGACGCAACATGTCTGAGAAATAATGAATATAATGAATTTTTTTGGACATTGACACTGTCGATATAGAAAGGTACTTACCATGAAATTACTTATGACGATCATTGTGACATTTTTTGCGGGAATGGGGGCAGGTCTTGGCACCGGTTTTGCCGGGATGAGTGCGGCTGCCGTGATCAGTCCGATGCTCATTACTTTTTTACATATGAATCCTTTTATGGCGGTCGGTATCGCGCTGTCCTCTGATGTGTTGGCAAGTGCGGTGTCAGCGTACACCTATGGCAAAAATAAAAATCTTGATGTCAAAAACGGCAGTATTATGATGGTGACAGTGCTTGTATTTACAGTGATCGGAAGTTATATTTCAAGTCTGGTACCATCGACTACGATGGGAAGTTTTTCGGTAGTTATGACATTTTTTCTTGGAATTAAATTTATCGTTCGTCCGGTCATGACGACTAAGGAAGCGATGAATAGTGTGTCTGCCAAGAAAAGAGCGGTGCAGTCTGTTCTGTGTGGAATGATCATTGGGTTCATCTGTGGATTTGTTGGAGCGGGCGGCGGTATGATGATGCTGTTGATTCTTACGTCCGTGCTTGGTTATGAGTTGAAAACGGCTGTTGGAACAAGCGTCTTTATCATGGCATTTACAGCATTTACCGGAGCAGCCTCACATTTTGCCATTGGTGGGAAACCGGACTTTTTAGTGATGGGATTGTGCGTTGTTTTTACATTTATCTGGGCGCGGATTGCAGCATTGTTTGCCAATAAAGCACAGCCGAAAACCCTGAACCGTGCGACAGGACTGGTGCTGGTGGTGTTGGGAGTTGTTATTATGGTGTTTGGACATAATGCGTAATGAGGAATAACAGCTTTTAGATAAGTATAAGATAACGAGTGTGCCGGCAATCATTGTGACACAAAAATCCAAACAGATGAAAAGTTGGATGGATGCTGACAAGCATTTGGAGGAAATTCAATCGTATATTAAAAATATGTATTAGAATGCAGCCTGACATTAAAAAGTCGGGCTGTTGTTATATAAACTAATGTTGATATTTATAAAGACAGTCCCTCATAGAGAATATGAAATAAATGTTCGACAAAAATACAATAAATGCGCAACAAAAATCCGATAAGTGTGTGACAAAAGTGGATGAAGTATTCGGATAATCTATCCATAAAAAGTTGGATATTTAATCGAAAATAGATATTGTAGTGCCGAGACAGGCGCTGATTTTAAGACTTCAGTTTTTGATAAAATAGATGATAGTATCATATGGTTATTTGTAATAAATCATGCTATACTCTCTCAAAGAGAAGATTCTCTATCCCGGAGGCAGAAAGAACGTATCTGGGGCAGAGAAAAAGGAGAAGACCAGAAAGAAATCTCTATCCTAGAGGCAGAAAGAACGTATCTAGGGTAGAGTCAAACAAGAAGTCAGGGCGGATTTCTCTACCCCCGAGGCAGAAATGACTGGTCCAGGGTAGAGCCAAACAAGAAATCAGGGCGGATTTCTCTACCCCAGAGGCGAGAATAACCAGCCTAGGGTAGACATTATCGAGATATTACAGGAGGATATCTATGATTTTTGGAATGACATTTTATCAATTGGCGTGGCTATTTGTGATCTATTCCTTTTTGGGATGGTGTGTGGAAGTGATCTACCACGCGGTCACTTGGGGCGAGGTTACGAACCGTGGATTTTTGAATGGACCGGTTTGCCCGGTATATGGATTCGGGGTTGTGAGTGTGTTTGCATTGATCAATCTGATCCAGCCTGAAGGGACACAGATGAGTGATCTGTTGGTTTACGTGTTCGGCGTGATTTTAGCAACATTAATTGAGTTGGTCGCAGGCTGGCTTCTTGATATATGCTTTCATGCGAGATGGTGGGATTATTCCAAGCAACCATTTAATTTTCGTGGATATATATGTTTGGAGTTTTCATTGATCTGGGGATTTGCAATCTTGTTTGTGGTCCGGATCTTCCAGAAATATATTGACAAGCTGATCACGGGGCATGACAGCAGTGTACTTGGGTGGACCATTCTGGTGATATTATACGTTGTGTATTTTGTTGACTTTGTTGTTACGGTAGCAGTGATTCGAGGATTTAATAAGAAGCTTGGACAGCTTGATAAGCTTAGTGGCGATCTTCGGATTGTCAGTGATAAGGTAAGTGAGAAACTTGGTGAGACAACGATCGAAACGGCGCAAAATATTGGAGAAGGCAGAGTACAGGCGGCCTTAGCTAAGGCGGAATTACGAGATAGAGTAGATTCTCTGAAGGATAGCTTAAGCACGTCAGAAATGAAAGAGAAAGTTGGTTCTTTGAAGGATAGCTTAAGCACGTCAGAAATGAAAGAGAAAGTTAGTTCTTTGAAGGATAGCTTAAGCACGTCAGAAATGAAAGAGAAAGTCGGTTCTTTGAAGGATAGCTTAAGCACGTCAGAAATGAAAGAGAAAGTCGGTTCTTTGAAGGATAGCTTAAGCACGTCAGAAATGAAAGAGAAAGTCGGCTCCCTGAAGGATAACCTGAGTACGGCAGAATTGCGTGCAGCGCTTAGTTCTTTGAAAGAAAATATTAGTGCAGAAGAGTATAGAGAAGTGATTCGCACGAAGAGAGCAGAGTTGCAGAAGAAATATGAAGAATTAGTTGGTTCTATGACCAAGCACCGTCTTTTTGGACAGGGGCGTTTGCTTCGGGCATTCCCTGATATGAAGCATAGAAAATATCAGGATATTGTGGTAAAATTAAAAGAAAAAATGCGCAATTAAATATGTGCGAGTAAAAATGCGCGATTAAATATGTGCGAGTAAAAATGCGTGATTAAATATGTGCGAGCAAATATGTGATATACGGTTGTCTTTTCGCAGGATAGGATGCTGATAAATGGAATCAGAGCAACGAGCGAAAAGGTATTTGGCCGGAAACGGGAGATGATCATGCCAGTGGCTTAGTTGCTGCGACATAAAAGGTTGAAAAACCTTTAATATTTAATAAAACATTTGATGATATGAGGAAGGAGAGTTACTTATGAGTCACACATCAAAAAAATGCAGAAAAATATGGCAGTTTATTGGAATATTTATGTTAACCTGTGTTGTTAGTGTGTTGCCGGCATCGCTAGCAGGGGCGCAGCGTGCAACCAAATCGACAGTTGCACAAATGGAAAAAGAGGTTGGAAGATTGGAGCTGGATATACCGATTGAGACGTCAAGGGTTGGCTGGACATATGTTCCAATTTTAAATATATATCCAAGCAATACGACAGGTCTTAACACAAGCGAGCCGATTTCCTATGCGAATTGTCTTAATGCAAACAAAGCCAAGGCATACTACGAAAGCGCAGTTACTTGGACGTCATCGAATAGTAAGGTGATCGACCTGGAATATTATGCGACAGGATGCGTACGCATGGTAGCAAAGTCAGAAGGTACTGCAACGATCACAGCACGTTTGGGAAAGCATAGTGTGTCGCAAACATTTGTTATTGCAGGAAAATCTACTATAAAATTTTTAAAAGTACAGATGTGGCCATTAAATAGTGAAGGAGAGTCAAAGCCGGGAAATACATTAACGGTAACGCAGGGTGAGGAAATTCAGGTGCCCGCACGATATTGGTATCAATATATTACGGATGGCAAAGTGTCATCAACATTTGAGGCGTTATCGTCTAATATAGAATATGGCAACAAACTTCGCTGGAAGAGTGCAAACAATTCCATTGTTGATGTGAAATATGTTCATTTTGGCGGATTTAAGGCGCTAAAACCGGGAAAGACTGTCTTGACAGTATCTATTGGCGGCTACACAGATACTCTTACCGTAACGGTCAAACCGAATCCCCGCAAAAAATGGGTAGAGCCGGTGCAATCTGATGAGGAAAAGACAAACTACGTCAGCAAGTATGGCAAAGAAATTCATTCTAAAAAAGAATTGTACAAATATGTTTTCGATCATTTGAAAGTTGGAAACTACGAGTTTGGTGTTATTTATCCAAGGACATTGTTAGATTTTAATCTAATTGACGAGTTGGATAAAGCGATCAATATGTATGATGAATACGTCATTGACAATCCGAATTGTACGAAATATGATGAACCTTTGGGATCAGGAGCCGCTGTTTACTTGCAGGATGGAAGAGAGGGTTATCATTACCGGATGTATCAGCCGAAGTCCCGACAATATGTGCAGAAGATGACCCGAAAAGCGGACAGTGTATTAAAAGGGATTCTTAAGAAAAACAAATCGACCAAAAAGCGTCTGCGTGCAATTCATGATTATATTATAAAGCGATGTGATTATGATCGCATGGTATATAAATCTTTTCGCTATAAAGGAAAACGATATGTCAATAAAAAGAAACCAAGCGAATTGTCGTTTACTGCATATGGAGCACTGATCCGGAAAAAAGCAGTTTGTGAAGGGTATGCTAAGGCATTTACACTGCTGGCGCGTCGTGCGGGAATTCCATGCGTTTATGTAACCGGGACTACTTATGGAATAGCACATGCGTGGAACCTTGTTAAGGTTGGTGGTAAATATCGCTATATTGATACGACATGGGATGATCCGGTTCTGATGAGAAAATTTAATCCGAGGAAGCCGTTCGCTGTTATTAAAAATAAAAAGGGAAATACGAAATATTTTTTGGTAAGCAAAAAGAAGCTGAGCAAGGATCATAAGTTTAGTTATAGTTATCATGTGAAAACATATAAGAACTATTTGCCATATCACTTCAAAAAATAGAGGCAACTATGAGAAAATATTTGTGACTTTTAAGCAATATTAATGGAAGACTGACGTAGATAATGGACTCACCATTCCGATTACGTCAGATGGTATCGTAAATGGATATTAATAAAAAACTCCCCTGCAACGCTTTGCCGGGGAGTTTTTTTAGTTTGAGTAAATTTATAGATGCAGTCTATTCAAAATAGCTATATCGAGTACTTGTTTGATTGCATTTAGCAAATAGATGTGATCTATCCAAAATAGCCCTGGGACTGTTTGCCATCTTCTTTTGCTTGACCGTATGTTTTGTAATGCTCGATTACTTCTGCCATCTGCTCATCAGACAATACATTTGGCGTAGAGATTGCCATTGCGCGCCACTGAACCTGTGCGCACCACTCGCAAGTATTTGCGATGGCAAATGCCTTTTCTAAGGAATCGCCGTAAGCGACCATTCCGTGATTTGCCATGAGAAGTGCTTTGCTGTCAGATTCGCGTAAGCATTTGCGAACTTCATCAGCAAGCTCTGGAGTGCCGTAAGTCTCATATGGAACCGTAGGAACCGTAGCAACACCCGTATCTGCGATTGCATAATGAGTCGCCTTCAGATCAACGCCGGCACATGCAAGCGTTGTGCAATACATAGAATGTGCATGGACAACGGCACGAGCGTCCGGTTTCTCTAAATAAAAGGCAGCATGTAAACTGTGTTCACTGGAAGGTGTGCGTTTGCTGTCCACAATATTGCCCTGCAGATCCATAACGACAACATCTTCTGCTGTTGTTTTTGCGTAAGGAATACCAGATGGGCTGATCACCATATATCCGGTTTCCGGGTCATACATACTGATGTTACCTGCAGTTCCAATCGTCAGACCCGATGAAATCAACTGATTTCCATAGTCAACTACCTTTTGTCTCATTTCTTCTAATAACATAATTATCCTCCGTTTCAAGTGAATGTACTCTCAGTATCTTCTTAAAACGAGCCATTTCGGCTGCATTTCCGATATACTGTTTCCATTTTCTCGTCGTACACACCGTGTACGCACTGCGAAAATGTCATGGTATATCAAAAATTCATCTCGAAATTCTTCGTTTCGATGAATTCGAGAGTACATGTGATGTTTTCGCTGTCAACATATTGAAGTGTTGGCGCGTTGACATCTTGATCTTATAAATAAAAGAAACATTGTTTCAAATGTATCCATACACGCTATTTTTAGAGTGAATAGAATATTTGCGCAACTAAAATAAGTTTAGCATAAATGAGTACGATTCTCAATCATGATTGTGAGTAAAATTGAAATAAAAGAATGCATTTCGGAAAAAGATTTGAGCGGATTGGAAGACATGATCGGATGAGATGAGGGATACCGAGCTTATAAAAAGCGAAAAACACAATAGAAATAAAGAAGTGACGGTTTTTCGTTTTGACAGCTATCTTGCATCTGTGGTACACTAAGCGCAGTTAGCTACGGCTAACTGCTGCGCAAATAGTGAGTAAAGCTAGGCGATGTATAAAATATCTGTGCTATGATCGTGTCAAGTGATATGTGAAAAAACGAGTCAGGGAAAAGGTTTAATTGGGACCTTGAAAACTACAGATATTTTATTTTCTGGATGGATAGGAGGAAAAAATGAGTGAAAAAATCAAAGTGACTTTGGATGGAACAGCAGAGACCATGTTGCAAAGTTTTTATGCGAGAGCAAAATATTCGCTGAAAAAGGGACATAAATTTTATGATGCGAAAGCAGTGGAACTGGTGAATAAGATAGATTATGATTTTTCGTCGGCAGAGGAAGATTCCACCATGAGCAATGGTGTGATTGCTCGAACGCTTGTATTTGATGAGTTGGTAGAAGATTTTATTGATCGCAATCCGGATTGTACGATTGTAAATATTGCCTGCGGATTGGATACTAGATTTTATCGAATGGATAACGGCAAGCTGCGGTGGTACAATTTGGATCTTCCGGAGACGATCGCCGTCAGAGATCAGATTTATCAGGAATCAGGAAGGGTATCAACAATCGGGATTTCTGCATTGGATCCGGCTTGGGCGGATCAGATTGATGCACAAGGAAAAATGTTGTTTATTATCGAAGGCCTTAGCATGTATCTGACGCCGGAAGAAAATGCGACGATGCTTGAAATTATTCGGGATCATTTTGACAATGCAACGGTGATGATGGAGTGTCTGGCCAAGAAATGGGTCAATAAAGAGGACATTGAAGAATCCATTCAAAAAACTGGAGCAAAATTTATTTTTGGAGCGGATTGTTTTGAAGATCTGGGAGATGTTGCAAAGGGATTTCGTAAGATCAAAGATGATAATATTACACGAGGCATGACCAAGATTATTCCTGTGTTAAAGCCATTTGGTTGGTTGCCGATCATTCGTAAAATGACGCAGAAAATTTTGATTTTTGAGAAGGTGTAAGAGTAGTGATTTGCAGCGCCCGTGGTAGAGAAAACGTTGGTCATAGCCGGAGAATCGCTACCTTGATAGGAGAAATCAAGCGCCTGGGGTAGAGAAAACGTTGGTCATAGCCGGAGAATCGCTACCTTGATAGGAGAAATCAAGCGCCTGGGGTAGAGAAAACGTTGGTCATAGCCGGAGAATCTCTACCATGAGAGGAGAAATCTGGCGCCCGGGGTTCTTTATTACCAGATCACGTTTTCCTAAAACTATTTCACGGTAATATGAATTACCGGACGCAAACCGCCGTTTACAACATAATCATCAAACACTTTGTGCCTCGCTTTGTTGACAATACCGTAATCGCCTACCTTTGCGGCGTTATTTTCCTCGAATCCCGGAGAACGCAGCCACCACCAAACACCGGTGCCATCCGTAAGACTTGCGGAACGTTCAGAAGACTCTTTGAAATAGGTTTCTGCTTCACGAATCGACATAAGCGATACGTAATCGTTCGTATTTTTGCCGCCTTTTGTATCAAAGGCATCATTGTCTTCGCTCACATAAGATATATGTAGTGTAAAGCGATCATTTCTGTTACAATTTGACATAATTCACCACTATGATTCGACAAATGTGTTATAATAAATATTGGGATTTATAGAAATACGCAACAAAAGCCTGAATCGGGCGGTCAGGTATAAAGCGTTATTGTTAAGAGTGTGGAGGTAAAAAATGAATAAAGAGATGATAATTGATCCGGAAATAAAAGCGATGTTTGAATTGTTAGCGGAGGATGCATCTACCATGGAAGCGTGCATGGCTAAGATCAAATGTTCTCTTTCTATTGCGGCAGAACTTTTTCATATAAATAAAGTAGAACTTAAGCTAGAGGCACCGGTCAGTAAACTTTGTCCGGAGGGACAGCGTGCCGTAGAAGTTTTGTATGACACAGGGGATGCATCTGACGGTGAACCGAATATTTCGGTATTTCCGTTACCGTCCGGCGGAACGGTAACGATCATGGATTATCCGCGTGACCAAAGCAAGTTTTCATCCAAAGAATTGGAATTGCATAATATGTTATTACGCCAAATTTTTTATAAGATCAGCAGAACGATGACGCAGAACTTACTGCAGCAGGTTATGATGACGGATATGAGTACCGGTGTAGCAAATCAGGATTATTTAATGCATTTTGCCGGAGGATTGATCGCTTCCGGGCAAATTGCAAATTACAATATTATATTTTTTAATGTACATAATTTTAAATATGTCAATAAAGTGTTTTCTTATGAGCAGGGTGATATTATCCTGCGTAATTATGCCCAGCATATCAAAAATATAATGGGAAATGATGAAATTGTTGCAAGATTAGGTGGAGATAATTTTGTGCTTGTTTTTCACAAGGAACGCCGCGAAAAATTGATCGAACAGCTTCAGAATATCAGGATACATCATCAATGGCAAATGAAAGAGCGGGAATTTGTGTTTGGCGCAACGATTGGTGTCAGCAATTTGAATGGCATCACAGTACCGCGTGCCATCATGGGAAGAGCCAGTATTGCTTATCAGGCAGCCAGACAAAAAGGGGTTGGCAGCGTGGTAGAGTTTTCACCGGAGATCGAACAGGAAATACTAGCCAATCAGAGCATTGTGTCCAATTTCCTTCCAGCATTACAGGCAAAGGAATTTGTCATATATTATCAGCCTAAAGTCAACGTCGCAGATCGGACAATGTATGGTGCAGAGGCTTTGGTTCGTTGGATCAGAAATGGAAAGATGGTACCGCCAATGCAGTTTATTCCGCAGTTGGAGCGCGAGGGAAGCGTGTGTAAACTTGATTACTATGTGTTGGAAAGTGTCTGTGCTTTTTTGAAAGATCGACAGAACAAGGGGCTTTCGGTTGTACCAATTTCAGTGAACTATTCCAGAAGACATTTGGAGGAAGAAAATCTCGTTGAACGTACTTTGGAGATTATTGACCGCTATGGTGTTGATCATCATTTGATCGAGATCGAGCTTACCGAAAGTGAAGATTTCCAAAATTATGAGATCATGTCTGAAATTATTGATGAGTTCAAGGCGAATGGCATTGGAACCTCGATTGACGATTTCGGAACCGGTTTTTCTTCACTCAATATGATCAAAGAAGTTGATCTCGAGACGATAAAAATAGATAAATCCTTTATTCCGTTGGAAACGGATTACCCGGGAAAAGACCGAGATCTTGTTATGTTTCACAGCATTGTGCAGCTCATCAATGAACTGGATAAGAAATCCATTGCTGAGGGGGTTGAGACGGTGGAGCAGATTGAATATCTGAAAGGAGTTGGTTGCGATATCGTGCAGGGCTATGTGTTCGACAAACCGCTGCCACAGGAAATATTTGAAGAACGATTAGCAAGTGCGCATCCATATGAGAATATTTAAAGAGCGATTAGCAAGTGCGCATCCATATGAGAATATTTAAAGAGCGATTAGCAAGTGCACATCCATATGAGAATATTTAAAGAGCGATTAGCAAGTGCGCATCCATATGAGAATATTTAAAGAGCGATTAGCAAGTGCGCATCCGTATGAGAATATTTGAAGAGCCGTTAGCAAACATTTGGATTGATAAAAGAAAATGGGAGGTGTTCCGCTGTGGAAGATATGAAACAAATACATGATTTCGCTGCTAAACGGAGCGATAAGCTTCGCGACCAGAATACTAATTGCACGGTTGTCCCTTTTCCGGAATTCGCCGCATTGAAAGCGGAAGTAGAAAAATTGCGAGTTGAAATTTCCATGCTTTTGCTTGAGCGGGATGAATTACGCTTTGTAATCTGCAAAAACATAGAAACGGCATATATGCTCGCTCTTGGCAGCCTTGAATACAAAGCTTTTGAATTGAACTGTAATGTGTTGCGTATCAAAAGAAAAATTGATCTTATCCAAGCAAAGAAAAATAGACAGGAAAAGATTGCGTTATCAGCCATTGATAAATTGCTTGATAAAGAGTTTGCCGGTTTTCAGTGTCAGCTCAATGAGCAGGTCGATAAGATGAATAAGGCTCTTGATCATAGTCAGGGACATGTTCTTACGGATGAAGAGACCAAGCAGATCAAGAAATTGTATCGCAGCATTGTAAAGGCTCTGCATCCCGATCTGCATCCGGAGATTACACCTGCACAGATGCAGTTGTTTCAAAACGCAGTACAAGCGTATGAAAATGGTGATATAGGGAATCTTCTCATCATCAGTGAGATGGTAGCGGAACCTGTCGTTCCGGAACAAAGTGAAAGCGGGTTATCCATTCTTACGAAAGACAAGGAACGGCTGACTAAAACGTTGGAACTTATCCGTGAACAAATTGCAAATATAAAATCGGAATATCCGTACACAATGAAGGAACTGGTGAATGCCCCGGAACAGGTGGCTGAAAAACGGACGGAACTTGAGAAAATGATAGAGGAATTGAAAGAAACATATGATCTGTATGCTGGAAGATTGAAAGAAATGTTGAGGTGATAGGATGAGTAATATCGTAAAAACAGATGGCGGCAGTCTTGCAAGCCTACTTCATGGTAAAGGCGGTGGCCTTACTATACCGAAACCTTATGAACGTGATATCTTTTTGTTTGATACTTTTATTGCCGGGACAACGCACATTGAAGGTATTGAGGAATTGGCTCAGTATCTTAATGTTAACGATAAGTTGGATTTTTATCGTGAGCCATATAATCGTTTCGATCCCCAAGCGATAGTGATAAAAAACAGTAATGGGGTCAAAATTGGATATGTACCCAGAGAGGATAATGTAGTATTTTCACGTTTGATGGATGCAGGAAAATTACTCTTTGGGAAAATCACTGCCAAGGAAACCAAGGGAAAATGGATTAAAATCAAGATAGGCATTTATCTGCATGAGTAGGCGATCTCTGCCGGCAGAAATCGCTATGTTGTGGCTGCAAAATACAATATAATCATTGACATAATAAGCAATATGTGGTCGTGTGAGGTGATTTTGGAAGTGCGAAATTTGAGTTCATGATCTAAATTATAGCTTGTAAATCGCTTTAAGTTATCGAGATGGCACTACGTTATCGGTTGGCCATGATCTCCTAAGAGCCATATAAGAAATTAAAAAGTTTGCAAGCCAACCGGCCGGTACAGCCAGCCAGACAAATGCAATGCCAAAACGAGGTGCAAAGATCAAAGCAACGGACAGTCGAATCGCAAGGTTTACCATGTTTGCCAGGAGGAATGGCCGCATGATTCCCAGACCACGAAGGACTCCATCGGTTGCCATTTTGATTCCCATAAAGATGAAGAAACAACCAAGCCATCTCATATAATCTCCGGATACCTGATAGGCAAAAGCTGTTCCGTCTTTACCGAGAAATAGTGAGGAAATTTGCGTATGCAGCGTTTCGATGATGATGAAAGCAAGTACTGCAAAGCATACATCCAATACTAATGCGGCTTGGTATCCTTTTTTGATACGCCGCGGTTTGTTTGCACCGAGATTCTGGGAAACATATGGAGACACTGCATTGCCGATGGATACAAAGATCAGGGAAAAAACATTTTCTATCCGCATCGTCGCCGCATATCCCGCAAGTGCCTGTGTGCCAAAAGGATTTACAACTGCCTGTACGATCATCATACCGATAGATACCGTGGACTGCTGGAGAACCGATGGAACAGCGATCCGCAGCATGGAACGCAGCTCGTGGCAGTCAAATCGGCGGAATGGGCTATTATAACGTCGCATCCGAAAGAAGAAGATCAAAAACGACAATACGGCGGAAATGCCTTGGGCGATCAAGGTTGCAAGTGCCGCACCGAACACGCCAAGACCAAGACCGGCTACCATCCAAAGATCCATAAATATATTTAAGATAGACGAGAATATCAGGAGTGCTAGTGGAATCTTTGATTCGCCTATGGAAGTAAACATCGTTGAAAGAACGTTGTACATAAACAAAAACGGAAATCCCACAAAATAGATCCGAAGATATAAAACGGCATCATGCATTATATCGGCAGGGGTTTGTAATATACGCATCATCGAGTAGGAAAAGAAATAGCCAAAAACACCAAGGATCACGCTTAGAATTAGAAAGCTAAGCAAGGATGTTGACACGATGGTCTTCATTTTCCCATACTCTCTGGCACCGAAATAGCGGCTCACGAGTACACCGGCACCGACACCGGCTCCCAACGCCGCGCAAATAAAAACATTAGTCAGAGCTGCACATGCACCGATAGCTGCCAGTGCAGAGGAGCCAACGAATTGACCGACGATGATAGAGTCGGCCATATTGTATATTTGCTGAAAAAAGCTGCCTAGGATCATTGGCAATGCAAAAATTGTCAGTGCTTTCAGAGGCGCATCTGTGATTAAATACTCATCTTTTGACATAACTGTATTCCTCCACAAGTTTCGTGAGTTTACTTGTTCTATACTTATCCGATTTTTTGCATCTGCAAAACGTAAGTCCCAAGGTGCGTTACGAAGCAATTATATGAAGTTCTGATCAATAAGTCAACAAATCATATTTTTGTAGCATTGAGTATGATTTCGTTAGTAATAACGCTGGTATTGCTGAGATAATTTTCGCAAACATCAACATTGTCGTCTTGATTTACTTTGTTATTAATTCAAAATGATTACGGTTTGTTTTTAGTAATCCTTCCTTTTGCAACTTTGATAATTCTACGGACATAGCGGCTCTTTCTACACAAAGAAAATCTGCCAGTTGCTGTCTGTCAAATGGGATATCAAAAGAAAGCGATGATTTTTTGACGGATTCAGATGAGAGATAGGATAACAGCTTATCTCTGGTCGATCGTTTGCTGACATGAGTGATCTTGTCGTTAAGGATCAGTATCTTATTTGCCAGTACACAGACCAGATTCCGGATCAGTTTTTGATGGTGATCGCAGGCGGTTGGGCAGGATGTCAGAAGACGATTGATATTCAAAAAGAGAATGTCGCAATCTTCTTCAGCGACAACACTGATATTTAATATTGTGCCCGGGGTTGCGGCATATGGTTCTCCGAAAAAATCTCCCGCATTGCATTTTGAAAGGATGTTGCGATGTCCCCAAAGGTCCTCCTGAATGATTAGTGTTGAGCCGGCTAGTACAAGTCCCATAACTTCTGTGGAATCTCCTGCCTTGAAAATATAGGATCTAGAAGCCTTGGATACTTTAACTGCATTCACACAATGAAGTATAGACAGAATTTCGGTATCATTCAGTCCCATGAAGAACGGACAACTTCTCAAAATCGGTAAATATTTTTCCATAAAAATCTCCATTCTGCCATCTTTGGCTGGCGGCACAACTTTCTTTCACATTATTTACTCCTTGTTTGAAATCAAACATACATGTTGCAATAATTATAATATGATTGCATCAGAAAAGCAAAAATATAATATTTGAGGAGGACAAACATGATTAGAAAGATTATCCATATAGACGAAGAAAAATGCGACGGCTGTGGTATCTGCGCCAATGCCTGCCATGAAGGTGCAATTGATATCATAGATGGAAAAGCAAAGCTTGTAAGAGAGCATTTTTGTGACGGGCTGGGAGATTGCCTTCCTGCTTGTCCGACCGGAGCAATTACTTTTGAAGAGAGAGAAGCCCCGGAATATGATGAAGAGGCAGTGAAGGAAGCGCAGAAGAAAAAGGAACTGCAAGAAAAGATGAAGCATATGCATGAGGGGGGATGTCCTGGCTCCAGAATCCATATGATGGATCATAAAGAGGATGCCCCGGAAAATGTAACCATGCCTGCACAAGTATCACAACTGGGCAACTGGCCGGTTCAGATTAAACTGGCGCCTGTGAATGCACCGTATTTCGATGGTGCAAAGCTGCTGATTGCAGCGGATTGTACAGCCTATGCCTACGCTAACTTTCATCACGAATTTATTCGGGGAAAAGTGACGCTGATTGGATGTCCGAAACTAGATGCTGTGGATTACAGTGAAAAACTGAAACAGATCATTGCAAATAATGACATCCGGTCTGTGACAATCGTGAGAATGGAAGTGCCTTGCTGCGGAGGTCTTGAGATGGCGGCAAAGAAAGCACTCCAGGAAAGTGGTAAATTTATTCAGTGGCAGGTAGTGACCATTGGAATTGACGGTACGATCAAAGAATAATAGAAAAGGAGCCCTAAAAATAGTAAGTAGGTGGAGTAAATTGATTGGAAATTACGTATAAAAGGATACAAAGAACGATAATGACTAAAGTGATTCCAATCAATATACCGATGCGTTTTGGAAGGTGCGGCTGTTCATTGACCGATGCTAATTCAGCAGTGTCTATGTAATGTGCCGCAGCTTCTTGATACGTTATATCCGGGTTTTGCTCCAGATCGCTCATAATATCCTGCATTAGTATTTTGCGAAGTTGTTTTTGTTCGCCAGATATAAACATACCTGATGGGTATGCCTGCTTTACAATTTTTTGAATTTGACGTCTGTTTAGCATAATTACCTCCTCTAAGGTCAAGTGTTTTTGTAATCGCATTTATGTCCATATATTAATTACTCAAACTTCCCATATCTCAAATTTCCAACGACCACATATTGCTTATTATGTCAATGACTATAGTGCATTTTGCAGCCACCAAAGAGTGATTTCTGCCATCTGAGAACTATAGTAATTGCCTTGCCGCATTTTGTTTTTACAGTGATTTCTAAATTTTGTTGTCGCTGATGGATGATTTACATGCCTTACGGAGAACTCGAGGTCCCGGAAGCAAGGTATTCATCATTTTTGAAAGGGACTTTGCGCTCGTCGTTACTTATGTCTCGTATTTCAGAGACATTAAGTAACGTGACGTAGCGCATCGTAGCGAAAGCGTCCCGTCCAAAAATTGATGATACCTTGCTAAACCGGGACATCTCAGACACTCCTTCAGGCTTGTATACATCAGAGACGTAACAAAATAAGAAATCACGTAAAAACGTTGCGTTCTGCGGCAATTATCTTAGTTCTCTGATGACAGAACAATTTAATATATTGGCTGCAAAATAGTTTATATATTGCTGACATAATAAGCAATATGTGGTTTCGCAATAACTTCTGGTATGGGAAGTTTGAGTTAATTAGTCGTCAAAGGTCTGATGATTTTCCAAAGGCGGATCCGTCGCTTTGGTGATAGGATTGATATTGTTCGAGCCATTTTCATCATCTTCCCACTGTTCTATGTAATAGCCTTTAGAGTAGTCATGCATAAATACTACGTGACGAACGGTAAAAAATACTACTGTGATAACGGCCACAGAACATAGTCCGACAACCGTCCAATAAAGCGTCATATTTCTCAGGTGTAATTCATCAGCCGTGTGAAAAGAAAGCTGATCTCTGATCTCGGACGGGTGACCAAATTCTTTCGTCAAGTCAGTATAGGTTGCTTCAGGATGTTCTTCTAAATAACATAGAAGAGCATCTTTTAATTCTTGAATAAATTGTCTTTTAAATCGCCGTTTTCCTCTGTACAGGCGTTTAACCTGTCGGATATATTTCTTCGCTGCTGTATTTTTCAAAAAAGCCCTCCCTAGGAATCTTTGTTTTCAGATTCCGTATATGATAGTAGTTGTTCAATAGCACCGGAAATCAGTTTGTACTCGGTAAGCAATTCCTGTAAATACTGCCGTCCGCTGTCGGTTATATAATAATAGACGCGAGTTCGTCTTTCACCGACTTTGACCTGTTCGGAATCTAAATAGCCGTTTTGGTTCAATCGGTACAACGTTGGATACATCGTTGTTTCCTTGAGCTCATATTGGCTACTGGTATGTTCAGAAAGCTCTTGGGCGAGCTGATAGCCATATTTCTTGCCGGATTGCAGTAGCAGTAATAAGACCAGTTCTATTGTGCCATGTTTTATATTGTTGTGTCTTCGTATTTTTTTCGCCATAATCATACACCTTTTCCAATAAAGAATAGTTACAATTCCATATTAGAAGAAAATAAAATTCATGTCAATATAAATATTTTCATAATACTATTTAATAAAAAGTATTTGACAAAGAGCAATTGTGGGTGTACTATTTTTATTAATAGGAAACTGCTGTTGTGTAGCGTGACATCATCAAGAATTGCTATGAGGAGGAGAAGGTATATGGGGGCAAGAAAACAAACGATCAAGATCATTTCTTTTGTGTGTTGTGCAGCTATTGTAGCAGGGATTGTGACTGCGAAGGTTCGTGAATTTTCGGACAATAGCACGGAGAGTGTTCAGGAGCAGGCGCAGAAGGAAGAAAATTTAGAAGGTGCGAAAAATACAACCGATAAAAAAACACCAGACGGAAAACAGGGTGTCAAAGACGTTCACAAAAAAGATATTCAGATTAAGGTAAATACGCTGCAGCTAAATGAGGAAAACGAAGATTGTGGCATTTTTTTTGCATTGCAGTCTGTAACTTACAAAAAGGCAAAGTACGTTTTGACTTGTAAAATAAAAAATAGCCGTAAAGGCGAGACCGTTGATGTGGAGAAGTTTGTAAAGGGTTTTTCGGTCAAACTGGGAGAAGCAGAGTGGAATGCAGTTTTGCTTACGGGGAGAAAAACCCTCAAATATCATGAAACAACAGAGGCAAAAATGTTAGTGAAATGCAAGCAGGATGTTTCGGGAGACATGACGAATTATCGTTTGTTTTATACAACGGAACCAGAGGAAGACGAGGATCAAATACAACAATTCCGCACGGAATATATTGTAAAAAAGTAGATGGGGAGTAATAAGATGTTTCTGTATTTTTGGAAAAGATTACTACATAAAAAGAATTTTTATTTGGCATTATTGGCTGGAGCAATGCTATCTATGTTATACATTGCAAAGGATGTGTATCCATATAGAGCGTTAAAATATGGACATTCCGTATATACAATATGGATGGGAGGTTTTAACGGGTCGATATATGCTTCGCTTTTTTATCTATTAGTGCCATTGCTTGCAGCAATACCAATGGCGGACACGTGGCTTTCTGACAGACAAAGCGGTTATTATCAATTTGTGCAGACTAGAAATAAGACAAAGCAGTATTTTCGTGGATTATACGTGTGCAATTTTACGGCGGGCGGTTTGGTTACTATTTTTCCGTTGGCGATAAACCTCTATGCGTGTTTTTTGCTCGTCCCGGATGAAAAGCCGGATTTGATATTATGGGATACACATACCGTGAGCTTATATGGAAAAGAGACGTTATTTCCGAGCGTTTTTTATGATTATCCGTTATTGCATATCTGTTTGTTTTTATTCTTTGCCTTTTGTATAGGGGGACTTTTGGCAGGTGTTGCGTTAGCACTTAGCGGCTTGCTTAAAAATATATTTATGGTTTGGGTGTCCGTGTTTGTGTTGAACTATTTATATGAATCTTTGGTTGGCATTGTCTGCAAAAATGGTGCGGCAACCTATTATCCGCTCACCTATGCACATCAAGTCGCTCCCTTGGGGGAGATGGAATTATCGGTTATGGTAACGTTAATGATCCTGTTATTGGGAATCACAATAATTGGGATGTGCTGGGGAGCAAAGAGGCATGAGTTGGATTAAACGGATCGGGGAATGACTGAATGAAAACATGATGTTTCGATTAGTAACAGGTCGTGAGTTCAGTGAAAGGCAGAGGAGAGTAACGCGTGAAAAACATGATGGTTGGGTTGATAAAAAGAGATAGTTGGCTGTTGCTGCATCAGTGGAGGAGACTCGTTGTATATTTTGGGAGTATTTTGCTGATAGACATTATGTTAGTGATGTATGAGCGTAGCGCAGTTATAGAACAGGAAATTTTGGGGGTTTCTGTGCAAAGATTTCTTTCAGAACCGGATAAATTTCCAATTCAGTGGGTATGGAACCAAGTGGGGATATTAATCATTGTCATTGACTTTATTCGAAAAGATCTTTCACGGAATACAAGCTGTTTTATGCCGCACATTCCAAAAAGAAAATGGTATTGGTATAGCAAGATATTATGCGGAGGTGTTTTGGCGTGTGGGATAGTCGTCTTTCAAATACTGGAAAAACAATTCATCTTATCTGCTTATAGCAGTGCGGATTATTGTATTAACATAAATAGCACAATGCTATTGGAGTCTGAGATATTATTGCTGCTTGGAATGTGTACCATATATTGGCTGTATGCGATTGTATCCTTGTTTGGAAATGAAATAATAGGATTTATAGTGTGCACTGCTTATGTTGTTTTGGGTTTGCCGGTGAAGTTCCCTGTATTTTATTGTGCCGGTTTTATGTATCGTCGGGGAACGATTGGTATGGCAATTGCAATGGCAGGGATTGTGTTGGCGTTTACACTAATTGCCGGTACAAAGAAAATAAATCGCATGGATATTTTTAGTGAGTAAAACAATAGAAAAAAGGCTTAACAACGAGCGGAAATGAGGTAGACGATGGACTATATCAGATTAAAAGATGTATATAAAACAATGAAAGGAACGCAGGTATTAAAAGGCGTAAATCTTACGGTAGAGCAGGGGGATATCGTAGGTATAAGGGGAATTAATGGTTCCGGAAAAACAATGGTTTTACGAGCAATAGCGGGGCTTATTCGTGTGGATGGCAGTGTGGAGATTGGTGGCAAGAAAATGGAACCGGGAGAGTGCCCCAAAGATATAGGAGTCCTTGTCGAAATGCCGGGATTTTTGCCGGAATTTACAGGAAAGAAAAACCTGCAGTTATTGGGAATGCTGCAAGAGGGAGTAACAGAAGAAGATATTGAGGAAGCGATGAATGCGGTTGGGTTAGATCCGAAAGATCGAAGACATTATAAAAAGTATTCGCTGGGAATGAAAGAACGGCTCGGTATTGCACAGGCAATTTTGAAAAAGCCGAAGTTGATTTTATTGGACGAACCAACGAATGGAATCGACAGTGATGGTATACAAATATTGGAAGAATTGTTGTGGCGTCTAAAAGAAGCGGGAAGCACCATTGTCGTAACAAGCCATGATCGCGACTTCTTGGATGCGGTGACTTCGCAGTGTTACGAAATGAAAGAGGGAAGCTTAAGGTGAGAATGTGTATAACGAGTGGAGAATGTTTCATAAAATTATGGAATGAAAGAAAGGGAACCTAGGATGAATGTATTAATTTCTGAAAAAAGCAAACAACGATTTAAATTTGGGGCAATAGTTATGATATTTCTTGCCCTAATCGTCCTTTTTGTCGTGCGGTATCAGATAGTAAATGGAAAAGTCTTACATCATGTGAAACATGAGGTGATACCATATGGTGAGAATTATGAGATGGCAGACATTACCTACAACATACAGAAATCACCAGTTTGGAGAAAAATATATGATGAAGATTATCGGATGAAAATATACAAATACGAGACGAAGGTTACAATTGTGAATCACAGTGACAAGACAGTATCCATCTATGATATCGTACCCAATTACTGCCTGCTGTCTGGAGGGAGTATTTGGTACGGTAATGTCCAAACAACGGAAAAAGATTCTATAGATAGTGGGGATAAAGTAACCTTGAATTTGTTTTTTGATGTCATACCGGAGGAGGGTATGCAGGCATCTATTTACGAAACGGCAGCGCTGTATTATGTTATGAGGGAGAAAGGCAGGACATATAAAATAGAATATCGGTGAGTTAAATTGCAAAAACAATATATAAATATTATACAAATTGGAATATTGACGATAAATATAATTCATTGTAGCTTTTAATGGAATTATGATAATAAGGAGAAGGATTTGTATGGCATATAGAAATAACCTGCTTACAGGCATAACAGAATTATTGGTACTATCTATATTAAATAAAATGGATAGTTATATTTATGAGATCGTAAAATTAATCGCTAACGATTCTGATAATAGGCTGACGCTATCTAGTAATACGGTTTATGCATCCGCATACAAATTAGAACAAGCGCAAATGATCAGTGAATATTCTAAACTTGTCGGGAAAAAAAGAACACGTATATATTATCATATTGAACCCAAAGGGCGGGAACACCTTAAAGAATTACAAACAAGTTATACGAACATGACAATGGGTGTTCAACGAATATTTGATAAATTAGGGGGGAGTGAAGCAAATGAATAAGATAAGCAGAAAATACATATCAGAAATCAAAACGTTTTTCCGATAATGGGAAATGCGAACTAAAATATATTTTTAAATTCTCAATTGCTGTTGAGGAATATTGCGATGAGGAAAATATTATCAAAACACTAGATAAAATGGGAATAGTGGCATGTTAGCTGATATTTCCATTGTTTATTTTTCACTAAAATTCAATAGTCGAATATACAAAGTGCACCAGACCAGCAAGATTTTTAACTTGAAAAATTGTTTAGGTTGATGAATTTACCCACCAAAATTTGATGCTTTTGTCTATAGCTATTCTAAAAGCTGTGTTATATAATGCAACATACGAAAGGAAAAAATGTATATGGGCAAGGGAGGAATGGCTATGGTGAAAACATACGAAGAATTGGAACTCAAAGACGACTTTATGTTTAGTGTGATCATGCGTGATCCCAGATATGTAAAACCGTTTTTGGAAACAATCCTTAGGATTAAGATTGCAAAAATCGAATATCCAGAGGTGCAGAAAAACATTGACATAGCAGCGGGTGCCAAAGGTATCCGTCTTGATGTATATGTCGAGGATGAAAAACATACGGTCTTTAACCTGGAAATGCAGACAACCACTGCGAGAAACCTGCCCAAACGGATGCGATATTATCAAGGAATGATAGACCTGAATATTTTGGAAAAAGGTGATGATTATAATCACTTGAAGAAAAGCTATGTCATCTTTATTTGTACTTTTGATCCGTTTGGTTTGGGGCGGCATATTTATACTTTTGAGAACCGTTGTAGCGAAGATACCACATTGACATTAAACGACGGCACCGTTAAGATAATCTTAAATACAAAAGGGACTTTGGATGATGTGAGTCCTGAAATGAAACGATTGTTGGATTATGTTGATGGAAAAGGCGTATCGGATACCTTCACAAGAGATTTGGAAGAGGCGGTACAGTCCGCCCGTCAAAATGAAAAATGGAGGTTAGATTATATGACATTACAGCAGGAATATAGAGAACGCTTCCGGGAAGGAAAGATTGAAGGAAAAATTGAGGGCAAAGTTGAGATTTTATATGAGGAACTTCATATGACTGTAGCAGAGATTGCAGAGAAATTAGTCATTTCAGAAGAAGAGGTGCAAAAGATTGTAGATGCTTTGGAAAATGCCTAAGTGTATTTACAACAATGATCTGTTCCGGGTTCTTAGCTTTGTGGAACACAATCAAAAGCTAATGTATATCTGCGAAGTATCCATGCTGGTATATGGTGACTCCAAGTATTTTGAAAATAACACATTGGAGTCATTGTGTGCTCTTTTACAGAAATATAATACTGTACCAATTTTCGGACAGACATTCTCAGATGGAGAATATATATTCTCAGATGAGATTTTGAAAAAATATTATGTGTATAAGGAACCCCAGAAAATATCTATTCGTGGCAAGGCACTGATACGAATGTGTGGGAAAGATATCGACATCAGTGGATTTGATGAGGGAATCGAATTTACAGTTTCTGAATTATCTAAGATAGAATGCGTGCAGCTTCTTGTTCCGATATTTATGACGATTGAGAATAGAACATCGTATCTCCGGTATAAGAAAGAGAATACAGTGACATTCTATCTGGGAGGATATGCGAATCGCGATCAAAGAGATTTCATCAAGAAGATATACGAAGACAATCCAGGTGTTACATACTTGCATTTTGGGGATATTGATGCAGGGGGCTTTTGGATACATCATCATTTGTGTCAGGTGACCGGTGTGCCATTTGGAATGTTCCATATGTCCTTTCAGGAACTGAAGAATTCGGAGTATCGTAAATGTCTACATCCGCTTACAGAAGGAGATATCACAAGGATGCAGGAGCTGGCAGTTATGCCGGAATACCGGGATGTAATAAAATACATGCTGGAACATAGAGTGAAGCTGGAGCAGGAAATTATAAGCTTGAAATTAATGGAACGGGTATTTGGGAATCGCTCAAAATTTTATGAAAATCACTGAAAACATAAGTTATCATGTTGCTGCAGGAAAGATTAGCAAAGAACTTCTTCACAAAATTATGACAGCGATTATGGATGGAACTTATGAAAAAGATAAATCGTGGTGAGATATCTAAGATTTTCGGAGAGTTGTTCTTTGCTGTTGATCCAGGATACAGAGGTGTGGCAGGAGAGGTTCCCACCCAGTATGCAAACCTTCGTGCAGATGAGCGCCTTGAGATGCTCGCTAACTTGAACAACGAAGAGAAAGAGGCTGAGGCAATTGCCAGAATGTCAGCTTTGAATGTGGAAATTGCAGCAACAGAAGGTCTGGATGAAAACTATCAGATTGGTGCATCCTATTTCTTGAAGCTGAAGAATATTGACTTTGACCGGTTATGGTCAGATTACCTACATCCGTTGTTACAGGAATACATAAATGGTATGGAATTAATCCGTCATACGGTGGAGTCTATCAAACATAAGCCATACGGACATAAACTGCTTGCACAGGCTAAGGATGAGGTCAAGGCTGTTGTAGCGGCCACTCCTAACTACGATATGTGTAACCGACAGAAGATTATCGATGCAAATAAGACCAATACCATTAGACACGCATATTACCGAGAATATCGTGAACTGCAGAATTTGTGTCTGCTTATTTTACAGCATCAGAAACATCAGATTGGAATGGGAAGCAAGAAGGTATATGGATTGCTCTTTGATGGCGCATGGCTCTGGGAAGAGTATATGAATTCGATTGTGGACGAGATTTTCTATCATCCGATGAACAAAGCTACAAAAGGTTCTCAGCGTTTGTTTGACCATAATCGCGGACTTATCTACCCAGACTTCATCAGCAGAGACTCAGAGGCACGAGTGATTGCAGATGCGAAGTACAAACCGATTGATAATATTGGAAACAAGGACTATCTGCAAGTATTGGCATATATGTTCCGATTTGATGCCAAGAAGGGATTTTATTTTTATCCTGAAATGGGAGAGGAAGAAGATGCTGTTATGTGGCTCAACCGTGGTTCGACTTATGAGAAGAATGTAGAGGCACGAGAGGATATTTGCCTCATCAAGCACGGATTTCAGATTCCGACCGGGATAGATGTATATAGTGCTTTCACAGAGCAGATGCGATGTAATGAAATTAAATTCCTGGATGGAATTTTAATATCCATGAAATAGGGAAAATATAGACTTAACATCACGAATTCTTACCAATGGAGGAAATGAATCGTCATCCGCATTGCTCTTGGTTATACCGTTGGTTCTAAGAGCAATGATAAAACACAAAAATGACC
>OGCN01002024.1_pt1 | contig 23812 bp, 22 predicted proteins | sample 1570181 | NCBI WGS metagenome assembly OGCN01 (sample SAMEA4370584, study PRJEB24528) | human gut metagenome | reverse complement strand
GCCGGGATTGTTTGATTAATATTAATTTGTCCCGATTTTAACGGGACACTAATGGTGCAAAGTTAATAAAAATGAATGGGAATATGTCTGTTTTGATTATCAAAATGCATATCATTACTTGTGCGTCAGAGGCATGTTGCATTCAAAACGTATGTGTTTTTCGGCAGATGGATGTTGTCGGTTGATATGATGCATAGTTGTTTGGGCTTGCAAGCGGGTGGATGTATGTGGGCGCCTCCACTTCCGCTATTGTCAAGCCATGATGGAATGAACATATAAACCAAAACAAGCACATAATGAAAAATATAGAGATAGTTGTCAACGGCAAGGCGTATCCATGCAGGCAGACCATGGGCGCCATGCTCCGCTTCAAGCGCGAAACGGGCAAGGAGGTCACCGAGATGTCTGGTGGCTTGTCCGACGCGTGCGCCTACCTGTATTGCTGCACCGTGTCGGCGTGCAAGGCCGACGGCGTGGAGTTCTCCATGTCGCTGATGGAGTTTGCCGACAGCATTGCGCCCGACGACGTCGGGGGTTGGGTTGAGGCTGTGAACGCCACGGCGGCCAACGCCCCCGGGGATGACGGCGACAGTGAAAAAAAAAAGTTAGGCATACTTGAATTGTTGGGCGTGGCCGTTGGCAACATCGGCCTGCCCTACAATGACTTTTGTGGCCTCACGCCCGAGGAGTTCGGCCATGTCTACGAGGCATACAGCAGTCAGCGCGACGCCGACCGCAAGGACAGCTGGGAGCGCGCCCGCCTCATGACCACGATAATGATACAGCCCCACCTTAAAAAGAAACTGACGCCGCAACAGCTGTTGCGGCTACCATGGGACGATGAGCCACAGGAGCGCAAGGCCAACAATCCGCAGCCCACTGCCGCCGAGAGCAAGGAAAGGTTTGAGGAGATGCTGAGAAGAATGGGGGAAGGATAAGATGAGGTGGAGTTATTCGTATTTATCGGGGAAAATGGCTCTGTCCAGACTTTTGGGAACAGCGTAGACGAGCGAAATTCCTGCCACGCCCATCAATATTACGGCAATCACGTCATTAGGGAAAACTATTCCCGCAACAAAAGATAGCCAGAATAACTCAAACCATCTGTTTTTATATTTAATCTTCGGTGTCTTGCCATCGTCAACAATCTCGCAGCTGATTTCAATCTTGATTTCCTTTGGCTTGTTGGTAATCTCGTTCTTCTCCATGTCAATGCAGTGTTTAGGTTTTTGCAAATATACAAATAAAATGCGTAAAAGTGGCATTAAATCGTTAAAAGTATGAGCAAAGAAATAAAATTTAACGTTCGGCTAAACGTCGACGGCAAGGAGCAACTGGTCACTGCTGCAACTTCGATAGAAGAAATTAGGTGTGCTGTAGAAGCCACTAAGAGTAGTGCAGACAAATTGAAAGATGCGATAATAAACTACTCTCAGGTTAGCGTATCTATACAAAACGTCATTGGTGGCTTGCAACAGCTTTCGGGCGTTTTGCGCGAATACTCCGCGGCAAACGCTGTGCAGGTGGAGGTGGAAACGAAACTCGCCACGGTGATGCGGCAGCGCATGGAGGCGTCGGAGGCAGACATTGACGCCATAAAGCAGCTTGCGAGCGCACAGCAGGAGCTTGGCGTGATAGGCGACGAGGTGCAGCTGGCCGGTGCTCAGCAGATAGCAACATTTCTCAGCCAACGGTCGAGCCTTGAGGCACTTATCCCGGCAATGAACGACCTGCTGGCACAGCAAAAGGGGCTGAAAGCCACGGGTGAGGACGCCGTGACGGTGGCCAACCTCATGTGCAAGGCCATGCAGGGGCAGGCGTCGGCATTGCGCCGTGTGGGCATCACGTTCACAGCGGCTCAGGAGCAGGTGCTGAAATACGGCAACGAGAGCCAACGCGCGACCATGCTCGCGGAGGTAATAACAGACAATGTGGGCCACATGAACGCCGAGCTTGCCAAGACCGATGCAGGCAAGGCTCAGCAGATGGCCAACGCAATAGGCGACATAAAAGAGGTTGTGGGCTCTTGGTTTGAGAGCATAGAGCCCGCCATCGCCGCTGTCAATGAGTTTGGCATGGCTCTCATGGGTATAGGCTCAATGGTCACCGGCATTAAGTCAGTCAAGGCGGCATTAGTCTTGTTCACTTCAAAGATACATACCGCAACCATTGCCACCTACGCCAATGCCGCCGCGTCTAAAGTTGCCGCCGCCGCGCAGTTCCTGTGGGCAAAGTAGTTGCACTATGGGCGAAAGGCAAACATTGCGTGGGCATTCAGCGCGCGGCTGGCGGCAACCCAGGCCGTGGCCATGCGCGCAGCCATATTGGGGCTCATGGCCGCGTCGGGCGTCGGTCTTGCACTGATGGCCGTGTCTGCCATCGTTTCGCTATTCTCCGACAAGACCGATGAGGCCACCGAGAGCATGAAGGCGGCCAACCGCGAGATGGCCAACGCGGAGGAGGCGGCCAAGCGGCTTGAAGACATGGAGCGGGCAATGAGCGAGGCCCGCGCCGGTGCGGTTTCTTCGCTTGAACTGTACAAGGAAAGGCTGAAGAACCTTATCGCCATGAAGAACACCGGCAAGGACACCACCAAGGAAGAGAAGAAAATCATCGGCGAGCTCAACGACACCTACGGCGAGACGATGGGCTACTTTGACAGCGTTTCCAAGTGGTACGACGCCCTCATAAAGAACAGCGAGGCATATTGCCGCCAGATGGTGATTGAGGCAAGGATGCGCCAACTGGCCAACCAGATAGCCGAGAAAGAGGCCGAGAACCACTCCATCATATACGACGACAAGGGCAACAAACGGAGATACAGCAGGAAGCGCGAAACCGAATTTATAGACGAATGGGGCGTAGATCGCGACGGCAACAGGGTTCTGGCAAAGCATGAGGTCAAAGAAAAGAAAGGTTCAAGCGACTTAGACAAGGCGGTGCAAAAACTAAAAGACAACAGCGCGGTCATAAAAAACTTGCAAAGCCAGATGTCTGCCAGTGCAAAGGAGGCCGGGCAAATAGTCATTCCCGTAAAAGGCAGCTCTGTTCGCCCCGGCACAGGCGGGCACGCCACCCCCAAGGCCACGCCGCAAAAGAAAGCCGCCGCCCCGGCCGTCGAGGGCAGCATGGACTGGTACGAGCAGCGGCTGGCTGAATTGCGCAAGCAGCTGCGCGCCGCCGCCGACGAAGAGACGGCAAGGGCCCTGCAGGCCGACTACAAGGCCACGGAGCAGGAATATGCCGACTTGAAGGTGAGCATAGGCGTTGAGGCTCCCGACAAGGCCGAGGCAGACACCGCGCTCGACAAGCTCAGGGCCGCACAGCGCGATCTCGACGACGCCGTGACCGTAGAGGCCAAGGTTGAGGCGTCGGCCAAGGCAGACGACATACAGGCCCGCATAGATGAGGCCACGCGCGGGCGGCTTACCATCGGGGCCGATGTAGAGCCGTCGTACATAGCCAAGGGCAGCGCCGCCGACCTCCGCCAGAGCTACCAGAACGCGCAGGCCCGCGCCACCCGCATACAGCAAGACTACGAGATAGGGCTGATAGGCAAGGACAAGGCCCTTGCAGACATAGCGGAGATAAACCTCGCGCTTGAGAAACTTGGCGACAATGGCATGAAGCCCATAGAGATAGGCGTGATGACCGAAGACGCAGACAAGGCCGGCAAGAGCCTGCAAGACGCCACCGCCGCCATAGGCTCAATGGGGCAGGCCCTCTCGGGGCTTGGCGGGGCCATTGAGATGCCCGAGCTCAACATAGCTGGCACGGTGGCACAGGCCGTGGCCACCATGGCGCTGGGCTTTGCCAAGGCCACCTCTACGGCGGGCAAGGCGAGCCCATGGGAGTGGGTGGCCTTTGCGGCCACGGGCCTGGCGCAGCTCACGGCCATGATAGCGAGCGTGAGGCAGGCCACGGCCTTTGCCACGGGCGGCATAGTGGGCGGCGGCTCGCCGTCGGGCGACAGGAAGTTTGTGCGCGTGAACAGCGGCGAGATGATACTCAACAAGACCCAGCAGGCACGCCTGTTCGGCTTGGTGAGCGGCAGCCTCAGGTGCCTGCCATCGGCCGAGGCGCGCCCCACGGTCGCCATGGGCGACATATCCAGCATCGTTGAGCCCGCCGTGACGAATGTCAACGTAAGCCTGGGCCTCGACGCCCGCAAGATGGTCCGGGTGATTCATGAGACGAAGACGGTGGCCGGAAAGAGCGGCCGCAAGTACAGTTGAACCCCAAAAGCAAATGCAGATGAAGATACACGGAAGTTTCATCAACCGGCTTGGCGACACGGTGGCCGTAGAGATAACCACCCGCACCGGCGGCGCGGCCGACATGGAGATAGGCACCGAGGAGGCCGGGCTGTGGTTTGACGCCGAGGCCCCGGTGGCCATCAGGGCCGAGGCCAACGGCACCGACGACGTGCTGCTGCGCCACTCGTGCACCATACGTCTGCTCTCACGCAGCTTTGTGCCCTCGCTGTTCTGCGCGTCGTGCCTCGACGCCGTGGCCATGGTGAGCAGCAATGGCCGCCCGGTGTTCGCGGGCTACATAGAGCCCATGGCCTACTCGCAGCTGTTTGCCGAGGCCCTCGACACGCTGGAGATAAACTGCATCGACGCGCTCTCTGCCCTGCAGTATTTCCGCTACGGCGGCGCGGGCTCGACAGACGTATCGTTCGAGGCCCTGAAACGGGCCGCGCGGCAGCGCAGTTTCGCCCATGTCATAAAGGCCGCCATCGGGGGCGTCGCGGCGGGCTTGGGCGGGGGCGTGCGCCTGCTTTACGACGGCAGCCGGGCCATGGGCTCCGACACAGGGGCGGGCGTGCTCTCGCGGCTGGCGGTGAGCGAGCTGCTGTTTCTGGGCGACACCGAAGACGACGCCTGGGGCATGGACGAAGTAGTAAGCGAGACGCTGCGATACCTCGACCTGCACATGGTGCAGCAGGGCACCGACTTCCTCGTCTTCTCGTGGCAGACGCTGAAGGCGGGCGGCGGCGAGCGCACCATCGCATGGCACGACCTCGGCGGCGGCAGCCCGCTGGCCACCACCCACCGCACCCACGCCATCACCGCCGCCACGGCGTGGGGCACGTCGGCGCAGGTGAGCATAGGCGAGGTGTTCAGCCAGGTGCTGCTCACGTGCAAGACCACCGGCGACGGGCGCGTGGTGGAGAGCCCCCTCGACAGCAAGGCGATGGCCCCCGCATACCCCCGCCGCCAGAAGTACATGACCACCTACAGGAGCGGTGGCGAGGGCTCGACGGCGCTCGCGGCCTTCCGCGCCATGCTCATGGGCAAGGGCACTGAATACGACGCGGCCAAGGTGACGGAGTGGTACGTGCAGGCGATGGACGCGCCCTCCTGGACTTTCTACACCTACGACGGCGGTCGCTCCGACATGATGGGGCTCACCGCCGACGGCCGCCACCAGGAGCGCGTGGCCCAGCGGCTCGGCCGCGCGCCCGGGGCCGCGCTGCTGTCGGTAGGGCAGTGCGCCGTCGACGTGGCGGGCAAGGACAACTCGCCCACGTCGCCCTCCATGTCGGCGTGCCTGGTGCTGAGCACCCCGCTGTCGAGCCCCGGCGTCACGGGCGAGGCCCGGGCGGCCGCAGACATGGAGGGCGCGCTGCGGGCGTGCGTGCCCATGGCCGAGTATGCGGGCAACGTGGGCGGTGGCGCGTTCTCTCCGTCAGACGACGCCGTGACCAACTACATGGTGATAACGGGGCGGGTGACGCTGGTGCCCCGGCGGTCGGTGCCCGAGTGGGGCACGCTGCAGGAGGGCATCGACAAGTTCAGCCCTCAGGGCCCTGCATACCCCGACGCCTGGAAAGCCCGCTGGAAGGGCAAGACCGTGGGCGGCTCTTACTTCACGCGCCGCTTCTGGGCTGCGGAGACCCCGGTCGACGAGCCCGCCGACGACCCGGGCGGCGCCAACGGCTTCTACCCGTGCGACGAGGCTTGCGGCAAGCTCTACGAGTTTCGCTACAGCTCCATAGGGCAGAGCAAGGACAACATATCGAAGGTGGGCGTGCTGTGCTGCATGCTCACCATCGGCGGAAAGTGCCTGGTGGAGAAAGACGGCACAGGTGGGCCGGGCGACTTCGAGTGGCGCGACTACCGTTCGCGCGAGGCGTGCAGCAGCGACGAGGAGTATTACCGCCAGTCGTTCACCATAGGCATCGACCCGAAGATAGGCGACAGGCTGATAGGGTCGGAGTTCAGCGTGCAGGACAACAACTTCAGCCTGGGCATCGACGCGCGCGGCACGTGCATCCCCATGAGGCGCTCCGACGGGCTCAACGGCTCGGTGCGCTTCACCATACTCGGCCCGGTGAACACTATGTGGAAGGACACGCGCGTGAGCCGCGAACCCGACTTCTGGCACCACACGGAGTGGGCCGAGAGCAGCGTTTGCCTGCTGGCCCACACTTCGGCCATAGTGGTTAAGGACTTGGAGATAAGGGTTGAGAGCGACGCCCGCGGCGTCACCACCGCCGACGGCGACATAGTGTACATGAGCGAGGCGCGGAGCGGATTTGTAAACCGCAAGGACGACGTGGAGCTGTGCATACACTCGGCCCTGACGGCCCGCGAGTGCGAGGAGATGGGCGTGGCAAACGGCGCGCTGCTCTCGGTGGCGGTTGACACGGCCACGGGCGTGGGGGCCACCACCTTGCGCGACGTGGCCACCGGTCGCGAGGGCAAGCCCGAGCAGCTATATGTAGACGCGTGCCACGAGGAGAACAGCGAGCCGCGCCTGCTGCTGGAGCAGGAGGTGGACGACGCTGGCTGCACGGCCTCGATGTTCGACCGCTACGTGCACCCGGCCATAGGCAACGAAATGTATGTGCTCGGCATAGACCGCGACCTGATGGGCGCCACGGCCGGGCTGAAACTGAAATCGATGAGCCAATGATAGACGTAAAGACCATAATCAAGCCCAAGGGGGCGGCCACCGGCGCTGCGCCCACGGGGGCGGCACAGGCGGGCCGAGCCGCGCTGGCGGCCGGCGAGGCACTGCACGCCGTGCGCGCCGACCATGCCGGCCATGCCGGCCGGGCAGACAGCGCGGCCTACGCCGACAAGGCTGGCGACGCACAGACGGCGCGGTGGGCGGCCGTGGCCGACAGCGTGACCGACGCCGTGCGCGGCGAGTTCCTCAGCAGCAAGGCCGACGACGCGGCCGAGGGCGTGATAACCTTCCTCAAGGGGCTGCTGCTGGGCGACGGCACGCGCGGCATCGACGCCGACGGCAACGCCACGCTGGGCGGCGTGACGGCCGAGGCGGCCGACATTGCCCGTGCGGCCATACGGCGCATGACGTCGGACGTGGCCTTTGAGCGGCTGGCCACCTTTGCCCGGGGGCTCGTGGCCACCATGATTGAAAGCCCGGCTATGAGGCGGGGGCAAGGGGCTTCGGGCTGCACAAGACCGAGAGCGGCCGCTACCGCCTGGAGGTAGACGAGCTGATGGTGCGCGTAAAGGCGATGTTCGACGAGCTGGATGTGCGCCGCCTGTCGTACAGCGGCGGTTGCATGGTGCTCAGCGCGGCGGCCTCGCGCATATACCGCGTCAGGCCTCTGCGCCACGGCGAGGGGGCCGGGCCCTATGCCTGGCGGTGCTACTTTGCCAAGGACGACGGCACCATGCGCACGCGCAACTGGTGGCGCGTGGGCGACCAGGCCAAGTGCCAGACGATGAACATCGACGGGCCCGAGGCGGCCCGGGCGCGCCTGCTGGCACTCGGCGACCGCCCCGTGTCGGCCGACGCCGACGGCACGCCGCTGGGCTGGCGCGCGCCGCGCACGGGCAACGCGGGCAACCGCTACTACTGGCGGCTGGTGACGGCCGTGGGCACGGAGACGCTTGACGACGGGCGCGAATACGACTGGGTGGAGCTGTCCAACGAGAGGGCGGTGACGCTGGCCGGCGCCGACGGCGGGGCGGTGCGCGTGCCGTGCCACCGTGGCGCGTGGCAGGCGGGCATCCGTTACTCCTACTACGACCAGGTGGGCCACGCGGGCGGCCTGTGGCTGTGCGTGGCCACGGGCGGCACCGAGAGTGAGCCCGGCCACGGCGGCGGGTGGGAGCAGCAGGTGGCCCCGGGCAAGGACGGCACGCCCGGACGCGACGCGGCCGACAACGCCGTGAGGGCATGGCTCTCGCCGGTGAGCCTTGTGGCCACGGAGACCGCCCCGGGCGTGTTCGAGCTGTCGGAGAGCGTCCTGGCGCTCAACGTGGTGCGCGGCACCGGCGATGACATCACGGGCGAGTGCCGCGTGGTGTCGGCGCGGGGCATGGGGTGCACGGCGTCAGTCGACGACGTCGACACTGTGGAGGTGACCGGCGCGACGGGCGACGGCGGCACCATTGCCGTGGTGGCGGGCGTGGCACTGCCCGGGGGCGGGGTGGTGGAGTGCCGGGCCGACTATGCCATAAACCGCCTGGGCACGTTCCGCGAGACGATAGAGAACGACGTGAAGCGGCAGGTGGCGCAGCGCGAGTTTGCATATTCCGACGCCGACGGGAGGCTGCACACCGTGGCGGGCATGTCGGCGGTGGCCCAGAGTGCAGAGCAGGTGAGGCAGGAGGTGTGGCGGCGGCAGCCCGCGGGCAGCGTGGTGGCCAACGGCACGTTTGCCGACGGGCTGGAGCGGTGGAGCGTCGAGGGCGGCGTCGTGGCCGCTTGGTGGCAGGGCGTGCCCTGTGCGAGGCTCACGCCCGCCGGTGCGGCCACGGCCCTGCACCAGTCGGCCGCCGACATGGCTTGCGACTGGGGCTCGCTGGGCGTTGGCAAGGACGGCGTGCCGCTGAGGGCGCGCGTGTCTATGCGCGTGGCCACAGATGGCGGCTGCCGCTTGCGCGTAGGGTTGGAAGGCTCGGGCGTGGATGTTGAGGCCGTGGATGTCGAGGCCGGCGGGTGGCTCACGGTGGCCATTGGCGGCACGGGCGGGGTGGCCTTGCGCCGTGCCCCGTCAGAGCTCGTGGTGGCATTGGAGCGGGGCGAGTGCCGCGTGACCGACATACAGGTGGTGCCCGACGTGGCCGTGATGGTGGGCACGAGGCTCACGCAGACAGCCGAGGGCATAGCCATGCTCGTTGGGGGCATGGCCAAAGGGCTGCAAGCCACCGACATCGACATAGCCAACCGTAAGCTGACCGTGACGGCCGACAGCTTCATGGTGATGAACAACAGGGGCGAGGCCACGGCGGCCGTCGACGCCGACGGCAACCTTGTGGCGGGAAGCCTGAAGGCGGGCGGCAAGGCGGGCGTGGCCATGGGCATCGACGGCGAGGGCAAGCCCTACCTTGTGGGCACCAACGCCCGTGGCGAGGTGGTTTGGCGGCTCGACGGCAACGGATACGTGAACTCCACGCCCGACGTTGCCATGGCCGTGGCGGGCGGCAGGGCATACTTTGCCAACCGCATGGATGGCGGCTACGACATACGCTATGAGGTTGGAGTGCGCGTCACCAACAGGCAGCTGGCGCAGGTGACGTTCACCCCCGGCGGCCATCTGGGCTGCTACATCCAGAAGTCGCGCACGGAGCAGTCGGCGTGGGTGGCCTTAGCCCAAAAGGAGGCCGTGGCGATAGCCTCGGGGGCGTCGGGCGTGGTGACATTCTCGGGGGCGTCCACCGTGGGGGCTCCCGGGGGGCGGCCCCCGCCGTTCCGTTCGGCAACGGCGACACGCTCGACGTGAGGCTCTGTTACAAGGGAGAGGGCCGTGGCGTGGGCCTGGTGACGTGCGGGCTGGAGGCATGAAAAATTAGAAATCAGAAATGAAAAATAAAACGGCAATGGGGGAATGCTTATGACTGACGATGAGATTCGCGTATACGTTGAGGGCCGTATAAAAGCCCTTACCGACGGTATGGTAGACATTGCGCGGCTTCCGCAGGCAGAGCCCGACGCAGGCACCACGCTCCCGTTCGTAAAGGATGAGCGGTTGGTTGGCGCGCCTGTGGCACGGCTTGGCCCCGGCGAAGACGGCGCCCTGACCATCGCCGAGATAGACGAGGCCACCAAATATTAGGTTTTAAGTTTTAAGTATTAACGTTTGACTCTTGACTATTAATTTTTTACTTTTAATTTATTTGTTATGGGAAAGTATCTGGACAAGGAAGGTGTAAAGCACCTTTGGGGAAAAATCAAGGCATTGGTAGACAATGCCAAACGTGATGCCATCAACGCGGCAAGGTACACACTGCCGGCCGCTAACGGCTCGATGCTCGGCGGCGTGAAGAGCGGCGGCGACGTGACGATAACGGGCGGTGTGGTTAGCGTGAACGACGACAGCCACAACCACGTGATAGGCAACGTAGACGGCCTCCAGGCGGCCCTCGACGCCAAGGCACCGACGGCCAGCCCCACGCTCACCGGCACGCCCAAGGCCCCGACGGCCACGGCCGGCACCGACACCACGCAGATAGCCACCACTGCCTTTGTGCAGGCGGCCATCGGCGGGCTTAAAAAGGGGTTGCCCGGCGGCGTGGCCTCGCTCGACAGCTCAGGCAAGGTGCCCGCGGCGCAACTGCCGGGCTTTGTGGACGACATGCTGGAGTTTGCCGGTACGGTGAGCGGCGTGACCGTGGAGGAAAACTTCACATTGAACGCAGGTGCCGTGGTGGTGTTCAACAAGACGACGGGGAGTTTCGTTGCCAAGGCCACCCAGGCCGGCAAGGTGACCTACCACACTGACTGGGGGAACCTGGATGGTTACCCTGACTCCAAGCAATACAGCGACGAGTGGGTCATTTTAAATGGCAATCATTACGGGCGCAAGGCCGAGGCGGGAAAGATATACGTCGACGTGCTGAGCAACAAGACATACCGTTGGAGCGGTAGCGGCCTGACCGAGATTAGCGCGAGCCTGGCGCTGGGCGAGACCAGCTCGACGGCATATCCCGGCGACAAGGGCAAGGTGGCCTACGCCCACGCCATGGCCAAGGGCAAGGGGTTTGGCACCAACCTGTGGAAGTTTGCTACCAACGCCGAGGGCCACGTGATAGCGGCCACGCTGGTTACCAAGGAAGACATAACCAAGCTGGGCATCCCCGCCACAGACACTCGCTACGGCCTGGCAACGTCGGCGGCAAACGGATTGATGAGCAAGGAGGACAAGGCCAAGCTGGACGGCATCATGAAGTCGGACACCGTGCCCGCAATACAGCTTGAGGACGTGGATTCCATGAGCGACCCTGAGATTATGCAATATATATGTCAGGGCAATCTGCCCTCGATATATCGGGTGATGTACAAAGGCAGCGTGCTTGGCATGCTTGAAATGTGGATTACACATGAAAACAAGTTTGTAGCACAGAGGCTTGTTGGAAATTTCCCGCTGTCTGGATGGGAGGAAGGCGCTGAGGGCGCGTGGTGTTACAAGTCAATCCTCCCTCCGTCTTTGCGGCCCGGAATGCAGCCCGCGGTGTTCAGTGATGAACCCCGTGTCGTGTTCAGGATGATGAACAACGGCACAAAGGACACACCCTTGTTCCCGCAAGGTAAGTGGAGCCCGTGGTATGACGAGCACCAGTTCCTCACCCGCAATTTCTACACGAGGGACGAGGCAATGACCACGGCCGACATTGATGAGGCCACCAAATATTGAGTTTCAAGCTTTAACGTTCAACTCTTAGCTTTCAATTCTTGGCATGGGAAAGTATTTGGACAGGGAAGGTGTGAGGCACCTTTGGAAGAAGACCGTGGGCATGTTCGCCACGAAAGCCACGGCCACCACGTCGGCGGATGGCCTGATGTCGGCGGAAGACAAGCAGCGCGTCAACGCCGCGCTGCTGTCGCTGGAACTCCCGGCTGGGGCCGACCTCAACACCATGGTCACGCCCGGCCATTACTACGGGCGGCGGGCCGACGTGGCAAACGCCCCGGCGGGCTTGTCGGGCACCCATTTCGGCATGGCCGTCGTGAGGCTCGGCCCTCCTTCGGTAGCCACGGCCACGGTTCTGCAGGTTGTCAGGGCCGCCAACAAGTATGTGATGGGCACCGTTTACTACCGCGAGGTGGCCTACAACACTTCGCCAGGCAAGTGGTACAAGGTGGACATGTCGAAGATATCGGCAATAGCAACAACTTAAATGTCATTGCATGGAACTGACTACGATAATGGAGATGGCCGCCTCGGCGATAACGGCTGTGGGCGGATGGGAGGCGGTGAGGTACATGCTCAACCGCAAGACCAACCGGCGCAAGGAAGAGGCCGAGGCCGACAACGTTGAGTTTGGCGTGCTGCGTGACGCCATGCTGTTCTTGCAGACGCAGCTGAAGGAGAAGGAGCAGCGGTTTGCGGAGCAGAACGAGGTGGTGAGGAGGCTCAATGCCGACGTGCTCGAGGCGACCCGCCAGAAGGCGCAACTGGAGCTGCAGCTGCACAGGTACAGGTGCGTGGTGAGGAACTGCGCGCACAGAGACCCGCAAAACGGCTATTAGCAATCCATAGTTCTTAACTCTTAATTCTTAATCTTTAACTTATGCGTAAGATAAACGAGATAATAGTGCATTGCACGGCCACGCCCGAGGGCAAGGACTTCAGCGTGGCAGACATTGACAGGTGGCACAGGGCGCGCGGCTTTGACGGCATAGGCTACCACTACGTGGTCTGCCGTGACGGCAGCGTACACAAGGGGCGCGACGTGGCCAAGAGAGGCGCCCACTGCAAGGGGCACAACGCTGGCAGCATAGGCGTTTGCTACGTGGGCGGCATGACCGCCGACGGGAAGACGCCCAAGGACACCCGCACGGAGGCGCAGAGGGCCGCTCTGCGCGCTTTGGTGGAGTGGCTGAGGCGTGAGCCACCCGGGGGCAAGCGTTCACGGGCACAACGAGTATTCAAACAAGGCGTGCCCCTGTTTCAACGTACAAACGGAGCTGTAGCCTATGAGACTGTTGGCGTTGATGGCGTGCGCCCTGCTGATGGCGGGGTGCGCCACTACAAAGAATGAGGCCTACCGGGCGCGGCGCGGCAGCGAATATGCCGCAGTTAACCGGCAGGACAGCACGGTGAGTGCGGCAACGCTGCGCGACAGCGTCTATTTCCGCGACAGCATCAGCATTGTGCATAAGGGCGACACCGTCACCAAGTATGTTGAGCGAACCCGATACAGGCTGTCGGCACGGGCCGACACCGTTTTTCGCTACCGCCTGCGCACCGACACACTGGTGGTGGTACGCTCCGACAGCGTCGTTGTGCATCGGCCCCTGCATGCCGGAAAGCGGCTGCGGTGGTACGACAACTGCTTTGCATATATTGGCCGCCTGTGCTGCATCGCGGCCATCCTGTGGGCGATTTTCATTTACCTGAGGCGGAAAGCCTGATTCCTTTTTTCATGGCCGTAACCGCACCAACCCGCGAGGGCCGGTGCGGTTCCGGCTTATCCCACGGTGTGCAATACGTATTCTATCAGCTTGAAGTTGGCCTCGTTTATGGCGGTGAAGTCCTTTTTTATGTAGAGGTCTGTGATTTTCATTGACGGCTCTACGTGGTTGAGCATGTCGTTGACTACGTACTTGCTAATCCCCACGTTGTTGACGGCGATTGTCGCCATGGAGTGGCGCGCGCAGTAAAACTGCAAGCCTTCTATGCCAAGCTCCGCGCCTATTTCCTTGAGCCCGATATTTACCGCCCTGTTGAAGTCGCTTGCAGATGAATATCTCTTGTGGAAGTTGAACACGCGCATCCTTCCGCCCCTGTATTTTTCCACGAGTGCCTTTATGCATGGATGCACGCGCACGGATATTTCGGCATTGTCGGCCCTCCTGTCTTTCGTCTTTGTCCTTTCGTACGGATGTATTCCCCGTCGTAATCAGTGGCGTTGAACAAGTCCACCGAGTTCATGCCCATGAGGAAGAACGAAAGCACGAAACAGTCCTTTGCCATGTCACGGCGGCACACGTCGCCTTTGCGTGTAGCGCTGTTTAGGTATGGCAGCATCATTATGCTTGTTATTTCGTCGACAGTCAGCGCTCGCTTTTCTGCCACGTTTTGCCTTGGCGGGGTGTACTTTTTCAAAGAGTGCTTGATTACAATCACGCCGTTGTCCTCGTCGTTGTAATAATCGCGTGCGTCGTTGAACATCTTGGCGATGCAGTTGGTGTACAGTGACCGCGCGCGCATTTTCCCTGCAAGTGAATCCTCAAATGCTTTCATGCTGTTTGCCGTGATGTCGGAAAACAGCACGTCGTCCTTCTTGAGGAACGCCTTCAGCGCGTTTACCGCCGCCTGGTAGTTCTTGCAGCCCTTTATCTTCGTTTCCGAAATCCATTTGTCGGTGTAAGCCGTGAACGTTATGTTGTTATCCGACTTTTTCGTGAGCTGCTTTGCAAGCTCATCGATGTTCCATTCGTAAAACTCCAGGTTAAGGGCGGCCGCCCGTTGCCGGTATGTCCTTATCAACTCTTCCCCATGGTCTAATATCTGTGCGTTCTTGATTTTGAACGATGGCGTCAGGTCTTTCTTTGATGCGGTCATGGAAGTAGGCAGGAACTTTCTTTTGCGATTGTATACCATCTGCACGAAAAACGCCCATGTCTTGTCGGCTTTCATCTTTTCTTTTCGTACCATCAATTTAAAGGTAATCATAAGCTTTTGTTGTTTGGGTGCAACGTAGGTGCAACATGGGTGCAACATAGGTGCAACATAGGTGCAACAATTTCATTTATTAGTGGGTTTTTCCGCCTACTTGTAGCCACTATGCCGTAGAACAAAAACAAGCGGAAAACCCTGTGAATCAAGGTTTTCCGCTTGTTTTGTGGGAGGGTGGAGGGTGGGGCTCGAACCCACGACATTCAGAACCACAATCTGACGCTCTAACCAACTGAACTACATCCACCGTGTTGTTTGCATGAAAGCGAGTGCAAAGGTACGTGATTTATTTTAAATGACCAAATAAATCACGTACTTTTTTTGCATTTTTCTTATTTTGCGGGTTGTGCAGGAGCTTTAGGGGCTGCTGCGGGTGCATTTTGCTGTGCTCCGTTTGTTGCCGGTGCAGCTTCTTTGGTTTGGCTTGCCCCGAATCCCGGCAGGTTGTTGGGATTGGTTGTCGGATTCTCCACTCCTTCCATTACAGATGTGTCTGTCAGGGCTTTGGGTGCTACGTAAGCGCAGGCGATGCTTATGACCACCATTGCAACGGCGAGGCCCCAAGTAGTCTTCTCGATGAAGTCTGTTGTCTTGCGTACTCCTCCAATCTGGTTGTAAGAGGCGAAGTTCGACGAAAGTCCTCCACCTTTAGATTCTTGTATCAGCACGATGCCAATCATAAGCAGTGCTGCCACGCAGATAAGAATTACTAAAACTGTGTACATTTTTAATTTATTTTTTATTGTTGTTTATTATCAATTTGTTCAAGAAGCGTATTTGGTCTGCAAAGTAAGCATTTTTTTTTGGATAATTCAAGCTTAAGCGCTGAATAATTTCCAATGCTTTTGAATATCGGCCTTGTTTTATGTAAATACGGGCTAAAGTTTCGGTGAAGTAGCCCTCGTCATTGTCTTTTACGCTATCGTTGTCGTTGTTGTCTATTTCCGGCACGAATTGTGGTGTTTCTTTCAGGACAATCTTCCCGCCATCGTTGTTTATGAAGCTGTCAATCAGGTTTTGGCCTTTCAGTTTCAATGGTTCCGGGTCGCTTTCGCTGCCGTCGCCGTCTTCGCTTTCCAAGAGGTAGGCCACATAATCGACGGCGGCGTCGGCCGGTGTAGGCCTTCGTTTCTTTTTCTCTTTCTTTTCCTCTTCTTCCTCTTTCGGTATCGACTCAAGGAAATTGTCGATGAGCGAAATCGTCCTGTTGTCTTTGCCTGTGGCCGTCTCTTTCGACTGTTCGGTGTTTTGCTGTACTTTGATTTTATAATGTGCGGCTTCCACCAACTGGAATATCACTGTGCGGTCGGTGATGTATATTGCGGCCCGGCGCAACTCTTCATCGAACGAAGGGTCGTGCAGCAGGTACAGGTTTTGCAGCATCAGCAGCCTTGCTGTCTGGAAATATGGATACAGGGCCAGCATGGATCTTAACTCGTACAGGGTGTCCCTGTCGAGTCGTTCCGGATGGTTGATCAGCTCTGTCAGTTCCATTTGCTTACCAATTGGCTACTGTTGCGTTGAAAATCTGGTCTGTAATCTCTTCCACCATTTGTGTCACCAACTCTTCTTGCACGGAGTTGAGCGTCTGGGTGTTGTCGTAAGTGGCGGTTGCGGTAAACTGCCTCTCGAAGTCTTCCGAGTGGTTGGCGTTGTTTGTAAAGCGCACGTTGACCGTCATCGACAATTCTGTTTGTGCTGAGAATCCCTCGCTCGACACTGCCTTGTTGCGTTGGTCATACCTGGTTATCTCGCCTTCTATCTTCATGTCGCCATCTCTCCTTACCTGTATCAGTTTGGTATGGTTGGCATAAAGATCCTTTAGCTGGTTGTTGAATATGCTGGCCATCGGGCCCCACACGTAGCTGGCCCGTATGGGGAAGTCGGCTATCTGTATCGTTTTCGTTTTCGTGTAATCGATGCTTGCACCGTTGAACTTATATGATATGGAGCATGCCAACAGCATGGTTGCCATGGCGCACGTAATCGCCGCTTCTGTGCAGCGGCGCAACCATGGTTTGCCGGTGTTTGCTTTTGTGTATTCCCGTATGGTCTTTTTCATTTGCTTTGTGTGGTTGGAGACGTCTGTTGGTTGCCGTGGCTGTTGTTGCCGTCGGTTATTCAAGTCCGTATTGCTTTATCCTGCGGTATAGTGTGCGGTCTGATATTCCCAGTTCCGATGCAGCTTTCTTCCTGTTGCCGCCGTTGCGTTCCAGGGCTTTTTCGAGCATTTGCCTGCCAATGTCGTTCAGGTTCAGGTTTTCGGGTTCGACATATTCTTCGGCTATCGCGTCTTCGGCCATGGTCTTTGGCTGTTGCTGTATCACTATCGGCCTTTGCTGCAGGGCCGTGCGGTTGTCTATCGGCAGCTTGCTGTCGTCGTTTTGCATTATGTGGCTCCCCTTCATCTCGTCGAGCTGCTTCTTGAGTATGCTCATGTCTTGCCGCAGGTTGTTGACGTTGCCTTGCAATTCGAAAAGTATCTTGTATAGGATTTCCCTTTCCGTCTCGAAGCTATGCTCGTTGTTGCCCGGTATCTTTGCCAGTTGTGTGCTTTCCTGGTCCTGGGGTATGAAGTTGGCCAGTATGTCGGCGGTGACAACCCGCTCCGGGCAAAGGATGGATATTTGCTCGGTTATGTTTTTCAGCTGCCTCACGTTTCCCGGCCACTTGTATTTCATAAGCATCCGTTTGGCGTCGTCTGTCAGGGTGACTTTCTCCATCCTGTACTTCTCGGCGGTTTGCATGGCAAACAGCCTGAACAGCAACACAATGTCCTCGCCCCTGTCGCGAAGCGGCGGCATTTGTATGGGTATAGAGTTAAGGCGGTAGTACAAGTCTTCGCGGAATCGCCCTTCGCTTATTGCCTTGCGTATGTTGACATTCGTGGCTGCCACAATCCTTACGTCTGTCTTTTTCACCTCGGTAGCCCCCACGGGTATGTATTCGCCCGTCTCCAGCACCCTCAGCAGCCTTGCCTGCGTGGCCAGGGGCAGCTCGCCAACCTCGTCGAGAAACAGTGTACCCTTGTTGGCCACCCCGAAGTAGCCGGGACTGTCGTTGATGGCACCTGTGAACGACCCTTTGACGTGGCCGAACAATTCGCTGTCGATGGTGCCTTCGGGTATTGAGCCACAGTTGATTGCGAAGTATTTTTCGCGGCGGCGTGGTGAATTGTCGTGTATCACGCGTGGTATTATCTCCTTTCCGACGCCGCTCTCTCCGATGATGAGCACACTAAGGTCTGTCGGCGCCACCTGCAGGGCGACGTCGAGCACATGGTTCAACGCGGGGCAGTTGCCCACAATGTTGTATCTTTGCTTTATGTTTTGGAGCTCCGAAACTTTCATCTATTGTGCGTTTACAGCCTCAGACTGTGGTTGTCGGGGCGCTGTTTTCCCCCGTATGCCGCGTATGGCTAATTTTCTGCAAAGGTACATATTTTCTTCGATATAATGCCAGTATGGCACTCTTTTTTAATGAATATACGCATTTTGCGCTTGTGCGCAAACGGGTCGGCGCGGTGCCGGCAACGGTATGTGGGCATGTTGGAAGCGGGTTAAGGCGCCAGGGGCGCATATGCGGCGGTCTGCCTGCCGGTTTTGGAGTGTGAAAATACGCAGTAGGCCACTGCTTGCAAATATGCAACTTGACGACGGTCTGCCATGCCATTGATTTGTGCGCATTTCATGCCGCCCACCCGGATGGCCTGTTCCGCGCAGCGATACGGGCTGTTTCTTTAGACAAAACGGCCCTTTTGGCAATGCGGAAAGGTTTGTTTTGCAACTTGTTGAGTGCCAGTCTGTTTGCTCGATTAGCCTTTGCGGCTGCCTTTAACGGCCATGTGTTTATTTTGGCATTGGCTTGCAAGGCTTGTCCAAGTCGTGTCGGCAGGTGGCCGCCACCCATTTTGCTTTGTTCCACATTTCATGGAAAACGGGGCCTTGGGGCTGATTGCGCGTTTTCGGTTGTCGTTTGTTGTGCAAAGGCGGTGGCGGTTGCCTCCGTTTGCCACTGCGGCTGGGCCCGTTTGTCTCAGGCCCAGCCGCAGGTGTTGGTTGTTGTCCGTTATGGTGCTCTAAATGTGGTCAACTGCGCTTTTTGTCGAATTTGATTAGCAGAAGCCCAATGGCAGTCCATATCAGTTCGCGTATTCTCACGATGAGCGCTATCAGTATTCCTGCGTTTGCAGTGAGGGCAAGCCCCTTGGCCGACATAAGGAAGCCTCCCTCGCGGCCGCCCAGCTGTAGCGGCATGAAGAATAGCATGTTGGCAAACAGCGATGTGAATGCCAGTATGAGCACACATTGAAGGAAGTTGGCATGGGGCATTATTACCAGGAGCACGAAGTATATTTCGAGTGCCGAGGTCACCCTGCAGGCCAGTTCGAGCAACACTGCCGAGACGAAAGCCCTTGGGTTCTGGTTGTGAAGGGCCGCAATCTGGCTGTCGATGGTGGCCAGCTGCTCGCTGTGGCGCTCGATGAACCCACCCACCCGGCGCTTTAGTCCTGGGAAGTGGCTCAGTATGTTCATGCATCTCACGGCGATGCCTTTCTTATATCCCTTGATGAAAAACCAGATGGCCACTCCGCAAAGGGCGGCCACTATGGCCAGCATGATGCCCATGGCTATGTTTATGGGTTGCGTGGCCACGTAAAGCAGGCATGACAGCAGCCAGAACCACAGGTGCGAGAATATGTGCGTCATGGCGTAGAGAATCACCGACGCCGACGCACGCTCTGTCCCAATGCGTGGCGCGAGTGCCATTATACGGTAAGGCTCGCCTCCCATCAGTCCGCACGGTGTGGTGTAGTTGAGCGCAAATCCCGACACGGTTATTTTATACAGCCACCAGAAGCCCACCTCCTTGGGGCGCCTTAATGGTTCCCCGCGGTTGCTGCATCCAGTGCTTGCAATGATAATGTACCATGCCGAGGTGTTGAACATGTATAAGAATAGCCATAGGGCAACGACGGCCCCAAACCAATAGCCGGCTCGCCTGAGCCCGTCGAGCACTTGTGCGAAGTCGAGTTGCGTCACCATCACCACAAGCACAGCGATGCCGAAGATGAAGAACGCGTTCTGGTATTTCTTTTTCATTCTGCCTCAGGCTGTTCGTCTTCTTGTCTTTGCGGTTTGCTTTCGTGCTTGGGTTGCCTTTCTTCGTGCTTGGCCGGTTCTTTCTGCTTGGGTATGGCAAACCTTGTCTTCTCGCTTTCGTCACGTTTCTCGTGATACAGCTTGGGCAGCGGGTTGGCCATTGGTTCGTCGTAGCTTTTCCTGTTTCGGTATATGTCGATGGCGGTATATATGGCCTGTCGGAACGAGTTGGTGTCGGCAACGCCTTTGCCTGCAATGTCGTAGGCCGTGCCATGGTCGGGAGAGGTGCGCACGATGGGCAGTCCGGCGGTGTAGTTTACGCCTTCCTCCACGGCGAGCGCCTTGAACGGGGCCAGGCCCTGGTCGTGGTACATGGCCATTATGCCGTCAAACCGGCTGTAGGCGCCGCTGCCGAAGAATCCGTCGGCGGGGTAAGGGCCGAAGGCCTGTATTCCGCTTTCCTCAAGTTCTTGTATTGCCGGTATTATTGTTTCCTGTTCCTCGGTGCCAATCAGTCCGCCGTCGCCTGCGTGCGGGTTGAGTGCCAGCACCGCAATCCTCGGGTTTGATATCCTGAAGTCGCGTTTCAGGCTGTTGAAGAATATGCGCGTCTTTTCTACGATAGCCTCTTTTGTTATGGATTCGGCCACCTCCTTAATGGGTAGGTGAGTGGTGACCAGGGCCACCCTCATGCCGCCGTTCATCAGTATCATCAGTGCCTTGTTGCCTTCGCCCACACAGTCTTCGATATACTCCGTGTGCCCGCAAAACTTGAACAGTTTGCTTTGTATGTTCTTTTTGTTTATCGGGGCTGTCACAAGCACGTCGTACAGGTCGGCACGATAGTCGGTCATGGCGCGGTCGAGGGCCTTGAGCGCAGCTTCGCCGGCCTCTTTCGATGGCTGTCCCACCTCGATTTTCACTTCTTCTTCGAATGTGGTCAGCAGGTTGAGCCGTCCGTCACGTGCATCCTCGGCGCGGTTTATTATGCTGAAGTTGGTTTGCAGGTTGAGCATCTTGCGGTAGTATGCAGCCACTTTCGGTGAGCCGTATATGATAGGGGTGCATATCTCGAACATCGCCGGGTCTTCAAATGTTTTCAGTATCACCTCGTATCCGATGCCGTTTGTGTCGCCGTGGGTTATTGCCACGCGTATAAGTTTATTGTCCATAGATGTATTTTTATTTTAGTTTCTTAGGCTGCAACGTGTGAAGTGCGGCCTCTATTTGTCTTATCAGATTTCGTTTTGTTTTCTCGGGTGCATACACAAACCCTTCTGCCACTATTGTGCGGCCTCTCGAGCTGTCGGCTGTGGCTATGCATACGAACGGGCCTCCCATGGCGTCGCCGGCCATTTCCCATAGGCCCCTTAGCTCTGTAGCCCGCCGTCCGTTGCTGTTTGTTTCCTTGCCGTAGACCGGGGCCCGTCGCGACGTGCGCATGTACATGCCGTCTTCCTCGCCCGGTATGTTGGCTCTCATCACGCTGTCGCGCTTGGCTACCAGTGTCGGCGTGCTTCGGTCGTAGCCCGGATAGGAGTAGACGCATATGCTTTGCATGCCGCTGGCGGCATTGTCTGACAGCCACACAAAGCCTTTGCCGCGTTTGATGGATTGCATGTCGGCAGGTATCAGCATGCTGCACGCTGTCTGTTCGGCCACGGCCTTTGTGCCTTTTGTGTTGTTGCGTTTCTTCAGCTCATCAGTTTCGGCTTTTATTTCAAACCGGTTTATCAGCCTTGACAACGGCTCGGTGATGTGCTTGGCGCCGTTTGCCGCCGTCAGTGCCGTTGGCATGTCTACATAGACCAGCAGTTGCGGCTTCGAGTAAACGTCTTTCTCGTATCTTATGGCTGGCTTTTGGCTTTTGCCCGTGCGTGCAATCACGATGCACCGTGCATATCGTGTGGCCTGTGTCAGCACAGTGTCGGAGGTAAGCGTCACGTCGAGCGACTTTTCCTGTTGTGGCAGCCCGGGGGCGGGTCTTTCCAGCTCGTCGGCCAGATTGCCGCCCGTTTCCATGTCGTCGGCCAGCAACAACACAGAGTAGGGCTCCCCACCGCTCTGTGGCTTCAGTGAAATTTCGTTGTCGCATGCCGCCATTGCCACCCCCATGCAAATTATTGCGGCTGCCTGCACTGCGCGTCTTGCCATGGCAGCAATGCCCGTCATTCGGTCTCTGCGGTTTTGTGTGCCGTCGACAGCAGGCCGCAGGCGGCAAATATGTCTTCGCCCCGGCTTGCCCTAATCGTAGTGAACACGCCGTGGCCTGTCAGGTAGTCGCGCAGTTCCTCCATCTTTGTGTCGTCGGCCCCGTGCAGGTCGACACCGGGTATTTGGTGAAACCTGATCAGGTTTACGCGGCATTCGAGCCCTCGGAGCAGTTTCACCAGCTCGCGTGCGTGCAGCGGCGAGTCGTTGACACCGCCGAACACGATGTATTCAAACGACACCCTTCGCTGTCCGCTGAAGTCATATTGTTTCAACAATTCCACAACATCCCTAATGCCCATCTGCCCCTCGGCAGGCATCAGTTGGCGGCGTTGTGCCGGGATGGGGGAGTGCAGGCTTATTGCAACATGGCATTGGCTCTCGTCGAGAAACCGGCGCAGCTTGTTCTTTATGCCCACGCTGCTCACGGTTATCCGCCTCGGGCTCCAGGCCCAGCCATAGTCTGAGGTCAGCACCTCTGTCGCGCGCAGCACGTTGTCGAGGTTGTCCATAGGCTCGCCTTGTCCCATGAACACTATGTTGGTGAGCCTGTCGTGCTCGGGCAGCGAGTAAATCTGGTTCAATATGTCTGCGGCGGTTAGGTTGCCTTCAAAGCCCTGCTTGCCTGTTTGGCAGAAGAGGCAGTTCATCTTGCACCCCACCTGCGACGATACGCACAGCGTGGCCCGTTCGCCGTCGGGTATGAACACCGTCTCGACATACTTCCCGGCAACCGTCGGGAACAGATACTTCACCGTACCGTCCTTTGATTCCAGCCTTTCTGCCGGCTCCATGGCTCCCACGGTGTACGCCTCTTCAATCCGTGCACGGTTTGCTTTGGATATGTTGGCCATGTCTGCGATGGCCGTTACGTGCTTGTCGTAGAGCCATCCCGCCATTTGTTTGCCCACAAATGACGGCAGCCCGAGTGTGCGGGCTGTGGCTGTCAGTTCGTCGAGCGTCATGCCCATCAGTATCTTTTTGCCGCTTTCCATGCTTGCATTCTGTGTAATTAGAATGCAAAGTTACTGTAAATCGGGCGAATATCAAAATAATTAGGCTATTTTAAGGGCAGTCGTTGCTTATAGGCGGGTAGGCAGGCTGTCATCGGCGAGGTTGTTGCTGTTTGCGGGCCTCGGGGTGTTTGGAATGCTATTACAGTGTCATTCAACCTTGTTTCCGTTTTTGTCGATATAGTACCACTCGTCGCTCTCCCAATAATGATACTCACCGCGTGAACCCGTGGCTTCCTTGATTTTGCCCTTGTCGGTCACTTTCGCCTTGCCGTTTTTGAAAGGGAAGCCAAAGGCAAAGCGGGGCTTTATTACCGGCTTGCCCTTCTCGTCGGCGTAACCTATTCGTCCCCGGTTGTCCACTATGCGGTACATGCCGTCTTGTATGTAGTCGTCGCCATTGTCAAACCGGTATGGGCGGTAATGGACTGTGACACAACAACAGCACAACAAAGCGGTGGCAAGCATTGTAATGACTCTATTCATGATGAAAAATGTTGCATGTTTAATGGCTGCGAAAAGCCCGTTGACTTGAATATTCACCCATGTCCCGATGATTTACAGTGTCCTTTAGTGGCAAGCCGGGCTGAGTAGTGTCTGTGCAATCTGTCTTTTCCCGGTCGCCGTGACGCATGATGATTGTCTTGCAAAAATACTTTATTTGCTTCATATAACGTTTCTTCTGTGCATTTTTATTTGAAAATAAGTAGGTGTTCAAAATTAATTGCCATCAAATTGTGCGCTCTTTCGGAGATGCATGCCAAAGTCCGAAGAGAGAGTGTAGCGGGCTACGCGACCGATGAGACTTTGGTATGCATCTCCGAAAGAGCGCACAAGATGGTGGCAAAGATATAGAGGACACCTGCAAGGTCTAT
>OGCN01002004.1_pt1 | contig 23964 bp, 18 predicted proteins | sample 1570181 | NCBI WGS metagenome assembly OGCN01 (sample SAMEA4370584, study PRJEB24528) | human gut metagenome | reverse complement strand
CCAAAATATCTCTTTAACATACCTTCAAAGCCTTTGCCGTGTCTTGCCTCGTCTTGAACGTCCAATTTAGGAATGACGTATCTATGCCGTTTTTCAACATTTCTTTGCTACTTTAATGAGGTTTTTCCCACCGATTTCCCACAAGAAAATGTTTCCCACAAAAGAGCTTGTGATTGGCTTTATTGTGTAGTTTTTACGCATAGTGCTTTATCAAAATCAAGACCGTCATACTTGTCTAAAAATTCTAACAAAGCTTTGCGTGTAACTTTTCTACAACCAAGTTTAATGGACTTTAAGTGTCCGTCATTTATTAAGGCATACACATAATTTTTATTTACTTTGAGAATCTTGGAAACCTCACTTATAGTGTATAGTAATTCATTAGGATTGTCAATATTTTTATCAATTTTCCTGCCCATCTTTAACCTCCTAAATTTTTTTATGTTTAATATCACATATTATGAGATTGATATAACTCTAATAATATCTAACATTAAAAATACAAGCAAGAACAGACGACGGTGTGCAAAACCGCACCATAGGGATTCCACCTTCCCAGCAATACGCTCGGACTGCCATCTGACGTGCGACGCTTTTAACGCTCAAGTTCGAATTGACAGAAGTATCATTATGCCAATATTGAGTTATCGCCATTCAAACTGCAATTTGATTTAGACAATAGATATTTGTCGCTCGACAGTTTGTCATATACTGATTATAGGTAGAAGCACTATACTGCGTCTTGGCGTATCTTGTCAAAAGCTCGTCAATATCGGAATGTATCCGTTTGCTATTTTATGCTGCAACAGTGTTATCTCCTGTGCTTTCTTTGTAGTAAAGTTTATATATCAGGCATTATCCGCCTGTTAAAGTACATTTGAAAAATGTACTTTAACAGAAAGACAATATTATGCGTAGAGTGCGAAAACGGCAACACACTCTACGCAGACTGAAAATAAACAGGGGGTGTATATCAAAATGCCGTTTTATCTTATAGGCTTAATTATGTAAAAATCAGTTTATTTTCTCTAATTCTACTTTTAACTGTTTCAGTGCAGTATTTTTTTGTGTATATACACTGTCCACACTTGTATTAAGCAGATATGCAATTTCTTTTAGTTCCATTCCTTGAATAATATGGAGTGCAATTATAATGCGTTCTACTCGTGCAAGTTTTAAGATTGCATTTACATATTCCTCTTGTTCAAACATATCAATAATTATTCTTATTGATACTTTATCCAAGAATTTGCGGTATTCCTCTGTTATAGCCTTTGGTGTGATTTGTGCAATATCTGCAAAATCATCATTTGTTTGAGGATATTTCTCGAAAAGTAATTGCTTTAATAAATAGTCAAAATAGCTGAACATCTGTTTCACCTCCTGACTTTCCATTTTGGAAAATCGAAGGTAAATCATCTGTTAATAATATTAAATCATATTTGAAGTTAAAATCTAAAGTCAAAATCCAAATTTTTTGAAATTTATATCTATTACTTCTCTATTCCTAATATTTAAAACCAATTTGTTGTTGGAGAATAACATATAGCATAAATTTTTATAATAATAACAAAAAAACATACCGGCAATAATATGTTATTGTTGATATGTTTTGAGAAATTCTTTTATTATAATGGTTTTATGATGATGCATTGTTTGTTTATATGAGAACTTTGTTTTTTTTTATATGGTTTTGACATAAAAAAATACTCCTATAATATTTATTTGGGAGTATCACTTACTAAACAATATATACTGGGTTGGTGCTATTCGTAGATTGAATGGTTTTGTAAAATTAGGCATATTAAATATTTTAATGTAAAATGTATGCAGATATGAACTGCAAGTGTTATACACAACCAACAAATTAGGCGAGGTCGTAAAGACTACTCGCCTAAAGATGGGACTTACACGCAATAAATAAACAGAAAAAATAAGAATTAGTCCTCAATACTTTTGTATATATAATATGAGGGAAAAACTAGTTATGATTTATTATTTCATCTTGTTTTGTAATCTTCATCAATACAAATGATATTTTTCCGCAAAGCACTGTGGATACTGTTGGGGAAAGAAAAAACTTAGGGTAAATGACTAAGTATGAAATAATAATTGTTTCTGCTGCGCTCTAAGTTTTTACGAAAAACAATTGATAAGTATCACTACAAAATTACAGTTATTATCTGTTGTTTCTATACTTTTCAAGGCTGTTTGGTACTTTGGGTTGATAGTATGTTCCTCCGCACATTTGATCCAAAGATTGAATTGCAACTAAAAATGCAAAAGAACATAATATAGAACTCACCTTGAACATTAAATTTTTAATTTTCATTATGCTTCACCTCCTTTAAATTTTTCAACTAATAAAGATATACTTACTTGAAAAATACCTAAAGACAAGACTAGAGAAAGAGTATATTGTTTTATCAAAGCAAAGATTATGACAGCGCATGCAATAAGTGTTGATATAATAACGCTATATCGTCTATGGCGGTACAAATCACTTCCATGAACAGGATTATTCTTATGTACAATTGGTGCAAATTTTATAATTATAATAAGCGCAGGCAAAAATAATCCTGATATAATTATTGATAAATTTATGGTAATAATACTTATAATAAAAAGTATTAAAATATATACACCTATTGTCATTACAAAACATCTTTCGGGTGTTTTAGCATGATATCCGCCAGTATGATGTCTTAGGATAAAGACAGAAATAATATATAATATTGTTTCTGTAATCTTACCAGTGTATATCATTATCAGAAGAATGGTACTCAAATTCAACATTGTACTTAACAGAAACTGAAAGCCATATATGTATGAATCAAGTTCACTATTTGATATTATGTTTTTTTGAGTAAAAAATAAAACTATACTTCTAGATAAGCGATTAATCATAAAAACCATCCCTTCTCTAAAAGTATAGCAAATTAAATAAAAAAAAACTATAAAAAAGAGTGAATATATTAAATTTGAGCGTGAATTTGTTCTTGAGAATTATCCATTAAAATAATTAAAGTTGTAATCCCGTCCTTATATGAAATATTTAGGTGCCCATTATATTTTTTTATTGACTGTTTAATACTTTTTAAGCCAAAACCATGTAATGCAGTATTTTTCTTTGTTGTCGAGATAGTATTATCTTTTATTTTGATTGGTAAAGATGAATTCTCGATTTGTACTTTAATATACTGTTTATCAGAAGCTATATTGATTATAATAAATTTTTCGTTTACTTGATAACATGCTTCTATTGCATTGTCAATAGCATTACACAATATTGTACTTTTATCTGTTGATGTAATGTTTAAGGGCTCTGTAATATGATTTATTTTAACCGTGTATTGTATTTTAGCAGCTGCAGCTTTTTTACATTCTAAATTTAAAATGGCATCAAGTATCATATCATTGGTATAAACAATACCAAGTGGCACCGCAGTTAAATCTTTTAAACTTTGTGCAAATTCTTTTGCTGCAGAGGAATTGTTAGAAACTATATTATTCATAATTCCCATATGTTTGTTAATGTTATGCTGTAATATGCGTAGAGTTGCTTCGTTATTTTCTAGCAAGCGGTAGTTTTCTTCTTGCGCCGCTATTAATTCTTTTGCTGCTTCTAATTGCAATTTTGAAGAATAACTATCTATAAATTCAAATACAACAGTGTTAAAATACAATAATCCTAATGCAATTATGAGAAGTAAAATTATATATTTTATACTATGTATATTTGCTAATAATATAAAAGCATCAGTACAAATAACAATAAACAGGCTGAATAAGGGAAATAATAATAACATTATCCAATATTTTAAAGACAATGTTGTTAGTCGTTTTTTTATAAATAAAGCTACAGAATACATCATAAAAAAGTTCAAGGCTAAACTTATTGTCATTCCTAAATATCGCTCTAATCCTGTTGGACTGGATGTACTATATGTAATATTTAAAATTGATGCAACAATAAATCTTGTAAGCATATCACAAATAATAAAAATCATAAAGTATATTGATATCATAATGATTTTGCGTATATGTGATCCATCAAATAATAATATAAGAAAAATGCACCAAAGAGCAAATGTTATGCCGAAATTTATATATGTAGGAATATGAGCAAATGAACGTACTACATGTATTGTGGAAATTATTATAATAGTGGTATATTTTGTAAAACTTTTCTGCGGCTTTGCGGATAAGGTTTGTTTGAAAAAGAATAATACGATAAAAACCTCAAATATGGCATTTGCTATTTCTATAAGGACACTCATAATTTTCATTCACCTACTAAAACTTCTTTTAAATAAAAATCTTCTGCTATTTTTTTATAACGGATGCCAATAGGAATGACCGTATGTTCTTGATTATCTAATACAAAAACACCATCGCTTCTCATAACATGTACATGGTGTAAATTAACCATGTAACTACGATGACAGCGTAGGAATCCACAATCACTTAATTCATCACACAAATCTTTCATTTGTCGGTAATATTCAAAATTTCCGTTTTTCGTATGTAAAGTGGCAACATGATTAGAAATGCTGATATAATAAATGTCTTCTAAAGAGGTTCTAAAGGCATATCCATTATATGTTCCTGATATTATTTTATGACTTTTTTTGTATTCAATAAAAACTTCTTTTATTCGTCGGATAATGAGCTTTTCTGGCTCAGTTTTTAAAATATAACGAAAAGGTTGATATTCATATCCTTTGATAGCATATTTATTATAGTTAGTAAAAAAAGAAATAATACATTTTTTGTTATTATTTCTCAAAGCTTTGACGATTTGAAAACCACTTATGTTATTGTCAAGTTCAATGTCCAAAAAAGCTATATCAAAACATATTGAAGAAGACAGTAACTCTTCTGCTGAACTAAAAGCAAATATGTTACAATTATATTGAGATAATTTTTTCTTTAAACTTTCCAAGAAAATAATATCATCATCACATAACACTACATTCATAATTAAATTTACCTTTCTATAAATTCTTTTGTATGGAAATTATCATATCCAAAACAAGATTTTTATGATTTTCGGGAAAATGCTTTAAATTATTAATAATCTGATATTCAACAGATTCAAAATCTTTTATTAAAGATTTATCGGTTTCAATATCAAAAATATAATCTAAAGAAATTCCTAAAACTTTAGAAATACTCACAAATGTTTTGATTCCAGCCTTTCTAGTGCCAGACTCAATTTGTGAGAAAAAACTTGGAGTTATACCGATCTTTTCAGATACCACTTCTTGTGTCAATCCCAGGATTTTTCTTTGAGTTTGTATTCTGTATCCTGCTTTTTTATAATTAATCATTATATTCCCCTTATTTCAAAGATGGCTTTGCTTTTCGTATATATTTTATATCAAAATTTGTTGAATTATAATAAAATATTAGCCATGTAATATTTGCTATAAGTCTATATGCGTTTATTAAATTCGACAATATACGTTCAGATATTACATATCTACTCTAAAATCTTTACATTTTAGGGTAATTAATGATAAAAATAATTATGATATGATGTGATATTATACAAAATATATTAGGGGGATTAATTATGACTTAGAATTTAAAGTTATTGTTTTATTTGTAAATGAGTTTGTTATGTGTAATATTGCATCAATAAAATATACCACTTAGAAAGGAAAAGGATAGGTGTTTAAATGAGTAAATTACTAAAAATTAATGTACTATGTATTGTTATTTCTATGTTGATAAATATTTTCCCTGATATAGTTGGAGCAGAGGATTATTTATGGGGAAATATGAACAGTTCAGAAATGTTTAATGTCGATGATTATATTACATCAGCAGAAGAAATAGACAATGATAATGAAAATGACTATGTTGAGCCATATAAGCAGTTTCTCATTAAATATATTGATAATAATGGTGAAAAGTTGGGAATTGAAAAAACTTACATAAATCCGTATTTTGACATGATACAACTTTCTTCTGAAATTGATACAGAACAATATATTAAAAATCTTAAAGAAAATAACGAAAATATTGCTTATATTCAACAAGACTATAAACTGATTTTATCCACTTCGGATACGGAAACAGAAACTGTACCAGAAACAAATATAGAGGAGACTAATCCTTTTGGATTGAAAACGATATATCCTAAAGAACTATTTCCTACAAATCAATCACAAGAAACAAATATTGCGGATTCAGTCATTGACACAAATAATGTTATTGTTGCCGTTATTGATTCTGGTATTGATATTGAACACGATGCGCTTAAAGACAATATATTTGTAAATAGCGCTGAGATAGCAAACAATAGTGATTCTGATAATAATGGATATATTGATGATATTTCAGGATGGGATTTTGTTAATAATACTTCTTTATCTTATGGGCATAATCAAATAGTAGAATATAGCCACGGAACTCATGTTGCAGGTATTATTGCTGGCAATTCTGATGAAATTCAAGGTGTACATTCTAAAGCTCAAATATTACCACTAAAAGCTTTTGAAAGTGGTAGTGGCTATACAAGCGATATTATACGAGCAATAAATTATGCAGAAGAAATGGGAGCTAAAATAGTAAACTGTAGTTTTGGCTCAAATGATGATAATGAAGCATTAAAAGAAACAATTGAATACTCTAACATGCTATTTATTTGTGCAGCAGGAAATCAATCGATAAATATAGATGAAACTCCATTTTATCCAGCTTCTTTTGATTTAGACAATATAATTTCCGTTGGAGCAATTAATGCAGATAATAGTCTTGCTTATTTTTCAAATTACGGTAAAACAGTTGATGTTGCCGTAAATGGTATGAGTGTGAAATCATCAGTGCCAGAAAATGAATATGGTAATAGTTCAGGCACATCATCAGCGACAGCGTATATTAGTGGAGTTATTTCAAATAATGTAGATGGAATTTCTGATAGTTCTTGCATAGATGTTGCAAAGAGTTTTATAGACAGCATATCAGATATAATGGAAGTAGAAGAAACAGATATAAAAATTAAAATATTACCGACTATACAAGAGTCAAATGAAATTGATGATATAAATACACAGATCATGAGCCAAGCAACATATGCTGGATATCCTAATTCTCAGGGACATCTTACTCAAATTGCGGCCGGAGGTTATCATTCTGCTGTTGTTATTGATGATAATGTCTACTTGTTTGGCAGTATAGATGCAATAAGTGGAAGATATAATTGGAGGGATGAAGATGTTATTGCACCAGGACTTAAAATGTTTGGCGTAGATAAGAATGGTATTCCTGCATCATTTTCAGTCAAAAAAGTAAGTACACGTGGAGATCATAATCTTATATTACTGAGTGATGGCACAGTACGTTCTGTAGGTGCAAACCAATATGGACAATTAGGAATTGGCAAAATTAACGGGCAAACAACAAGTGGGAATGAATCAACGTGGCAAGTATTGGGGTTAACCAATATAGTTGATATAGCTGCAGGACATCAGTTTTCTATGGCATTAGATTCAAGTGGACGTGTATATGCTTGGGGAAATAATAAAAATGGACAAATAGGAAATGGTTCGACATATACTTTTTTCACAACACCACAGCTTGTTTCAAGTATTAGTGATATTAATAAAATTAGTGCAGGATATTATCATGCATTGGCACAAAGCGCAAATGGAACAGTTTATGGTTGGGGGAATTCTGGGAATGGAGCATTAGGTAAAATAGAAGAAACTAAATGTTATTCTCCAATACAAATAGATATTGGAGATGTAGAAAAAATATTCGCAGGAATGGATAGTAGCTTTTTTATAAAAGATGACGGTACCGTTTATGCGTGCGGAAATAATAGTTATGGACAGTTGGGAAATGGAACATTAAATTCGAGAACATCAATAGAAGTTGTTGATATTACTAATGTTGATGATATATCAACAGGTTTCTCTACTTTGTTTTTACAAAAGGATGGTACTGTATATGGTTGTGGTTTAAATGCGTATGGTGAATTAGGAATTGGAAATACAAATGCTAACGTTAGAAGTATAACTAAAATTTTCAGTGAATGTGCAGCAATTTCCGCAGGAGGGCACCATTCATTATTTTTAGGAAAAGACGGTTATATATACGCGGCAGGAAGAAATCAACGGAAGCAATGCGGGTTTTACGACATATCAAAAAATTATTTGAAACCAACTGAAATACAAGCATTTGATGAAGACCTTACAATATATGATTATATATCACAAAGTAAAACTATAGAAATTGCTTCTGGAAACCTATATACATTTGCAGTGATGATAGATGCTATGTCTGACATACAAAACAAAATATTTACTGTGTCTTATGATGCATCTAAGTTGAGTTTGGATGATGCATGCATGCAAACATGGAAAAAAGATATATCAATTGGAAATGTAGATGACACAGATATTACTTTAATTTCAAAAACCGATTCACAAATTCAATTTAAAGTAAATCAGTGGCATCCCAAAGCGGGAACTGTTAATTTGATTGGATTTAAATCATTAACAGATGGCACAACAACTATAAAAGTTATAGTAGAGTAATGAAGAAAGGGGGAAATTATGAAAAAATTAGCAAAATTCACATCAACGCTACTTGTAATATCGATGGTTTTATCGAGTATTGCATATGCAGGAGAGTTATCAGAAACAGAGTCTTTAAACGATCAAATAACATTTGCAATATCATATGGTATGGATAAGATTAAAAATACAGTTGTTGATATATTATCTATTGATAGTGAAGAAAAAAATGATGATAATATCAAAAAACAAAAATTTGAATATCCGGGCATGGAACTTACGGATAAGGATATAAAAACTTTATATGATATGGGATATTCAATGCTGGACATTTCAAATGCTATCACATTATCAGAATATTGTGATGAAACACCATATCAAATTTTACAGATAAAAGGCGTTCAGCAAAAGCGTAATGAACAACAAACTAATTTGATGTCCGACAATGGAAATGCAGAAAATATATCTGAAGAACCAACGTGGACTCAGGTGAAACAGAATTTAAATTTGTCAGAAGATGTTAAGATAGATGAAAACTCTGAAATCATATATGATGGAGAGCCTGATGATATTGAAACTATTTTTAGACAATTAGGAATTAATGAAATTTTAAAAGAAAATAACTTTCAAGAATCAGAGATAAGCGAGTCCATAGAAAGCGGTGTTATTGAATCAACCAATATAGATAAAAATATCAATGAAGAACAATTAGATAATAATACTCAAAATACTATTTTTATTTCTAATGCACCGAGTGATTCTGATGAAATAGAACCTATGTCAGCCAGTAACGATGATAATAACATTGTATCGTTATATAATGGTTCGATATATCCTATGTTTAAATATGATAACGAAAAAACAAGTGGATATTCTGTGGAATCAGGAGTTGATATTAATCCTGTCAGTGGCAATTTAATGACGGTAGAAAATGACTTAAATTTAAAAGGTATAAATGGTCTTGATTTAAACTTAAATAGAGTATATAGTTCAGAGAGAGCTAATATGCTTGATGCTGTTGCTAAGGTGACAGATGAAACTAAACATAGCAAAATTGGGTATTATAGAATCAATGCTGCTGCAGAAATTACAATAACATATAGAGAGTCCACAACAAATGGTGGAACAATTCAAACCACAAAATATTCGGATGCACTTACATTGGTACCGCCTCAAGAAAACGGGAACTCTTATATATATAGTGCAGTGCGAGATCAATATGTAGATGAACAAATAGACAGAGGTAATATTTCAAGTTTGTTTGCTCATAGCCAAGAAGCTGAACAAGCCAGAACTGATGCGTATGACGGAAAATATGATAAAACCATATCTTTTAAAAATGGCAGAATTGCACAAATAAATATATCAATTGTAAATGATATGGACTGCATTACAAAAAATGAATGCTTTGTCACAATTCCGGACATTCCTTATGAAACAGAAGAACAATTTGTTAACAAAAATAGAAGTTTTTCTGACTTAGGTGTTGGTTGGGAATTTGATTTCCCTTATATCGAAATAAAAAATGAAACAAGATATATTGACTACGAAGAAAGGGAAATTCCATATGAATATTTTCATTATGGAACAAAAGGTACATGGTGTTTTGAGAAAGGTTCAACATATTCTAACCTTGTAGGATATTATCTGAAAGATATGCAATTATCTTATTATAATTCAAAATTTGATGGACGTTCGACAAGTTATTTATTAACAGAAGCTGATGGTAAAAAGAGTTATTTTGGAACTCGTGGGGAATTATTGGGTGTAGAAGATAGATTCGGAAATCAAATACGTTTTTATTATGGGAACAATCTTCATAATTATTATGTTTTAAATAAAATAATCGACAGTGTTGGACGAGAGGTAACATTTGACTATAAGCCAAAGACGACAATTGAAAAATATGATAATTTTACTCAATCAACAATTGATGTAGATAGATATACTATAGTGGTTACTGTGAAAGAACCTACATCAAATACAACAAAATCTATAACATACACAAAAGATCAAATATTTGGAGTAAGATTAACTTATACAGATATTGATGGTGAGGAACATACTACTGATATATCTGATAGCCTTAACAGTCAGCCCAATCCTAAATTATTTAACTTAACAGTAGTTACGGATTCAGAGGGCTTATCAACAAAATATAGTTATGATAATAGCTACAGTTTACTTTCTATAACTGATAAAAACTTAGAAGCACACGGTACTGAAATACCGTATTCATATATGAATTCAATATCATACCCAACAGGTGCTTTATATATCTTTTCAAAAAAAGATAGGAAAGATAATTTCGGTACTGATGGTATTAGGGGATACTCAGCCTATTCTACAGCTACACTAAAAAACTATTATTTTAATGAAAATACTAATAAGATTAGCAATTTTAATGTTAGTAGTAAAACTATTGTCCATAATAATTCAATAAAAGAAACATCAAATCCTGCAACACAGTTGACAACAGCATCAGGCTATCCATATTACAGAAATATAAAAGAAATACCTTCTAATATAAAATATGTAGTCGGCATAGAGAACAAAGATTTTAAGAAAGATGGAGAAAAAAGATTAACAACCAATTCATATATATACCAAAATGATGAATTACTGCTAGCAGATAGTACAGTTGAAGGTGTAGGAACACAAATCGTTGATGGGATAACATCTTATCCGGCATTCATGCGAACAACAACATCATACTCATATAATAATAAAAATCTATGTGAGAATCAAGAAACAAAAACATTCTCCGACTCGGAAAACGATACTCATAACAATTATGTTATGAGTAAAATTCAAAGAACTTACGATGCTTGGGGAAATGTTTTAACTGAAACGTTAAATGGTGATACTAATCGCAAAACTACATATACATACAATTCTACTTATCACTATCCTATAAAAAAGGAATATAAACGTGATTCAGACACAACTATTGTAGAAAATTATACTCCAAATACGGACCAAAAGACAATTAAAGAAAGTACGATCATAGAAAATAATAGTACTAAGAAAAAATCAACATATGAATATGATACATACGGCAATGTCACGAAAGAAATTCGATATGGTGTAAATGGCGATATGAGCCAATGTTCAACTACTGATTACAAATATTCAGATAGTGATAATATTATATCAAATGCCTATGTCACATCTGCAAATGTGTCTAATTTAAAAGATGTTGACGGTATGGAATTAAGCGATGTTAAGCAGAATATTGTTTATGACTGTTGGGGAAACGTAATTAAAGAAACGGACTGCAATGGAAATGTTTATCAATATGAATATGATAAAAATAATCGTCTGACAAAAGAAATTAATCCTGATAATAGCTACAAAACTTATAGTTATGATATTGAATATACAGTAACAAGTAAAATAATCAAAAATCAAATTACAGAGACCGATGAAAACGGCAAGAAAATTCAGCATAACTACAATAGTATTGGTGATTTAATATCTGAATATAATGTGACTGATAACAAAAAAATGTTGTCATATGAGTATGCCTATAAAAATGGAAAGGATATTATACAGACATATAGCAATGTAAATAATTCATCAGAGACGGTAACTTCATATGATGCACTTGGAAGAAAATTATCAAGTGAGGTTATTGACAACGATGGTAATACTATCTCAAAGCAAACATATGAATATGAAGTGTTGCCTACGGAAAAGCAGTTTAAAACAATCACAACTATAATTGGTGATACCACTGAAGAAAATGTGAAAAATATACAGTATACTGATATTTACGGAAATGTCGTGAAAGAGGAAACGGTTTATAATGAAGACGGAGCAGAAAAAATTGCAACCACTGAATACACCTATGATTATCTCGGCAATGTAAAAACTGTACGAGAGCCTCGCGCAAAGGATGAAAATTGGGCTGCAAGCCAATACACTGCACAATATGACTATGATGTGTTTGGCAATGTTATAAAAGAAACTGATATTAACGGTAAAAGTATAGTAAACACTTATGACGGACTTGGCAATCTTATTTCTGTAAAGGACAAGAATGGCAACAAAACTACAAATACTTATGACAACCTCGGCAGATTACTTCAAGAGCAAAATCCATTCCAAAAGGCTGGTACAAACACAATATACGCAACAAATAAATATTATTATGATGGCAACGGAAATGTGATAAAATCACAGACCGCAAATAATGCTACAGGCTCAAGCTCATCCTACACAACAACAGAATATCAGTATAATTGGCAAAATCAGCCAACAAAAGTAATAGGATATGATGGGGACAATGTTGCAAACAGTGTGTTGTATTATTATGATAGTGTTGGAAATTTGCGAGCGATGTTCACCGGTGATGTTGCTAATGCGACAGCATATGCTTCCAATGATATTGTCAATGCAGGTGATTATGCTGTTACAAAATACACATATGACAGTATGAATAGATGTATTACACAGACAGATGCACTTGGACAAACAATAACCAACACTTATGACATCAATGGCAATCTTATAAAAACTATTGACAGAAATGGCAATACGCTGAATTATATTTATGACGGACTGAATCAACTGACACAAAAAAGTTCGAGTAAGACGGGTGATGACACTTATACTTATGCATACAATAAAAAAGGAAATCGTACAAGTATGAGCGGTGGCGGTGTAAATACTACCTACAATTATAACAATCTTGGACAATTAGCAAAAGAAACATTGACAAATGGCATAGTTAAGGAGTATACTTATGATATGAACGGTAACCGTAAGAGTTTTCAACTTAAGAGGGATAACTCCATTCAATATACACTTACTTATGACTATGACAAGCGCAATCAGCTTACAAAAGTATATGAGGACGGTACAGTAAAAGCTGAATATACATATAATCCTGATGGAACATTGAAAAAATCATCATATGGAAGTCAGACAACTGAATATACATATAACCTTGCCAATTTACTTACCGAAGTAAATAACTCAAATGGAAGTACACAGATTTCAAAGTATAGCTACACATACTATGTAGATGGAAACCAAAAGAGTAAATTTGAGAGTGTTGCAGGAATTGATAAAGGTACAACGACTTATACTTATGATGGTTTGAATAGACTTGTGCAGGAACAGACTCCGGATAACACCTATAGCTATCAATACGACATCTATGGCAACAGAAGTCGATTGACGCGTAGTAGTGGAAACTCGGTAGAATATACATATGATAAAAATAATAGACTTATACAGCAAGTTGACGGTGATAAAACAACAAAATTTTGGTATGACCCTAATGGTAATCAGATTTCAAGCATGACAACACATCCAAGTACAAAATATGTACCTGAGATGAAATTTGAACTTGTGGGTGAAGATACCAGCAGTTATAGCGAATATGACAGTTGGAATCAGCTTACAAAGACAATGCAGAATGGCAAAACAGCAAGTTATACTTATAACGGTGATGGACTGCGCATGAGTAAGACCGTTGACGGAAAGACAACAAAACATATATGGGACGGTACAGATATAGTAGGAGATGTGACAGACGGAACTGTAACGAAGTATATTCGTGGTCTACAGCTTATTTCATCAAAGAATGGCAGCAATGAAAACTTCTATACATATAACGGACATGGTGATGTTGTTCAGCTTACAAACGGCACAGGAGCAATAACAAAGCAGTACAGCTATGATGCGTTTGGCGTGGAAACAGATAAAGCTGATAATGATACTAACCCATTCAGATATTGCGGAGAGTATTATGATACCGAAACAGACAGCATATACCTAAGAGCAAGATATTACAGACCAACAGCAGGACGGTTTATCACCGAAGACCCGATAAGAGATGGATTGAATTGGTATAGCTATTGTAGAAACAACCCTATTATATTTATTGATCCGTTGGGGTTGGTTTCTGTAGGATTACGAGATTATGCCGGAACTTATTCGGGTTCAAGTGTTGAGTGGGATGAATCTACACGAACCGCAACAGTTAGTTGGAATGATAAGTCGTTTAGTGTCTTATCTGATTCGAAAAATAATGTAGACGGTAGAATACAAGTTGATGATTCTCTATTCATTCAAGAGTTTGGAATAGGAGATGAACAAATGGTAGTCTATACGGATTCTGTTACGGGCAATTCATCTATACGCGTTAATTTTAATATTACTGATAATACCAATACAACCATTAACAATATGACATATGCAGATGCATTTCTTAATGGTGTAAGTAATGATTGGAGCAGTACTACTGTTGCATGTCATACTGGACAACATGCAAATGGCATTGTTGTTAACATCAACAATGTAACTACAGCGAATGATTACTCTCGGTCATATCTTGGAGGACCGATAAACATGTTTGTAGGAGATGGAAGAACAGGATATACATATTCATTGGCAGATTTTATGTCTACCTCTGCTCATGAATTTGGTCATGCAGGTTTTCATGTATATGATATTTACCACTATACAGATCCTAATACGGGATCGACAAAAAGAACAGATCCTAATATTAGCGTACCATTTAAAAGTATTATGAATTATCAATTTGGGCTTGGTGGAGCGCAACCAGTTGACTATGACATAATTTTTACGAATAAAACATGGACTCTTAATAGTTGGTTCTATTATAGTAGTGATAGTAATACATTAGATAAACATATTGGTGCTGGGAATTGGTAATAAATATTTAGAAAGAGGGTTATTTCTATGAAAAAAGTATTAATTTTAATATGTATTTTACTTATAATACCATCGGTTTATGTATTTGCACAAAATTTTAACCAATGTATTGCAGAAATTGTTACACATAAAATTATATTTAACAATAAAGAAGTAAGTTTGTCCAATCCAATTGTAAGTATTAACAATAGAGTATATGTATCAATCAGAGACCTATCTGAAACTTTAGGATATAATGTTGAATGGCAAGACAGTAATCATTCAATAAATATTAACTTGGTCGAGAAAGATGATAACGAAAATTTAATTATTTTTAAGCAAAATCAAAAAATGGGATTCATGGATAGAACAGGTAAAATTCAAATTGCTGCACAGTTTGATGTCGTGCATGAATTTCATGAAGGCATTGCTGTAGTTGGCAATCACATAAGTACTTGGGAAAAACTTCCATCTGACGCCAACAATATGATTTGGGGATTCATTGATGAATATGGTGAACTGATCACACCAATTAAATATTCATATGCAGGTGATTTTAACGAGGGGTTGGCATTAGTAGAATATAATAACGAAAGTTATTATATAAACAAATTAGGTGAAAAATCTTCTCAGACAGTTATTGCTTCTAAATATTTTACTCATGGCATTGCACCTAAATTGATTAAAGGTACTTCATTCCCTACACCTAATTCGCCATCTGAAATCTGGACATATATTGATAGCGCAGGAGAACTTGTTACGGATAAAACATATGAATATGCAGGAGAATTTGAAGATGGTATGGCAATTGTTAAGCAAAACGGCAAATATGGTGTTATTAATAATAATTTCAATATAGTCATTGATTGTCAGTATAACAATTTAAAAAAGATTAGTAATAATCTATATGCCGCCTGTAATGGTAATGGTTCTAATTGGGGTATAATTGATTTATCAAACAATGTTATAGCGGACTTTATATATTTTGATATAGGATGTTTTTCTAATGGTCTTGCACCTGTACGAATGGATTTATATAATGGTGCGTATATAAACGAAAGCGGAAAAATTGTATTTTGTTCACAATTTAGTATGGTTTATGATTTTTCAGATGGAGTTGCATGTGTCGTGGATAAAGTGAACGGAAAAGCAGGTGTCATTGATATGCAAGGGAAATATATTATAGAACCTAAATATAATTCTTTAAGACCTTGTAAAGGTGGATTATTCGAAACAAAAGATGATAATCAGAATTTCTTCTATATTAATAAAAATGGCGAAAAAATTTTACCACATTAAGAATGCTTATGACAATTCTATCGAAGTGTCATAAACCTATATAATCATAAACGAAATGGTTCTGTAGGATACAAAGAGAATGCTGTGATAAAATTTATACCGGGTATTGAAAAATAATAAATAATCATCTTATGACTAGGGGACGGTTCTCCTGACAATGTCTCACCCCGACGGAACGCTGAAAAAGTCATCATATGGCAGTCAGACAACCAACTACACCTATGACGGGTTGAACAGACTTGTCAGCGAACAAGCTCCCAATAAGACATACACCTATCAGTATGACAGCTACGGAAACAGAAGCCAGTTAAGCGTTACGGGCGATGAAACATACACCACAAGCTACACATACGATAAGAATAACCGTATGCGCAATCAGACCAAGACAGCAGGAACGGCAAAAGAAATAACAGACTTCTGGTATGACCCCAACGGTAATCAGATTTCAAGCATGACGGTATCAACAGGCGGTACAGGCACGGCAGGAGTAGGCATTGCACTTGTTGGGGCTGATAATACCAACAGTTACAGCGAGTACAACAGTTGGAATCAGCTTACAAAGACAATGCAGAATGGCAAAACAGCAAGTTATACTTATAACGGTGATGGACTGCGCATGAGTAAGACCGTTGACGGAAAGACAACAAAACATATATGGGACGGTACAGATATAGTAGGAGATGTGACAGACGGAACTGTAACGAAGTATATTCGTGGTCTACAGCTTATTTCATCAAAGAATGGCAGCAATGAAAACTTCTATACATATAACGGACACGGTGATGTTGTTCAACTTACAAACAATACAGGTGCTATAACAAAGCAGTATAATTATGATGCGTTTGGTGTGGAAACAAACAAAACGAATAATGATACGAACCCATTCAGATATTGTGGTGAGTATTATGATATAGAAACCGACAGTGTATATCTAAGGGCAAGATATTACCGACCAACCACAGGACGATTTATAACAGAAGATTCGTATTGGAATGTAGATAATATGATTTATGGAAATAGTAATGATAAAAAACCCAATATTAATGCAATTATACAAAGTGGCTCATTGTATATTTATTGTAACAGCAATCCTGTGCGGATGATTGATCCAGATGGTAAATATATTGTAGATAGTGCGGCTAGAAATATATGGCGACTTGGAGCGGAATATTATTTAAGAAACAGAAAAGGATGGTATTTAACAGCGACATTATTAGAATTATCAACATATGGCTCTGGACAACACTTTGAAGCTCACAATGGAGAGTATGCTGCTGATTTAATAAAATATAATAGTGGTTTTAGAAAACAAGTAAATGACTATTTATGGTCAAATGGCACACAGTATGATTCCTCATATGCATTCTTTACATTTACATATGCGTTTGATGTTTCAGGAGGAGATTTAGGGGCAGCATTACATAATGTTTCTGTAGTAGTTACAGCAGAAAGAAATAGTGATGCCTCATGGAATACTTTTATACAAGTATATGATACATTTGACTTTACTGAATTCAGAAATCCATTTTTAGAAGATGATTTGAAAAGTATGTTTTTATGGACGATGAATGACTTAGCATATCTGGATCAAGCCATGAATGTAATTGAACCAGTAGAGGTGTATATAGATTTTTATGATACATATTAAGAAAGGTAATATATAATGAAGAAAATAATTAAAACACTAATTTTTTGTGTGATAATATCTATCGTTGTATTTGTTGTTATATGTAGACTTATATCTCAAAACTATGAATATAGTATTGGTCGCGATACTCATAAAACTTTTGGAAATAGAGAATATCAAATTCTAACTTATACATCTATGAATAGAGAAAAAAAATACTGTTTATACAATTTTAAATATAATGAAACAGTTATTAATGACTTAAATTCATATAAATCTTATGGTAAATATATGTATTTTTGTGGCGATGATGGCTTAGTATATATAAGGTTGGACACACATAACAATAAAATTTTATACTATCGAGCAATAGGATGTAATTTAATAAATGTAGAGGAAATGAAAAAAAAGGGTGACATTGAAGTTATTACTTCTCTTGAAGAAGTTTCGGAAAAAGATAGGTCGCGATTTGACAAATTACTAACCAAAATTCGCTAACAAAAGTGGAGATGTCTTCTGGCACAAATGTTACGGATACGATTAATGGAACATGAACGTCAAGGGGTGGTTCTCTTGCCACTTCTCGCTGACGGAATTCTGAAAAATCGTTGTACAGAAATCAGACAATTAATTATACATATAGTATGGATAACTGCATAATTAAAATATTTGTTCATGAAAATAGAGGGGACTGCATAATAAGATGTAGTCCTCCTGTTTTTGTCGAAAAATCTGTTTTTACGTTGATATTTGCATAATTCACTCTATTTTATTGTAAGCTGTTTTATACTGTGATATATATTATATATTTGCAATAGATAGTGAAAAATTTTTGAGTAACTAATCTTGAAATTGCAATTTAATAAAATAGAAGTGAGCTTGAGGATAGACTCAACAATGGTCTGTGTAAGGAGGTTTTATTATGACAGCATCATGGGTATTATTAATTAGTATTTTTGTATTAATTGTTATTTGTATAGTATTATTGTGTATTAAGAAAATACGAGATAATAGAATAGTTTTATATATAGTAATCCCATTATTAATAGGAATTGTATTATTGTTGGGGCAATGGTGTTTTAGATATAACTTTGAAAATCCAATAAATGTTATAGATAATACATTGATTGATTGGGGATTAGCAGAGCCTGAACCTACATCTACACCGACTCCCATTCCAACTCCAACTGTGTATGTGGAACCAACATTTGAGAAACGTACATCTGAAACGTTTAACTATACGATAGATTGCCCTTCTAATTTTGAATTAGAAGGCAGTTTGCAACAAGATACTGAAAATGATTTTAATTTAACGTCAGAAGATCGAAGGGCGACGCTTAATTTTATAGCAAGATATGTTGATGATGAATTGCCGGATCTATTTGTTATTGATACATTCAGAAGGACTTACGGCGGAACAGAATTATATCGTGATGACCAACTTGAAAATGATGGTTGGTATGTGATTTCAAGCAAAACAGCTGATGGATATTTTCATTATAGAAAATGTATATTCACTAATGGTATTGCAAGAATGTACACATTTTCATTTCCTACAGACCAAGAGGATATTTATTTGAAAAATTATGATTATGTTACACATATAGAAAATTCGTTTAGAAAACTTAAATAAAATAATGGAGCTACGATTTGCTAATGCTATATAACACGATAACTAAAAAATTATAAGTATAAAACTTTATGGAGCATGAAAAGAAACAAAAAAGACTTTGACTGTAAAAGTCAGAGAGTCAATTTCAAGTATTGTGTAAACCTTCATTATGGTGTAGAATAGAAATACACTAAATGGAGGTTTTTAATTATGCCACGAAGAAAAAGAACACCGGAAGAAATTGCACGAAAGACTAACTATTAAAAGTCAAGTCAAAAAATGAAAAAAGTTAAAAAATAATCAGTTCAATATTGTACATTGACAATTGCATGACAAATAGAGCAACTAATGTTGCTCAAGTATTGAAATATTAGGAAAAAGTTTAAGCAATTTGATATAGTTCGCCTGTTTTCTCTAAATGGTAAAGGACTCTTAAGAGTTTCTTTGTAGCATGAGATATGGCAACATTGTAATGCTTGCCTTCAGAACGCTTTTTGGCAAGGTAATCAGCAAACGTCTTGTCCCATCGACAGACATGCTGTGTAGCATTGTAAAGAGCATATCTGAGGTAACGAGAGCCACGTTTCTCCATATGGGCATAACAGTTAGTAAGATGTCCTGATTGATATGTAGATGGTGACATTCCTGAATAGGCAAGTATTTTATTGGGTGATGAAAAATTGCTGAATTCTCCGATTTCAGCAATTATCATAGCTCCCATATGATAACTTATGCCGGGGATTGAGAGTATGGGCGAATTGAAAAATTTTGTAATAAATCCATCCACAGCAGATAAGGAAAATAATAATATCGTAGTTAATAGTTATACTTCCGATGGAAATGTACTTTTAGTCAAACCAGGGTTCATTACAGCCGAAGGTACTATTGATTATACAAAGACCGTAAGTGTCAAAATTCAAAATGGTTTTGTAATAAATAGGTAATATTTTCTTACATAAGATTAAAACATATGATATAATTAAATATACAGAAATTATATTAATTTAGGAGGATAAGGTTATGAAAAAGATGATATGTAAAATACTATCAGCAGTGATGATATTATCAACTATGATGGTGCCTTCGGTGTCAGCTGACGAAGCTGTTCCGACTGCATCAACAGTGTTGGTTAACGGTGAAGATATCAAATTCGATTCTTATAATATCAATGGGAATAACTATTTCAAACTTCGTGATTTAGCATATGTTTTAAATGCAACTGAAAAACAGTTTTCTGTAGGCTACGATGAAGTTATGAATACAGTTTCATTAACCAGCAGTCAACCATATACCATTGTTGGAGGAGAATTGGAAAGTGTAGACGGCGATGTTGTCGAAGCTACAGCTACTAATTCTTCAATTTTAAAAAATGGAGAAGAAGTTAATCTACAAGTATATCTTATCAATGACAGCAATTATTTCAAACTTCGAGATATAGGTAAATTATTTGATTTCGGTATAGATTGGAATGGTGAAAAAAATATTATATCCATAGATACTTCTAAGAATTATATTTCCGAAAATGAAGGTGATAAAGTGATTGAAAGTACATATTATTCTCAATATCAATCTGGCGATAAAGTCGAGATAAAGGGTAAGCTACTCTCTATTGAAGAATATAGAGGCGAAAACGGTAGTTGGGATAATGCCACACTATTAGGACATTTTAAAGACAATAATGATAATGATTGGATTACATACTTAAATGAAGACGAGTATGGTATAGGACATAAGAGTGATTTCGAAAAATATGTAGGTGCAAATGTAACAATATCGGGTACATACGAAGGTTATTCTAAGAAATTTGAAAAACCATTCATATCACTGTATACTATGAAAAGCGACAGTAACATCACTATAAACGGTATACGTAAAGTTGAAGAACTTCTCGCTAATGGACAGATACCAATAGAAAATGAATTCGATCCATATATGGGTGGGATGTCTATAGAATGGATATTAAAAAGTGTTAAACATTATTTGGAATGTATAAAATCGGGATATGAAATTTTGGAATAAAGCACTTGACTTTATATCGATATTTTGGTATTATTTTATAAAATAATGCTGAGGGAGAAAATAAGATATGGGTATATTTGACGAGAGATTTCCGGGTATAGATTGGCATTGTGATTGATGTGGTGCATATTTAAATTCGCAAGATGGTTTTGACGACCACAAATATTTATGGAAATGTACAGAATGTGGACATAAGAATAGTATATCCAGAGATGATATTTATGAATCGGAAGATGAGTTTAATAAATATAAGGATTGATAAATGATGAATAAAAAGCGAGTGGAAAAAGAACTAAAGAAGCGTTATTCTAAGGCTGAAAAAATAATAAAAAATCCTACTAAATTAGATGATTTTCTTGAACGACTTGAACGAAAAATAAAAAAGGTACCTAAAGTCGGAGAAAAATTATCTAATATAGTTGTTTTGGCATCTTTAGTTAAACACTACGCGACGAAAGAGTATGCGGATTTACCAATGCGATTGAAGCTGTCTTTCCACAGACATAAATACAGCAATGCATAATTCATCAAATCCGTAATACAACAAAATATGTGTCATACAAGGATATTAAAGCACTTATGGCAGATTTAAAGCGTGTTTATGCAGCTATTGATGAGGATACCGCATTACAAGAATTAGACCGATTTGATGAAATATGGGGAGGAAAATACCCGAAACTTGCTGATAACTGGTGCGATAAATGGGTTCATTTATCCACATATTTCAAGTATCCTCAAGCAGTTCGTACACTTATCTATACCACCAATACGATAGAAGGATTCAATCGCCAGCTCCGAAAAGTGACTAAAAACAAGGGGGTTTTTCCTACAGATGATAGCTTGTTTAAGATGCTGTACCTTGCAATGATGGACATCACGAAAAAATGGACAGGTCGCCGTCGTGATTGGGGCGAGATTCATTCTCAGTTGGAGATATTCTTCGCTGATAAAATCAGCTATTGACAGTTGCTGATTTTTTTGATAACGTAAAAGTGGACGGAATTTAATTCCGTCCACTTAAATAAATTTTTCTGCACTATTTTGTATTTACACAAAACTTGAAGAATACTCAAGTCAGAGTCTTTTTTCTGTGCTTATAATTTGTATGTTCATCTTTTTATTTTGCGAAATATCATATATGGAATTTAAACATACTTTGCGAAGTGTTTGAAACATTTGATATGAACTTGTATCTTTTATATCAATGTAAACTTCATGATGGTAGGTTGGCTAAAAATGACTTTAAGCATATCAAAATACATTTTATAATACCACTCGTCATGAGCAGGATTAAATTTTGTGTGATTTAACTTTGATTTATTTTATGCGTTGATTAATTTCGCGGAACTTATTCTGTGGACACCACATAGCGCTTAAATTTCATTGATACCATCATTTTCTAAATGACAGCTTTCGTTACAATAGACATTATACAATATGTTAATTATCATCATTTTTTACCGCATATTTCGCTGAGCTTTCTGCCACCATATCAAGTTTTGTTGGTTGTGGAAATGTATAAGTGGTAGCCGTAGGCATATCGGAATTTTCTTCAAGATTCTCCACCTGCTCCATAACCTTACTGAATACCTCTGGACTATATTGAGGTGGATAGCCGTTCTTTACGAGACAAATTTTAATATCAAGTTTGAGCTGATTGCGTACATTTTGGTTGTTAAGCCAATCAGAAAAAGAAGATTTTGTATCGATTATCTCTTTCACTTTTTTGGCAAGAATTTTACATTTATCATTTACAATCATACCGCCAATTTCTTTATCCTCGCCATATTCAAAATTATACCGGTCTCGTAAGGATACTAAAATATCGTAAAATGCTTTTTCCTCAAAGGTTAAGCCAATTTTACGGAAACTTTCACGGCTTTCGTTCATTTGGTGGAGTATCTGTAATGCTTGTTCCGTGGCATTTTTAATAATATCTTCAGATGCCTGTTCTTGTGTATCTCCAGCTTCTTCCGCACTAATATGTTTTCGTCTTTCATGATATATAGCAATTGTTTCTTCAAGCATTTCCTGATAAGTCTTTGCAGCAATCTTGTTAATCTTACTGTATTCTTTAATCTGCTTACGAATCATTTTTATAAGCAGCTCTAGCTTGGTGGCAGGCATTTTTACATCAGAAAGTTTTTCAAAATACTCTGGGCTAAAGATATCCTCTTCCTCCCCGGCATCAAGGACACTCTCCACTTGCTTGT
>OGCN01002000.1_pt1 | contig 24031 bp, 19 predicted proteins | sample 1570181 | NCBI WGS metagenome assembly OGCN01 (sample SAMEA4370584, study PRJEB24528) | human gut metagenome | reverse complement strand
GTACCGATATCATGCTGGGCGGCAACGCCGAGTTCATGGCCAAGGCCCAGATGCGCAAGGAGCACTTCTGTGAGAATCTGCTCAACCCCGAAAAGCCTGAGGACGCCGACCCCAGCGCCGTGGAGCTGCTGCTGACCGAATCCGACGGCCACGGGGAAACCACCGACGAGAATGTTCTGGCAGCCCGCAAGCGGTTTGAGGAGCTGTACGCTCAGTACAAGCCCGCCATTGAGGCCGAGGCCGACGAGGTGCGCAAGGCAGGCGGCCTGTTCATCATCGGCACCGAGCGGCACGAGAGCCGCCGCATCGATAACCAGCTGCGCGGCCGTGCCGGCCGTCAGGGCGACCCCGGTGCTTCCCGGTTCTACCTGAGCCTGGAAGATGACCTGATGCGCCTGTTTGGCGGCGACCGTGTGGCGGGCTTGATGGATACCCTCAAGATCGACGAGGACACCCCCATCGAGAACCGAATGATCACCAACACCCTCGAAAGTGCCCAGAAGAAGCTGGAGGGCCGCAACTTTGAGATCCGAAAGAACGTGCTGAAGTACGACGACGTCATGAATCAGCAACGCGAGATCATCTATGGCCAGCGCCACAAAGTGCTGGACGGCGAAGACATCTCCGCTGAGATGCACAAGATGCTGCGGGAGAACATCGACTCTTCCTGCGCCCAGTTCCTGGCGGGCGATGTCAAGGATGAGTGGGACTTTGGTGCTCTCCGCCGTCACTATCAGGGCTGGCTGACCACCGATGCCGACTTCCATTACACGGTGGAGGATTATGACAGCCTGAGCCGCGAGGGCATCGCCGATCTGCTGTATGACCGCGGCATGGATGTCCTCAACGATAAAGAGCAGCGCTACGGTGCCCCCCTCATGCGGGAGCTGGAGCGTATCTGCCTGCTCAAGTGCGTAGACCGCCAGTGGATGGACCATATTGATAATATGGATCAGCTGCGGCAGGGCATTGCGCTGCGCGGCTACGGCCAGAAAGACCCCGTGGTCGAGTACCGCATCGAGGGCTTTGATATGTTTGACCAGATGGTGGATTCCATCCGGGAGTCCAGCATCAAGATGCTGCTGACCATCGAGGTGCGGAAAGCCGGTGCCGCTCCCAAGCGGGAGCAGGTGGCCAAGCCTACCGGAGAGGGCTTTGTGCCCGGCAACGGTGCTCCCGGTGCCAAGGGTGCCCCCAAGGGCCAGCCGGTGAGGGTCATCAAGATCGGCCGGAACGACCCCTGCCCCTGCGGCAGCGGCCTCAAATGGAAAAAGTGCACCTGTGCACAGTACCATCCGGACGGAGCTGGTAACACGCAGGAGTAACATAAGATCATCCGCCCTCTCAGCTGCCTGAGAGGGCGTTTTGCAAAGGAGCGATGTTTGGATGATGAAGCCGAATGAATTGCTGGATGAAGCCAAGACCCTGCAGCCTCAGCTGCAGAAATGGCGGCGGACGATCCACCGCAACCCGGAGGTGGGCTTTGACCTGCCCAAGACCAAGGCGCTGGTCAAGCAGGCCCTGACCGAGATGGGCTATGCGCCGCAGGACTGCGGCAGGGCGGGTGTCCTCGCGCTGGCCGGGGGAAAGCGCCCGGGCAAGACCATCCTGCTCCGGGGCGATATGGACGCCCTGCCCATCTTTGAGGAGTCCGGAGAGGTGTTTGCCTCCGAGGTGCCGGGCAAGATGCACGGCTGCGGCCACGATATGCACACGGCCATGATGCTGGGTGCGGCAAAGCTGCTGAAAGAGCACGAGGAGGAGATCGAAGGCACCGTCAAGCTGGAATTCCAGCCGGCCGAAGAGATTTTCCAGGGCTCCCCGGATATGATCTCCAACGGCCTGCTGGAAAACCCGAAAGTGGACGCGGCGGTCATGTTCCATGTGCTGGCCGGGATGCCTCTGCCTTTGGGCGAGGTGCTGGTGCCGGGCGGCGGCATCACCATGGCAAGCTGTGAGCAATACCACATTGTGGTGCACGGCAAAGGCGGCCATGGTTCCATGCCGGAAAACTGCATCGACCCCATTACGGCCGCGGCCCATATCCACATTGCATTGCAGGAGATCAACGCCCGGGAACTCTCCCAGAATGATTTTGGCGTGCTGACCACCGGGCGGTTTGCAGCGGGAGCTGCTTCCAATGTCATCCCGGACACCGCCGAGATGTGGGGCACCATCCGCACCACCGACCCCGACAACAAGACTGGGGCGTTCATCCGGCAGCGGATGACGGAGATTTCCGAGGGCGTGGCAAAGGCGTTCCGCTGCACAGCGGAGGTGGAGTTCTCGGACTACTGCCCCTGCATGATGGTGGACAAGGCCCTGGCACAGGATGCCATGACCTATATGACCGACCTGCTGGGGAAGGGTGCCATGGATATGGCCCCGCTCACGGGTGGAAAACCTGGCGGCGGCAGTGAGGACTTTGCATTCGTGAGCCATGAGGTGCCCACTGTGAGCATGTTTTTGGCCTGCGGCAGCCCGGAGCGGGGCTACCGCTACGGCCAGCACCACCCCAAAGTCCGGTTTGATGACAGCGTCCTCTGGGAGGGCAGCGCGGCGTACAGCTACTTTGCGCTGCGCTGGCTGGAGGGACACCGGTAAGCCGAAAAACAGGAAGTGTGAAAAGGAGGAGCAGCCGTGCTGAAGATCGCAGTGGTGGAAGACCAGACCGAGGTGCGGGAGAGCCTGTGCCAGTTCATCCGGCAGTACGCCGGGGAGCAGGGCCTGCAGGCGGAAGTGGAACCCTTTGCGGACGGGGCCGTCATTGCTGAGGGGTACCAGCCTGGGTATGACATCATTTTTCTGGATGTGGAAATGCCCCGGCTGGGCGGCTTCGGGGCGGCGGAGCGCATCCGTGCGGTGGACCCGGATGTGGTGCTGGTGTTCGTGACCAACATGGCCCAGTACGCCATCAAGGGGTACGAGGTGGACGCGCTGGATTATGTGCTCAAGCCGGTCAGCTATGGGGCGTTCTGCACCAAGCTCTCCCGGGCCATCCAGCGGGTGCAGCGCCGCAAGGGTGGGCAGGTGGCCCTGCAGCTTTCGGGCGGCGGGATGCAGTTGTTGGACACCGGCGATATCCTGTATCTGGAGACCCGCAACCGGATGCTCTACTACCACACCGCCACCCAGGAGTACGCGGTGCGGGGGAGCCTGGCCGGGGCTGAAAAGCAGCTGGCTGCCTACCACTTTGCCCGGTGCAACCAGTGCTATCTGGTCAACTTGCAGTACGTCCGGGGCGTGGAAAATGATTTTGTGCAGGTGGGGGACGCCCGCCTGGAGATCAGCCGTCGCCAGAAAGCCGCCTTTATGACGGCGGTGGCCTCCTATCTGGGAGGTGTGCTGTGATCGTTGTCGGCAGGCATGTGTTTTTTCGGGCGGTGCTGCGGTGGGGCGCGGCGCTGGCGTTCTGCTACCCGCTCAAGCACCGGGAACGGTTCTGGCTCCGGGCCGTGGAGTTGCTGCTGTCCCTGATGGCCCTGACCTGGCTGCTGGACCCCATGGCCCAGAGCAACTCGCTGGTGCAGCTGCAGATCTCCCTGCTGGGAATGTATGTCGGCTTTTTTATCCTGCTGGGTGCCATGATCTATGCCTGTGTGGAGATCGACAAAAAGAGTGCCCTCTACTGCGCGGTGTGGAGCCTGCTGACGGCCCAGACGGCTTACGAGGGCTGGAACCTCTTTGAGCTGCTCTGCGCGGTGAAAAGCCATCCGCTGAATATGAACAGTGTCCCGGTCAAGCTGCTGCAGGTGCTGACAGGTGTGGTGTTCTATGGAGTCATCTGCGGGACACTGGCCCGGAAGATCCCGGACAAAGGCGTGTACCACATCGGGCCCCGGCAGCTGGCCAGCGCGTTTTTTATGGGGATTATGTTCATGCTGCAGGCGGCGCTTTTAAGCAGTGCCCAGGCGCTGGACTGGCCCATGAGTGTTGTGGGCACCACCCTCATCGGGCAGCTTTACTTTTTGACGCTGCTCTATCTGCAGACGGAACTGTTCAAAAAATCCGACCTCCAAAAGGAGATGGAAACACTGAATCTGCTCTACGAGCGGCAGCGCCAGCAGTATCAGGTGGCGCGGCAGAACGTGAACATCATCAACAAGCGCTGCCACGAGCTGCGGGTGCAGATCGCGGCCCTGCGCAAGCTGGCCCCGGACGCGGTGCCGCGGGAGACGCTGGAGGAGGCGGAGAACGCCGCCCGCCTCTACGACGCCGGGGCGAACTCCGGCAACGAGGTGCTGGACGTGGTGCTCACCGAGAAGACCCTGCTCTGCCAGTCCCGGCGGGTGCAGCTCAATGCAGTGGCCAACGGCAGCTGCCTGCAGGGCTTTGAGCCCGGCGACCTGTACGCCCTGTTTGCCAACGCGCTGGACTACGCCATAGAGGGAGCCGTGCGGACGCCCGATCCGGCCCGGCGGAACATCGACCTGCTGGTCTGCGTGCGGCAGAGCTTTATCGTCATCAACGTCATCAGCCCGGCTCGGGAGCCGGAGGCTGCCGCGACCCGTACCGAGGCCTACGAGCTGAAAGTGCTCCGCCGCATCGTGCAGAAATACAGCGGCACCCTGACCACGGAAACGCAGAACGGCTTTTTTGCCATCAAGATCATTTTCCCGCTGAAGCAGGGAGAGTAAAACAAAATAATGAAAACACAGCGATATGCGGACTCTGACAAAGAGAATGCGTGTCGCTGTATTTTTATTGTTTGGAAGCGTCCTTGCCCTCTCAGGCGCTTGCGCGCCAGCTCTCCCAAAGGGAGAGCCTCTGGCGATTCACAACATTTGTTGGATACAACTGATTGTGAAAGTTGCACAATGATTTTGCTTTGGATTTGGAAGCAAAAAACCGAATATCCTCTCAAAACGACCACTTTTCGCAACCATCTTGCAAAAAATATTTGCTTTGATAAAATACTGACGAACGAAAACGAACGGAATGAATCCCGTGAAAATACGACCAAGTTTAAGGAGACGGCTTATGCGCAAAATTGTCCGACTGATGAAAAACTGGCAGTTCATCGGCCCGGAGGGGAACACCATTACCGTGGACCTGCCCCACACCTGGAACGCCATCGACGGCCAGGACGGCGGCAACGATTACTGGCGGGGCACCTGCGTCTACCGCACCCGTTTTGCGGCTCCGGCCTTTGAGGAGGTCAGCCAGCAGGTGTGGCTCCAGTTCGAGGGCGTGAACGCCAGCGCAAAGGTCATTCTGAACGGCACCGAGGTCTGCGTGCACGACGGCGGCTATTCCACGTTCCGCGCCAACATCACCACCCTGCTGCGAGAGGAGAACATCCTGACCGTGGAGGTGGACAACCGTGTCAACGACCATGTTTACCCCCAGAAAGCCGACTTCACGTTCTACGGCGGCATCTACCGTGACGTGAGCCTGCTGGTGGTCCATAAAGATCACATTGCACTGGGCCATTACGGCGACACCGGCGTGAAAGTGACGCCCATCCTGTGCAAGGATCACACCGCCGACATCCGGGTGGAGACCCGCCTCGAGGGCGAGGGCACCGTCCGCGTCACCCTGAATGACGCCGAGGGCAACACCGTGGCCGCCGCCGAGGGCAAAGACGTCACCATGACGCTGGCACACCCCCACCTGTGGGACGGCGTGAAAGACCCCTACCTCTACACCTGCGTGGTGGAGCTCGAGCAGGGCGGGGAAGTGGTGGACACCGTTTCCACCCGCGTGGGCGTCCGGAGCTTCCGGGTAGACCCCAAGAAAGGCTTCTTCCTCAATGGCCGCTCTTACCCGCTCCACGGCGTCTCCCGCCATCAGGACCGCAAGGGTCTGGGCAATGCCATCAGCCGGGAGATGCACGATGAGGATATGACTCTCATCCGGGAGCTGGGTGCCAACACCATCCGGCTGGCCCATTACCAGCACGACCAGTACTTTTACGACCTGTGCGATGAGTACGGCATGGTGGTCTGGGCTGAGATCCCCTATATCTCCGAGCACCTGCCCAATGGCCGCCAGAACACCATCGACCAGATGGAAGAGCTGATCTACCAGAACTACAACCATCCCTGCATCGTCTGTTGGGGCGTCTCCAATGAGATCACCATTTCCACCAAGGATAAGGCCGACATGCTGGACAACCACCACATGCTCAACGACCTGTGCCACAAGATGGACCCCAACCGCCTGACCACGCTGGCCTGCTACGCCATGTGCGGCCCGTTCAACCCGGTGGCCCACATCACCGATCTGGTGAGCTGGAACCTCTACCTGGGCTGGTATGTGCCGGGGCTGTTCCTCAACGACCTGTGGCTCAACTTCTTCCATCTGGTGTATCCCAACCGGGCGCTGGGCTTCTCGGAGTACGGCGCGGAGGGAATGCCCAACCTCCACAGTGAGCACCCCCGCCGGGGCGACCACACCGAGGAGTATCAGGCGAAATACCACGAGTACATGCTCCGCTGCTTCGACCGTCACCCCTGGATGTGGTCCACCCACGTCTGGAACATGTTCGATTTTGCAGCCGACGCCCGTGACCAGGGCGGCGAGCCGGGCATGAACCATAAAGGTCTGGTCACGTTTGACCGGAAGACCAAGAAAGACAGCTTCTACCTCTATAAGGCATGGTGGAGCGATGAGGCGTTCGTCCACATCTGCTCCAAGCGGTTTACGGACCGCACCGCCAGCGAGATCGAAGTCAAGGTCTACTCCAACCAGAAGACCGTTGCCCTGTTTGCGGACGGCCAGAAGATCGCGGAGCAGACCGGCGAGCATGTCTTTACGTTCAAAGTGCCGCTGAACGGCGAGGTCAAGCTGCAGGCTGTGGCAGGGGAGTGCATCGACACGGCATCGTTCCGTAAGGTGGACACCCCCAACCCCGGCTACAAGCTGGTCAAGACCAAGTCCAAGAGCGCCAACTGGGTGTAAGCCCGGGCGGATTCCCCAAGGCAAGCGCCGCCTTTCCCACAAAGCCGGCTATTGTATCAATAAAAAGGAGGAGAACCCATGAAGAACAAGAAATCCAAGGTGGGTTTATGGTCTGCTCTGACTGCCATCACCGCGATCCTGACGATCGCGGCCATCGTTGGCAATATCATTGCAAACCAGTACGCCACCACCATCAATGTTGCTCTGAATGCATCGACCTATCAGATCATTCACGACAGCAGCAACACCGAGGATACCGAGTATTTCAAAAAAGGCTTTGCTTCCGATGAGGAGCGTGAGGCTTATGAGGCTGAGCTGTGCGCTCAGGTCGAGGCCGAGGGCGCAGCCCTGCTGAAGAACCAGAATGCTGCCCTGCCTCTGGCACAGGGCGCCAAGGTCAGCCTGTTCGGCCACGGTTCCGTGGACCTGATGTACGGCGGTACCGGTTCCGGCTCTGTCGATACCAGCAAGGCTCCCAACTTCAAGCAGGCTCTGGAGTCCCAGGGCATCTCCGTCAACGAGACCCTGTGGAACCTGTACAGCTCTGACTCCATGATGAGCAAGTACAGCCGCATGACCCCTGCTTCCATCTCCGATACCCTGGAGGCGAACACCCAGTATGCGGTCAACGAGGCTCCCTGGAGCGCTCTGTCCAGCGCTGAGAGCAGCTTTGCCGAGTACGGCGATGCCGCCATCGTGGTCCTCTCCCGTTCCGGCGGCGAGGGTGCTGACCTGCCCAGCGGTGAGAATGGCACCAACGACAGCTGGATCTCCGGCCAGGAGGGCGACGGCAACTATCTGGCTCTCTCTGCGGAGGAGCTGGAGCTGCTGCAGAACCTCAAGGCTCTGAAAGACAACGGCACCTTTAAGTCCATCATCGTCCTGCTCAACAGTTCCAACGCCATCGAGCTGGACTTCCTCAACCCCGAGATCTGCGGTGAGGATTACGGCATCGACGCTGCCATGTGGATCGGCGACGTGGGCCAGACCGGTATCAACGGTGTGGCACAGCTGCTGTCCGGCGCGGTGACCCCCTCCGGCTCTCTGGTCGATACCTACCTGTACGACAACATGGCAAACCCCGCCATGTACAACTTCTACACCCAGGCTTACCCCAACGCGGCAGAGTACAACCTGCTGACCGAGGGTGCCGACGTGCAGGGCATGTACAGCGTCTACCAGGAGGGCATCTACCTGGGCTACCGTTACTTTGAGACCCGTTACGAGGACGTGGTCATGGGCACTGCGAACGCGGGCGACTATGACTGGGCCAAGACGGTTGCTTATCCGTTCGGCTACGGCGACAGCTACACCGATTTCACCTACAGCAACTTCAATGTCACCGAGTCTGACGATGCCTTTGACATCAGCCTGACCGTGACCAACTCCGGCAAGACCTATTCCGGCAAGGAGACCGTGCAGGTCTACTTCCAGTCTCCCTACACCGATTACGACAAGGCCAACGGCATTGAAAAGGCTGCAGTCGAGCTGGCTGGCTTCGCAAAGACCGATGTCCTGGCTCCCGGTGCTTCTGAGACCGTGAACATCACCGTCAAGAAGAGCGAGCTGCGCACCTACGATGCCAACAAGGCCAAGACCTACATCGTGGACGCTGGCGACTACTACTTCACCGTGGGCACCGACTCCCACAACGCCCTGAACAACATTCTGGCTGCCAAGGGCTACACCGTGGAGAACACCAACGGCCGCATGACCGCCGATGGCGATGCTTCTCTGGTTTACACCTGGAACAACCCCGCTCTGGATACCACCACTTACGCTGTCAGCGCCAACGGCACTGCCATCACCAACCTGTTTGATGAGTCCGACCCCAACAAGAGCAGCGACGCTCCCGGCTCCGTGACCTGGATGAGCCGCTCTGACTGGACCGGCACCATCCCCACCGCTCCCGCACAGCTCACTGCCAACGAGACTCTGGCTGCTGACCTGGCATTCACCCAGTACGACGGCAGCCTGGCCGACAGCGTCGAGATGCCCACTCTGGGTGCCAAGAACGGTCTGACCCTGGCTTCCATGATCGGCAAGGACTTTGATGATCCCGAGTGGAATACCCTGCTGGATCAGCTGACCTATGACGAGATGGTCAACACCATCACCCTGGGCTTCCACAACACGGCCGCTGCCGCCTCCATCGGCAAGACGGCTACCAAGGACGAGAACGGTCCCCAGGGCCTGACTGCTGCCCTGACCGGTGGCGCGTCCGCCATGTGCTACACCTCTGAGGATGTCATGGCTGCTACTTTCAATGTGGACCTCATCAACGATGTGGGCCGCTGCATTGGCGAGGACTGCCTGGCCATGGGTTACTCCGGCCTGTACGGCCCCGGCATCAACATGCACCGCACCGCTTACTGCGGCCGTAACTTCGAGTATTACGCGGAGGATCCGTTCATTGCTGGCACCATCTGCGCTACCGAGGTGCAGGGCATCCAGTCCAAGGGCGTGTACGTCTACCTGAAGCACGTTGCCCTGAACGACTCCGAGACCAGCCGCCGCGGCGTGAACACCTGGCTGAACGAGCAGACCGCCCGTGAGATCTATCTGGAAGTGGCCGATAAGGCCATTACCGATGGCGGCGCGTGGGATGTCATGACCGGCTTCAACCGCTGGGGCGCTACCTGGTGCGGCGCAAACCAGAACCTGCTGACCGGCTTCCTGCGTGAGGAGCTGGGGATGCGCGGCATGTGCATCACCGACTTCTCTGGTTCCAGCCAGTACATGGACCTGGTGGACGGCCTGATCGCCGGTTCCGATATCTGGGACAGCCCCATGCCCAAGATCCACACCACCAAGGCTGCGAACTATGAGAACGACGCTTACATTGTGACCCAGATGCGCAACGCAATGCATCACATCCTGTACACCGTCGTCAACTCCAACGCCATGAACGGCTGGGCATCCACCGATACCCTGAAGACCGTTACCCCCTGGTGGCAGACCGCGATCTACGCACTGATCGCTGTGCTGGCTGTGCTGACCGTGCTCTGCGCATGGCAGCTCAGCAAGGCCCTCAAAGCCAAAAAGAGCGCTGTGAACACCGCTCCCGCGGCGGACCAGCAGTAATCTCCAAGTAGATTCTTTCCTCTTCTTCTCATTTCCCCAAGGATCCCCCGCAAGAAACCCAAGGCAGCCTGTCCCCCCAACAAAAGGCGGGCAGGCTGCCGCTTTTTTAGAAAAAAGGAGACACCGCAAATGGGTGAACAAACCGCAAAGGCGCCGGGCCTGAACCGCGCCAAGACCTACCAGCTGGTGCTGTTCCCGCTGAACAACGGCGCGACGAACGTGTACTATGTGCTGGTGCTTTCCTACATCGCTACTTTCGGCAGCAAGGTGCTGGCCCTCTCCATGCTCTTTGCCTCGGTCATGGTCACGGGGATGCGCCTGTTCGACGCCATCACCGACCCCATCATCGGCGCGCTGATGGACCGCACCAACGGCAAATTCGGCAAGTTCCGGCCGTTCATGGTCATTGGCAACCTCATCATGGCGGCCAGCATCCTGGCGCTGTACTGCCTGACCCCCCTCATCCCGGCCAGCGCCATGGCTCTGCGCTACGTGGCGTTTGTGGCTCTGTACGCGGTCTGGGTCATCGGCTATACGTTCCAGACCAGCTGCACCCGCTCTGGCCAGACCGTGTTGACCAACGACCCCAAGCAGCGCCCCCTGTTTACCATCTTCAACACGGTGGGCAGCCTGCTGGGCATGGGTGCCATGCAGTTCTTTGCCCCCATCCTGGCCAAGAACTATGAGGGCGGCTACGCTTCCGCCGGGTTCTTCCGCACCCTGGCTCCTGTGGGCATCGTCATCTCCATCCTGCTCACCCTGCTGGCCGTTATCGGCATCTGGGAGAAAGATCAGCCCAAGTACTTCGGCATCGGCGGCGAGAAGACCGAGAAAGTCAAAGTCTCCGAGTATATCCAGATCATCAAGAACAATAACCCCATGCAGCGGCTGATGGTGGCCGGTGCTGGCTGCAAGCTGGCACTTTCCATCGCCACCAACACCACCGTGCTCTGTATGCTGTACGGCTGCATGATGGGCAATTACGACGGCCTCTACCTGCCCATGATGGTGCTGGGCTATGTGTTCAGCGTGCCTTTCTTCCTGCTCACCGTTCGCACCAGCCAGAAGCAGGGCCAGAAGGCCAGCCTGATGAAGTATGTCTCCGTGGCGTTCCTCTGCTACATCGGCGTGCTGGTGCTGCTGCTGCTCTGGGGCAAGAGCGATGCGTTCACCCTGTCCATCATGGGCGAGAACGGCCTGTCCATCAATCTGTACACCATCCTGTTCATCGCGTTCTTCGGCATCGGCTATGGCGCTTACTACGCAACGGCTGATATGCCCATCCCCATGGTGGCCGACTGCTCCGACTACGAGACCTACCGCTCCGGCAACTACATCCCGGGCATCATGGGCACCCTGTTCAGCCTGGTGGACAAGCTGGTCTCCAGCCTGTCCGCTACCGTTGTGGGTGTTGCAGTCAGCTTCATCGGCCTCGAAAGCCTGCCCACCCAGTACGACCCCTACACCCCCGGCATGAACCGGGTGGTCATCGTGCTGTTCTGCATCATCCCCATGGTGGCATGGGCTGCCACCCTCATCGCCATGAAAGGCTACAGCCTGACCGGCGAGAAGATGAAAGAGATCCAGGCTGTCAACGCCTGCCGCCGCGACGCCGTGGCCAACGGTATGAAGCTGGAGGACGCCATGACCAAGTGGCAGACCCTCGACCAGCTGCCAGCCGAGTACCGCGGCTGAGGGCTGATCCCTTGATCTCATAAAACCAGAAAGGCACCGCGCTCTGCTTCCCGGAAACGGGGAGGGGCGCGGTGCCTTTTTTGTTCAGCTTGCACTTTGCCCGCAAAAACACTATACTAAAGAAAATGCGAAACGGACAAAACAGCGGGGGAGGGGAGAAGATGGCAGAGCAACGGGTGCGGGGACTTTCGCTGCGGCGGAAAGTGACCGGCTGGCTGGGGGCGATTCTGGCCGTGACGCTGGTGTCCATCGGGATGGCTACCGCTGTGGGGCGGTGGACCAGCACCGCCTTTGACGCGATGCTGGCCGATAACAGCGCCTGTTACACCGTGCAGGATGCGCTGGCGGCGGAGACCAAGGCGTTCTCCCGGATGGTGCGGGAGCCCTCGCAGGAGAACACGGAGGAGTATCAGACGGCCTGCGAGATCACCGAAGCCAGCCTGGCGGAGCTGCCCTTTGATTATGAAAAGATCGGCGAGGACCGCTACGCCCGCACCTGGAACCTGCTGCAGGGCTATGCGGGCTACCAGAAGTACCGGGACGCCTTTTTGCAGATGACCCCGGCGGCGGATACCTATGTGGACCAGATGTACCGGGTGATGGAATTGCAGGATTACCTCTCCGAGTACGCCCTCCGGCTGACGCAGGCCACGTTGGAGCAGGAGAACGCCGCTTACAGTGCACAGGCCGACCAGCTGGAGCAGCTGCCCTGGGTGTATCTGGGGCTGTTCCTTATGGCGCTGGCATTGATGCTGGTGCTGCTGGATATGCTGTCCCGGGCCGTGGTGCGGCCCCTGCTGGCGCTGGCGCGGGCTTCCCGCAGCATTGCGGATAACGATTTTTCCGGGCAGGATCTGCCGGTCCACAGCCAGGATGAGGTGGGGCGGCTGACCGGGACGTTCAACCAGATGAAGCACGCCATGCAGGAGCATCTGGCGACCCTGAACGCCCTCCACCGGGAGGAAGTGCGGAATCTGGCCCTGGAAAAAGACCTGGATCACACCCGGATGGAGATGCTCAAGAGCCAGGTGAACCCGCATTTCCTCTTCAATACCCTGAACATGATCTCCTGCATGGCCCGGCTGGAAGACGCCGAGACCACCGACAAGATGATCGTCAGCCTGGGCAACCTGTTCCGGCACAACCTGCGCACCAAGCAGCAGGAGGTGACGCTGGAAGAGGAGCTGGACGGGCTGGAAGATTACATCTACCTCCAGCAGATGCGGTTTGATGGACGCATTACCGTGGAAAAGCAGATCTTGGTAGACCCGGCGCGGGTGCGGCTGCCGTCGTTTACATTGCAGCCCGTCATTGAGAACGCGTTCTCCCACGGGCTGAAAGCCTGCGAGGAGGGCGGGCGCATCCTGCTGCGGGTCTGGCGGCAGGGGAGAATGCTGTACGTTACCGTGGCCGACAACGGCAAAGGAATGACGGAAGAGGAACTTGCCGCTCTGAGCGAAAAAATGCGGCAGAGCGAACAGACCGGAAAGAGCATCGGACTGGGAAATATCTTCCGGCGGGTGTCCATGCTCTACCCGGATACAGGAAAAATGCAGGTGTTCAGCCGGGCGGGGCATGGCACCGTCATCCGGTTTGAGATCCCTCAGGGAGGAGAGGAGGAACGAGCATGAAGTGCAAGCTGCTGGTGGCGGAGGATGAGCTGATCGAGCGGAAAGTCCTCTGCAAGACGCTGCAAAAGTATCTGGGCGACCTGATTGTCCTATACGAGGCCCGCAACGGGCGGGAGGCGCTGGAGCTGTTTGCCCGGGAGGCCCCGCAGGTGGTCATCCTGGACATTGAGATGCCCGGCTACACCGGGCTGGAAGTGGCCCGCAAGATCCGGGAGACGGACAAGAACTGCGGCATCCTCTTCCTGACCGGATATGATAAATTTGCCTACGCCAAGCAGGCCATTGCGGTGCGGGCGCTGGACTACCTGCTTAAGCCCTATAAGGAGCAGGAGCTGGTGTTTGCGGTAGAGGACGCCATCCGGCAGGTGTCGGCCCGGAGCACGCCGCTGCCGCCCCGGGCACAGCCTACGGCCCCGGCTGCCCCGCTCCACACCGAGGAAGAGGACGAGGATGTCCGCACCTCCATCATCCGGGCGGAGATGCTCTCGTTTATTGAAGCCCACTACCGGGAGGATATCTCGATGCAGGACGCGGCAACAGCCCTGCGCTACTCGGATGCCTATTTCTGCAAGAGGTTCAAGCAGTGCTTCAAGGTCAACTTTTCGGCCTACCTCAACGAGTACCGGGTGGGGAAAGCACGGCAGCTGGTGCTGGACCCCCGCCTCAGCCTGAAAGACGTGAGCACCGCCTGCGGCTATGCCGATGCCAACTATTTTACCCGGGTGTTCAAGCGGATCACCGGCAAGACCCCCTCGGAATACCGGCTAGAAAATTTAAACAACTAAAGTGTGGCAAAGAACCGGAAGTACGCCTGATTTGGACGTGCTTCCGGTTCTTTTTTGCCAGTTTCTTTCTCCTCGGAGACGAAAAAATTGTACTTGGATACAAGAATGACAAAATAGTCCTGCGGTTCACAAAAAATTCCCGTTTCGCGGCAAAGAACCCTTTGTTACAATAAATTTACAAACCGTGAATCGAAAAAGGGAGGATACAACGCATGAAGAGAAGAAGATTCCTGTCGCTGATGGGCACGGCCGCATTGGCAAGCGGCCTGCTGCTGACCGGATGCGGCGGGGGAGAGGCTGCGGATGACCGCCGGATCATCCGCATTGGCCATGTGCAGTCGGCCAACCACCCCGACCACCTGGGCCTGACCGCGTTTGCGGATTTTATCAATGAGAAACTGGGGGACAAGTACCGCGTGGAGGTTTACCCCAGCGAGCTGCTGGGCAGCCAGACCGAGATGGTGCAGCTGACCCAGACGGGCGCCATCGACTTTGTGGTGGCCTCCAACGCCATCATGGAGACGTTCAGCTCCCAGTACCAGATCTTCAACCTGCCGTATCTGTTCTCCAGCGAGGAGGCTTACCACGCCGCCATGGAGGACAATGAGGTCACCGACCCGATCTTCCTGACCACCCAGAAAGCTGGTCTAGAGACCGTTACCTGGCTGGACGCGGGCACCCGCAACTTCTACACCGTCAAGACCCCCGTCAACCAGCCCTCTGACCTGAAAGGCCTCAAAATTCGCGTCCAACAGTCCCCCACCAATGTGGAGATGATGCGTTTGCTGGGCGGTACCGCCACCCCCATGGGCTTTGGTGATGTGTACACCGCCCTGCAGGCCGGCATTCTGGACGGCGCGGAGAACAACGAGCTGGCCCTGACCGACAACGGCCACGGCGATATCTGCAAGTATTACTCCTACGACATGCACCAGATGGTCCCCGACCTGTTGGTGGCGAACTACGAGTTCCTCTCCAACCTCTCGCCCGACGAGCGGGCCATCTTTGAGGAGGGCTTCCAGCTCATCAATCAGGTGGAGCGGGATGCCTGGGCCGCTGCCGTGGAAGAGGCGAAGAACAAGGCCGAGAACGAGCAGCACGTCAACTTCCTCTACCCGGACACCGCCCCGTTCCAGGAGGCCATGGCACCCCTGCACACCTCGGTGCTGGCTGCCAACCCCGAGCTGCAGTCGATCTATGACCGCATTCAGGAATACAACGCCGAATACGCGTCCGCAAACTAAGGAGAGGCCAATATGGAAAAATTTCGTACCGCGCTGAACAAGGCGCTTGAGCTTCTGGCTGGCCTGAGCATGGCGGTCATGGTCATCCTGACCACCTATCAGGTCATTGCCCGTTATATCTTCAACTCTCCCTCCACCTGGTCGGAGGAGCTGGTCGGCTATCTGTTTGGCTGGAGCACCCTGTTTGGTGCCACCATCGTTTCCGGTGAGCGCGGCCACATGAACATCCCCATTCTGGTGGACCGGATGAACCCCGGGATGCGCAAGGCGTTCCACATCCTGTGGGAGGTCGTGGCGTTCCTCTTCTCCGCCACCATCCTCGTCTTCGGCGGCTTCCAGGTCTCCAAACTGGCCATGGGCCAGCAGACCTCCTCGCTGGGCGTGGCTGTGGGCGTATTCTACTGGGTCATGCCCATCTGCGGCGTGGTCATCCTGCTGTATTCCATCCTGAACATCATCGGTATTGCCAACGGCACCATCTCGCTGGAGGTCGCCGATGAGGCTTCCGAGGCCATCGCCAAGGTCGAGGCCGAGAAAGCCGCTGCAAACGAAAAGAAGGAGGGCTAAACCGTGGCAATTCAAGCATTGTTGGTCATTCTGGCAGTCCTGCTGGTGCTGCTGTTCCTGGGCGTGCCCATCTCGTACGCCATCGCCGTTTCTTCTCTGACGGCCATCCTCTCGTCCATTGACCTGAACATTGCCGTGCTGACGGCTGCCCAGCGCACGTTCGTGGGCATGAGCAAGTTCAGCCTGACCGCTATTCCGTTCTTCATCCTGGCGGGCAACATCATGAACCAGGGCGGCATCGCAAAGCGCCTGGTGGATTTCGTCATGTCCATCCTGGGCAAGCTGCCCGGCGCGCTGCTCATCACCAACATCGGCACCAACGCCCTGTTCGGTGCCATCTCCGGTTCCGCTTCCGCCGCCGCTGCTGCCGTTGGCTCCATGATCCGCGATGGTGCCGAGGAGCAGGGCTATGACCCGGCTGTCACCGCTGCTACCAACGCGGCCTCCTCCTGCTCCGGCCTGCTGATCCCTCCCTCCAACGCCCTGATCACTTACTCGCTGGCTTCCGGCGGCACCTCCGTGGCTGCCCTGTTCATGGCCGGTTATGTCCCCGGCATCATCTGGGCTCTGGCCTGCGCCGTGGTCGGTGTCATCCTGGCCAAGAAGCTGGGCTATAAGGGGACCCCCGGCAAGTTCGATTGGAAGAACCTCGGCGTCTGCACCCTGCGCGCTCTGCCCTCTCTGTCCCTGATCATCGTGGTCATCGGCGGCATCGTGGGCGGCGTCTTCTCCGCCACCGAGGGCTCTGCCATCGCCGTGGTCTACGCCCTCATCCTGGCATTCTGCTACCGCTCCATCAACCTCAAGAGCCTGTGGAAGATCATTGTGGACTCTGCCAAGATGTCCGGCATGGTCGTCTTCCTGGTTGGCGTGTCCAACATTCTGGGCTGGGTCATGGCGTTCCTGCAGATCCCCGATGCCGTGGCGGCTCTGCTGCTGGGCCTGACCAACAACAAGTACATCATCCTCCTGATCATGAACGTCATCCTGCTGGTGTCCGGCACCTTTATGGATGTTACCCCGGCGATCCTGATCTTCACCCCGCTGTTCCTGCCCATCTGCCAGAGTTTTGGCATGAGCACCATCCACTTTGGTATGATCCTCGTGTACAACCTCTGCATCGGCAACATCACGCCCCCTGTCGGCAACGCGCTGTTCGTGGGCATCAAGGTGGGCCGTACCAGCCTGGAAAAGATCCTGCCTTACATGCTCATGTACTATGTCGCCATCATCGGCGGCCTGCTGCTGGTCACTTACATCCCGGCAGTGTCCATGGCCCTGCCTCAGCTGACGGGCCTGGTGTAATGAGCGCATAACGGAACCATCTACTTTCTTCTCCTGAAAAGGCGGCACTTCTGCAATCAAGTGCTGCCTTTTCCTTTTGTGTGCCGGGAAAATTTTTGCCTGCCGGCCCAGGAAGCTGCAATTTTTCAGTATGATGAACCGTATTTAAGAAAAAGAAACCAATTTTCAGTTGAAAGAAATGCGATCCATTGCGGATAAGGAGGCTGCCGATATGAAACTAGCTGCTGATTACCGTGCTCTTGCCCGGGATGCCCTGCGTGGAAGATGGAAAACAGCGGTGCTGGCCGGGTTGCTCGCCAGTGCGCTGGGTGCCAATATTGTAAACGCAACCGGGAACATTACATCCAACGCGAACCGTGCCAACCAGAATTCCAACATCACGCCCGGCGGTTCCCTTGAGTTGTTTTCACAGGCCAACGGCGGCAGGCTGCTGGCAGTGCTGGTGGTCTGCATTGTGGTCTGGACCCTCTTCACCCTCGTGGTGGGCGGTGCCGTGCGGCTGGGATATGCCCGGTTCAACTTGAATCTGGCGGACGGAAAAGCGGCCGCTGTTTCGGACCTGTTTTCCCAGAAAGGCCGCCTGTGGGATGGCTTCTGCCTGAAATTTTTGCAGGGGCTGTATGTGGCACTGTGGTCATTGCTGCTGGTGATCCCCGGCATTGTAAAATCCTACAGCTATGCAATGGCTCCGTACATCATGGCGGAACACCCTGCCCTGACGGCCAACGAGGCCATTACGGAATCGCGGCGGATCATGGACGGCAACAAATGGCGGCTGTTCTGCCTGGATTTCAGCTTCATCGGCTGGGAACTGCTCTGTGTCCTCCCAATGCTGGCCGGGTTTTCGTGGGTCGTGGCAGCTTTCTCCGATGCAGCGGCCATGGGGGTCGCCCTGGTGACGCTGCTGGCAGTTCCGTTGAGCGCAGGCTTTTTTGTAGTGCGCCCCTATGAGGAAGCCGCATGGGCGGTTTTCTACCGGGACATCACAGCGGCCGAGGCAGAAACCGAATGACCCGAACCGGAAAGCAAAAGGAGTACGAAAGACGGAATGAGAAACACTGCGATCTACCATCTCCCGGGGCTGTTTGAGTTTTACGAGCTGTACCGCCGGTTCCTGCCGCTGTTCCGGACACACCGGGAGTATTTTTACGATGGGTGCGAGATCGGTTCCATCTACGGTGCCCCGGAAAACTGCCTCTGGGGCGGGGGACGCTTTTCCTGCGGGGAGTGTGATCCCCAGGCGATGATGGCCCTGCTGCGGGAATACGGCATCTCGGCCCGGCTGACATTCAGCAACTCGCTGCTGCGGGAGGAGCATCTGGCGGACGAGCGCTGCAACGCGCTTTGCAGGCTGCTGGCAGAAAGCGGCGGCCCGCAGAACGGCGTCATCGTCCATTCCGACCTGCTAACGGGCTACCTGAAAGAGCACTACCCGCAGCTTTATCTCGTCTCTTCCACCACCAAAGTCCTCACGGAGTTTGAAGCGTTCCGGCAGGAGACGGCCCGGGAGGATTTTGCCTATGTGGTGCCGGATTTCCGGCTCAATAAGGCCTTTGCCCAGCTGGAAACGCTTGCCCGGGCGGAAAAAGACAAGGTGGAATTCCTCTGCAACGAGTGCTGCTGGACGGGCTGCAGGGACCGCAGGCGCTGTTATGAGGTGGTCAGCCGCCAGAACCTTGGGGAAGACTGCCCGGATCACCGCTGTGCCGCGCCCGACGCGGCGCAGGGGTACCGCTTTTCCAAAGCCATGCGGAGCCCGGCGTTCATCGGGGTGGAGGAGATCAAGGAAACCTATCTGCCCATGGGCTTTTCCAATTTCAAGATCGAGGGGCGGGGCCTGGGCAGCGCGCTGGTGCTGGAATTTTTGCTCTACTATCTGGTCAAGCCGGAGCACCAGCTGGAAGTCCGGGAAGAAATTTATCTCGACAACATGCTGGACTTGTTCTGACCGCCTGCGTGCAGGGTTGAAGCCTGGAGCCGGTTTGCGTATAATGGATAGGGAACCGGGGACGGCTGTCCCCCAAATGAGAACATCAGGAGGGAAATCAAGATGGAATTTACACAGGTCGTGGAAAACCGCTATTCCTGCAAAAACTTCAGTGACCGTAAGGTGGAGGCGGAAAAGCTGCAGGTCATTCTGGAAGCAGGCCGGGTGGCCCCCACTGCGAAAAATTTACAGGAGCAGCGGGTCTATGTCGTCCAGTCCGAAGAGGGGCTGAAAAAGATCGACGCTGTAACGCCCTGCCGCTATGGCGCTCCCACCTGCCTGGTGGTGGCCTTTGATAAAAACCATGTGTTTACTTACCCCGGCGAGAAGCGGGATTCCGGCGTGGAGGATGCCTCTATTGTAGCCACGCACATGATGCTGGCCGCCGCCAACGCAGGAGTAGACAGCTGCTGGCTGAACTTCTTTGACCCGGACAAGGCAGCCAAAGAGCTGGGCCTGCCGGAAAATGAGGAAGTGCTGATGATCTTGGACCTGGGCTATGCAGCCGAGGGCGTTGGCCCGCTGCCCAACCACGCCTCCCGCAAGCCTCTGGAGGAAACGGTGGTCTACTGCTGAGGAAGACTGCCCGGAACAAACCGACCGGTCTGATTTGAAATTCAGCATTTTGTATCTGGAATCACGGCCTTTATCGTGCTATGATAGAGGCCGTGATTTTTATTTTAAGACGAGGTGGAAAGAACCCATGAACTCAAAATCTCTGCCGCTGTTCCGCGGCGAACTGGCACTGTGCATTGCCGTGCTGATGAACAGCTTTGGCGTGGTGCTGATGCTCTATTCCGGGGCGGGCATTTCGGCTATTTCCAGTGTGCCCTTTGCCTTTTCCGAGGTGTGGCCCGTGCTCACGCTGGGCACCTGGACCTACCTGTTCCAGGGGTGCCTGGTGCTCAGCCTGATGCTGCTGCGCAAAAAGTTTGTGCCCAGCTACCTGTTCAGCTTTGTGGTGGGCTTTGTATTCGGCAAGCTGCTGGATGTGCATGAGGCCTGGATCAACGTCCTGCCCTACAACATTCCCATGCGGGTGGTGTATTTTGTGGTGAGCTACTGCCTGATCAGCCTGGGCATTGCGCTCTCCAACCGCTGCAAGCTGCCCATCGTCCCCACGGACCTGTTTCCCCGGGAGCTGGCCGATATTACGGGCATTCCGTACCCCAAAATCAAAATTGGCTTCGATGTCATCTGTCTGGCAGTGACGGCAGGCCTGACGCTGGGCTTCCTCCACCATCTGGAGGGCCTGGGCATCGGCACCATTGCGGCGGCGTTTACCATGGGCAAGGCCATTGGCTTTGCGGGTGATGTGCTGGATAAGCACTTCCGCTTTGGAACGTACAAGACGCTGAAAAAAGAAAGCTGCTGATCCAGCCCAACGCCAGCCTGACGAAGATCGGTCTGGCGGCCCCCATCTCCACGGCGGTGGGCGTGGTGCTGAACATCGGCTTCTTCCTCTATCTCAACAAGAAGCTCCGGAACAAACCGGAACAGTAAAATAAAAAGCAAAAAGTCAGGCTCTCCATTTTACCGGAGAGCCTGACTTTTTCTGTTACACAGGGGAATGCGGGATATCTTGAGGAGAAAAGAATCTTCTGGATAAAATCAGGTCTTGAACTTGAAAACCGCCGAGATGGCGATGTAAGTCTGGCCGTTATCCGTCCGGACTACCACACCGACATCGCTCCAGCTGTTCATATTGTGGCTGTTGATGTTGGTGTCAGTTTTGATAAGTTTTGCGAGGTCTGTATTTTTGTAATCACACTTGGCAATGAATGTGCCACCGAATTTGCCATTTTTTAAATCAGTATGGTCTACGTATTTAAAAGAAGAACTGAGATTCCCCCACTTGATAGCAGCATCCAGGTCCAGATTGGCTATTTTGCGGAGCTCGCTGCTGTTTTGCAGTTTGTCATTGCCGGAACGGTTCTGATTGATGGCGGCCATCACGGCAGTTTCCGCCTGTGCATCTGCGGAGGTAGAGCCACCACCGCCGCCGCAGGCCGTCAGCAGGGACAAGGCGAGAACGCCCACTAGAAGAAGAGCGGCCAGTTTTTTCAGGTGTTTCATCGTAAATGCCTCCTGTTGTTTTCAGAATTTTTGTTGTCATTTTTGGGTGCAGGAATGATCATCGGCACATCCAGATCATGTGCTGTTCTGGCTTTATTGTATCGGACCGCATGGCATTCTGTCAATTGCGAAATTGTATGAAAATCAAAAAGAAATTTCGTTAAAATCAATGAAGATACGATCATTCTATGAACAATTTGTGAAGAATAGACCGGGCTTCGCAAAGGATCTTTGCTTGGAATAAACGAGACCTCCGGCAATCTCGCCGGAGGTCTTTTCATCGCATCATAAAAATTTACAGCGCGGTCTGTGCGGTCTTGACAAGGTATTCCATGGCCTGCACGGGGTACTGCCCGGCGGCGGTCTCGCCCGTCAGCATCAGGCTTGCGGCCCCGTCCAGTACGGCATTGTAGATGTCGCTGACCTCGGCGCGGGTGGGGACCGCCCGGGTCTGCATACTGTCCAGCATCTGGGTCACGACCATAAAAGGCACGCCCGCGGCCCGGCAGAGGGAGGCCAGCTGCTTCTGGCAGCGGGGCAGCTCCCACAGGGGCATGGCGTTGCCCAGATCGCCCCGGGCGATAACGACCTGATCCACCAGCGGCAGAAACTCCGGCAAAGTACGGACACCGGCAAGGTTCTCAATTTTGGCAAAGATCTGGATCTGCCCGGCGTGGGCATCTTCCAGCGCGGCCCGCAGGGTGCGGATGTCTTCGGCGCTCCGCACAAAGGGGAGCATGACACCTGTGACACCGCAGTCGGCGGCGACGCGCAGGTTCTGCAGGTCTTCATCGGTCAGGGTAGGGGAGGGAACCTCCACGCCCGGCACCGCGATGCTCTTCCGGCTCTGGAGCAGACCGCCCCGCAGTACGGTGCAGTGGAGAGCAGTGTCCACAGCGTTCACCCGCAAAAGCAGCTTGCCGTCGTCCAGCAGCAGCTTCTGCCCCGGGGTTATGGCGTCCAAAAGGCAGGCCGGGCAGGAAATGCCGCCCGTACCCAGAAACACCTGCTGCCCCTCGGAGAGCGTCAGCGGGGACGCCAGCCGCCCGATGCGCAGCTCCGGGCCCTGCAAGTCGATCAGGAGGGTGCGGATGCCTGCTTTCTGGATGAGCTCCAGCCAGTCGGCGTGCTCGGCCAGTGAGCCGTGAGAAAGGTTCATCCGGAGACCGGTCATTCCGGCGCGGACCATCTGCTGTAACGTGGAAAGCTCCGCACAGGCCGGGCCGATGGTTCCATAAAAATCCATGATAATGCTCTTCTTTCTGTGTTATTTTGCGGGGTTGTGCCCCGTGAGCAGGGCCTGCAGCTTGCGGCTGAGGTCGGCCAGGCACCAGGCAATGGCCATGCCGCCTGCAATGCCGAATGCGGCTAAAAAGGTCTGCTCGCCATAGTGCTCCGCGGCCAGCAGATTGCTGGAGACCACTGCGTTCATGCAGTAATACAGGGTGCTTCCGGGGATGAGGGGGACTGCCGCCGTGATGAAAAACGGGGTAGAGGGGGCATTGTACCACCGGGCCATAAACTCGGCGTAGAGGGCCGCGCAGACACCGCCCACAAGGTTGGCCAGGAATGTGCCATGTACCGCGGGCGCGGCCAGCAGATAGGCCAGCCAGGCCAGCAGCCCGCCCACGCCTGCCGCAGGCAGGTAACGGCGGTTGAGGTGGAACAGCAGCCCGAACCCGATGGAGCCCAATGCCCCGCTGAGGAGCTGGATGATCGTCTGCATCATGCGGCACCTCCCATCAGCCAGATGGCTGCCATCATGCCAAGCGCCAGCATGGCGGCCAGCAGAACGGCCTCCACCAGCCGGAGCGAGCCTGAGATGATATCACCCAGCAGGATATCCCGGATGGCGTTGGTAAACGGAATGCCGGGCACCAGCAGCATGATGACGCCGATGAGCACCATGTCCGCATGGAGCAGCGGGCAGACCCGGCAGCACAGCAGAGCAGCCATGCCGCTGAGAAACGACGCAATGAACTGGAACGCTACGCCGTTCAGGCAGAACGGGGCAAGCCACCGCTCCATCCAGCAGATGAACACTGCAACCCCGCCCGCCAGCACGCCGTCCCACAGGCTCCCGCCAAAAAAGACCGCAAAGCTGGCCGCCGCCAGCACGCTTCCCGCCAGATGGAGCCGGGGCTCCCCGGGCTGTGCCAGAATGGTACTGAGCTGCTGCTGGAACTCCTCCACCGGAGGCTTTTCGGCGCAGATGCGGCGGCTCAGGGCATTGAGCTGTTCCAGCTCCAGCAAGTCGTTGCCGGTGCTCTTGCGCAGGCGGCGGGTCTGGGTCTGGGGCGGCAGGTCCGGCATGGTCAGCGTGACCACGATGCTGGATGTGATGACAAAGATATTGACCTCCTCAGCCCCGTATGCCGCCGCAATGCGGTTGAGGGTGTCCTCCACCCGAAACACTTCGGCCCCGCTGTTCTGCAGCGCTTCCCCCATTTTGATGAGGACGCAGAGAAACTGACTGACCTCTGCTTCGCTCATAAGAACCACCCCTCTCTGTGGGCAGGGGAGCGCCCCACCCGGTACCCCTCTATCATAGCACAGAACGGCCCAAAAGGGAAACCCTGCGGCAAAAAGTGCACAGCAGAACAAACCTTGTAAAAAACTTTGCAAAAGCAGTTGACAATCCCATCCTCACCTGCTATAATTATTAGCGTCGTCACGGACGACAACAGACATCTGGGGGTTTAGCTCAGCTGGGAGCCCGGTTGGTATCAAAACACACCCCCAGTCAGATAGTCC
>OGCN01001999.1_pt1 | contig 24032 bp, 7 predicted proteins | sample 1570181 | NCBI WGS metagenome assembly OGCN01 (sample SAMEA4370584, study PRJEB24528) | human gut metagenome | reverse complement strand
CGTCGATACCGACCTGGCTTGCGATGGCGCGTGCGGTGGTCGGATTGTCTCCCGTGAGCATGACGGCTTCGACGCCACGTTTGCGGAGCAGTTCGATGGCTTGGCGCGAGTCGGCTTTCGGCACGTCGGCGACGGCGACGATGCCGGCGAGATGGCCGTCGATGGCCGCTAGGATCGGCGTTTTGCCTTGCTGCGACAGGCGTTCCATGTCGGCGATGATGGCGTCGAGGTTCGTATCGTGGATGGTCTCGGAGGCAATTTCGGAGGTATCGGACGTAACGTCGGGCATGTCGACGTCAAGGTCGTCGATCAGGTCGGTGTTGCCGACGGCGACGGTGTGCGGCAGACCGCGGAAGGTGACACGCGCGGTGACGCCACGGCCGGCAATCGCCTGAAAATCGGTGGTTTGCGCGAGTTCCGCAACGTCCGCGATGTCGGCTTTTTCCGCAGCTGCGGCAACGATCGCAGCAGCGAGCGGATGCTCGGAATCACGTTCGGCGGCGGCGACGATCGTCAGGAAATCATCGGCCTGCCGACGCCACTTGCCGAACGGCAGCACGTCGGTGAAGGTGGGCTTGCCTGTGGTGATCGTGCCGGTTTTGTCCAGCACGACGGCGTTGACTTTACCGCATGTTTCCAACGCTTCGGCGGAACGGACCAGCACCCCCATGCGAGCCGCGCGGCCAGTCGAGACCGTCACCGACAACGGAGTCGCCAGTCCGAGCGCGCACGGGCAGGCGATCAGCAGCACCGATACCGCGGCGACCAGCGCGTGCGTGACACGCGGGTCGGGGCCGAACGCGAACCACAGCGCGCACGACCATACGGCGATGAGTACCACGGCCGGCACGAAAACGCCGGAGATACGGTCCGCCAATCGTTGCACGGGGGCTTTCGAGCTTTGTGCGGCGGCCACCATGCCGATGATCTGCGCGAGCACGGTGTCCTTGCCGACTTTCGTGGCGCGGTACCGCAGCGAGCCACCACCGTTGATGGTGGCACCCGTCACTTCGCTGCCCTCGGTTTTGGCGACCGGCATGGCTTCGCCGGTGATCATCGACTCATCCACGGTGGAGGTGCCGGATATGACGATGCCGTCGACCGGCAGCTGCTCGCCGGGGCGGATGGCGATGATGTCGCCGACGCGCACGTCATCGATGGCGATGCTGGTTTCCTTGCCGTCTCGCACCACGCGGGCGGTTTTCGGTTGCAGACCCGCCAATGCGCGCATGGCTTCACCGGTGCCTTTGCGGGCGCGCGCTTCGAGCAGCTGGCCGACAAGCATAAGCGTGACGACCACACCGACCGCTTCGAAATACGGTTCGCGCGCGTTCTCGGGCAGGACGTTCGGTGCGAAGGTGACCACGCAGGAGTAGGCGAATGCGGCCAGCGCGACGAGGCTGACGAGCGCGTTCATCTCCGGCGAACGGTGGGCGATCGCGGCGAAACCGCTGCGGAAAATCGGCAATGCCGCATAGCCGACGATTGGCAGCATCAGCAGGAACTGCAGCCAGTTCGGCATCGGATACAGCATGAGCATGGTGGAGCCGAATACCGGAATCGTGCAGACGGCCGCCACGATAAGACGGGTGATGAGGGCGCGAATTTCCGATTCCAATCCGCGCGATTTGCCCGAATCACCCGAACCGGACGTTTGGACGGCGCCTTTTTGCGCGCATTGCACGCCTGTTTCCGCGGAACCGGATGCGTGGGCACCGTCAGCAGTCGCGCGAATGTCCGAATTGCCGGAATCGGACATACTGGCGCCGACGGAACCAACCGCGGAACCGGCGGCGGCACCGACACTTGCATGCTTTCCCGGCAGTATGCGCAACGTGCCGTGCAGCATGTTCATACCGCATGCGAAGGGATACTCGCCCGGCTGGTCGAGATGAAGCGTCAGCGTGGTCGTGCGGAAGGCGGGCAACGCAAGATCGACCCCGAAATCGGAGAACACGACATGCGACGAGCATTCGCCGTCTTCCTTGCGATCGAAGATCAGCCGCAACGGCACGCCGGCTTCGGCTTCGATGACGGCCGGGCTGTACCCGCCTTTGACTTCGACGACCGCTTCCTGCACGCCGTCGCGCAACGGCGCACGATACGCTTTGCGCGGTGCGAAGAAGAACCACAGCACGCCCGCCGTGACGAGCAGCGCCATAATAAGCGCGATTGCGATGTGCATATTCCAGCCGCCTTCCGTCCGTAATTGGCTTTCGATTTCGGCAAACACCATCACAATATACCCCTATAGGGTATATTGGCAAGAAGGACGAGCAAACTTCAGCCGTAGATAAAATTTTCAGCGCAGCGAGGAGGACGATATGAACGCCACACAACATGGGTACGCAAGCGACCAGAAGAGGATCATCGCACGATTGAATCGCATCGAAGGGCAGGTGCGCGGCATTCGGCAGATGACGGAAAACGGCGAATACTGCATCGACATTCTGACGCAGATTTCCGCAGCGGACAGCGCGCTGAAGTCGGTGGCGCTACTGCTGCTCGACGACCATCTGCACCATTGCGTCGCCAAAGCCGCGGCGGAGGGCGGTACCGTCGCCGACGAAAAGCTGGCGGAAGTCAGCGCCGCCATCGCACGCCTTGCCAAATAATCGGAACAGATCCGCCATAAAAAAACTGCCGACGGGAGACACATGCACCCGTCGGCAGTTTGAAAAAAGAATTACGATTACAGGTCGAGGAAGTGGTCGAGGCCGACGGTCAGACCCGGGTAGGTTCCGGTGGAGACCTTGCGCACGGCCAGCAGCACGCCCGGCATGAAGGAGATGCGGTCGAAGCTGTCGGCGCGGATGGTCAGCTGTTCGCCGGAGTTGCCAAACAGCACCTCCTCATGGGCGTTGAGGCCACGCAGACGCACGGCGTGCACGTGGATGCCGTCCACCACCTGGCCGCGGGAGCCGCCATCGGTTTCGGTGGCGTCCGGAACCGGACCCAAGCCGGCCGCCTTGCGCGCTTCGGCGATGCCCTGCGCAGTGTGGAAAGCGGTGCCGGACGGAGCGTCCACCTTGGTCGGGTGGTGCAGTTCGATGACTTCCGCGGATTCGAAATACGGCGCCGCGACCTTTGCGAAATGGTCGGCGAGCACCGCGGAAATGGCGAAGTTCGGCGCGATGAACACGCTCTGGCCCTCACGCGGGGCCGCGGCGAGCGCGGCGCGCACCTGGTCGAGCTTCTCTTCGGTCCAGCCGGTGGTGCCGACCACCACGTCGACGCCCTGCTTGACGAGGGCGAGCACATTGCCCAGCGACACGCTCGGCACGGTGAACTCCACCACGACGTCGGTGTTTTCGGGGGTGATGGCGGTCAGGTCGTCACCTGCGTCGAGCGCGAGCGCGAGTTCGGTGTCGGCGGCGGAATCGACGGCGTCGACCACATGCGAGCCCATACGGCCTTTGGCGCCGACTACGGAAACCTTGATCATTGCAGCTCCTTGATGTTTTCGCGGACGCGCATGTTGCGCATGTCGTACGTTTGCCGTGCGCATGTGTTCGAAATCGCGTGTCCGCGTCCATAACGTGTTCCACTTATGAATCTAAAGAGACGCTTCGACGCGGAGGCAGGCGGCTATGACGCTTGACGATCGAACGTCGGTCAGCCGCGGCGGCGCACCAGCAGCCAGCCGATCAGCGCGAACGGAATCGAACAGCCCACGAACACGGCGGGCAGGCTCAATCCCACGCCCGGATCGAAATGGTCGAGCACGATGCCGGTGATCATGGAGCCGAACGACGCGCCCATCGTGCCGGCGGTGCTCACCCAGGACAGGCCTTCGGTGAGCGATTCCTCGGGCACGGTCTCCTTGACGAGGAGGTTGCCGGAGGCGAATACCGGCGAAATGGTCAGGCCGGTGAGGATCTCCACCAGTCCCATCACGATCAGGTTGCCCTGGCACAGGTGGATCACCACGAAGCCGACGGTCATCAAGGCGAGGAACATGATCATGTGACGCCAGCGGGAGCCTTTGAGCTCGCGCGAGCCGAAGACCAGCGCGCCCATGCAGGAGCCGACGGCCAGCATGGCCAGCTGCACGCCGAGCACGGAGTCGAGGTGCAGCGATTTCATGACGGCGGTCATGGACGTGTCGAACGCGGTGAACGCCATGTTGAACACGATGAACACGGCGAGGAGCGGCAGCACACCCGCATAGGTGAGCACGTTGCGTTTCCTGCGGTCGCGATCGCCCGTCTTGAGCCGATCCAAATCGAAACGGTCCGCGGAAACCGCGGCACCAGCGGCACCGCCGGCCGCCAATCGCACGTCAGCATCGTCCGTACCGGCCGCGACGACCGTGATTTCGCGCAATACCGGCGGTTGAGTGTCACGCAATGCGAAGAACACGGCACCGCCGAACGCGCAGGCGAGGGTCGGCACGAACAGCTGTGATACGGGATGCACGGACGCGGCCAGGAAAGCCGCCAGAATCGGCCCGAAGATGAACACGATCTCGTCGATGGCGGATTCGAGCGCATACGCGGTGTTGAGCAGGTCCTCCTTGTCGGCGCGGTCGAGCACGTACGCCCAACGGGTGCGTACGAGCGCGCCGAACGAGAACTGCGTCATGCCCATGACCACGGCAAGCACGAACAGCAGCGGAATCGGCACGCGCATCAGTGCGGCGAACGCGAAGCCCAGCATGACGATGACCTGCACCGTCAGGATCACCGGACCGACCTTGCGCTGGCCGAACCGGTCGAACAGGCGCGCGTACAGCGGCGTGACCGCGGCGGTGGCGAGCACGTACGCGGCGCTCATCACGCCGGCGATCGTCCAATTGTCGTACATGTGGTTGAGCGCGAGCACGATACCGAGGCCCATCATGGACATCGGCAGTCGCGCGATGGCTCCGGACACGCAGAACGCCTTCGTGCCGGGAATGCGGAAAAGCTGCGCGTATGGCGATTGCGTTTTCTGCGATTCGTGCGGTTCGTGCGATTGCGATTGCGGTTTCGCGCTCGTCACGCCGTCACCTTTCCCCGGTAGATGAACATGTCGTCGAACAGTGGCGGCACTTCGCCGTCGGCGCTGCCGCCGAGCCGGGCGACCGTCTCGCTTGCCGTGCGGTGCGCGATGCAGTCCAACCCCTTGTGGTCGTAGAAGCTCACGTCGCAGTCGGAATCGGTGTGCAGGTAGAACGCGGGCACGTCCCATGCGGCGAAATGCTCCTGCATGCGTCTCCAAAGCTGCCCGCCCACACCGTGGCCGCGCACGTCGGGGTTGACGATGAACAGTTCCAGCTCGCCCATGGTGGTTTCGTTGGCGCGCCCTTCGCGTTCCAGATCGAGTTCCACCGAGAAGCCGGATTTCAGCGCCGCCATATGCTTGGCGGCCTCCGGATCGGCGTCGATGCGGCGTTCCAAGGCCTTCATTTCCTCGCCGACTTCGATTTCGTCGAGCTGCGGCGCCTCGCCGGCGACGCGGATGAACGTGACGCCCGCGAGTGTGCCGTCGGCGGCGAACGCGCCGTTGGCGAACGTGGTCGGCAGCAGGTAGTGCAGCACGAAATATCGGGAGATCAGCCGCGACATGTCCGCGCCGACCTTGTCCACATCCTGCGGCCAGGTACGGTCGAACAGGTCGACCACCGCGTCCAGATCGCCCCAGACGATGGGACGGAAGACGATTGCCGATGCGTTGTTTGTTCCGGCACCCATGCCGGCGTTCGGGATTGCGGTTGCGCTGTTCGCAGCCATATCAAACACTCCTTAACTGTCGTTGCGTCCGGCATGTGCGCCCGCCCACACATGCTGCACGAGGGTAGCGGCGTTCCTCCACAACGCTGCCTGCATAGCGGTTTCTCCCGCAGGCAGGCCGGAAAGCGCCGCTCCCCCCGCTTTCTTCGGTCAAGGAGCCATTGCGCACCGGCACTAGTCGTTGTCGGATTGCTGCGGAATTCCGTAGCTCAACTCGGCAAGGATCTCTTCTTCTGTTTTGTCGAGGGCGTCAAGCTCCCGATCGGCCTCGTGAGGCTCACTCACATAGTAGAGACAGGCGTCGATTGCATCCAACGGAACCCCTTCCATCGCCGCGAGCAGCAGGCGGTACAGGTCGAGCTGTGCGAGCTTCTCCTTGATTTCGTCCGGTTTGCGTGGTTTTACGCCGGTTTTCCAATCGACCACGGTGTAGCGTTTCGTCTCGTCCGTTTCGTCGAGACCGCCGAAGAACACCGCGTCGAGTTTGCCGTTGACGATGGTGCCGAGCTGGGGCATGTCGACGACGAGCTGGCGTTCCGCCCATGCTGGACGTCGTTTTGCCCACGGCGAGGCGACGAGACGACGCTGCCAAGCGGCCAGTTTCCGTTCGTCTCGCAATTGGGCGTCCTGCGATGGTGCGTCCTGCGATTGCACGCCGCCGTTGTCCGCGTCGACTTGCGTATCACCTATCAATGCGATCAGTTCCGCACGCGACTGCGCGGCCATGCCGGCAGCACCTTCCGTACCGCCGATGCCGTCGACGTCCGCATCCGCCATGATGAAACGCTCAGCCCATGCGTGGAACCGCGTGCCGAGCTGTGCCGCCGGCGAGGCGACGTGCGGAATCGGACGGACCAGACCACGCCAGTAGGCGCGGGAGTCACGCTCGCCCATGGAGCCGGCGCGCGCTTGCAGCGAGGTGACGTTTTGGCGGCCGGCAGCAAGGATACGTTCGCCTTTGGCACGCACGGCCTCGTCGAAGGCGTCCTGCGATTCGCCTGCGTCAGCCGCGTCCGGTTCCGGCATGAGATGTTCGTCGGCGACGAGCAGTTTGGCGAGACGCAGCAGTGAGTTTCCGGTTTCCGGCGATGGCGTGGCGGATTCATCGGCAACGTCGCCCTGCGTTCCCGTGGATTCAGCGATATTCGGTTCGTCGGATTCGACGGCACGTACCTGTTCGGCCGCGGCACGCAGCCTGTCGGCGACATCGGCGCTCAGATCGCACGGCCAAGGCAAAGTATGGTCGTCCGAGACCGGTTCGAGCGGCGTGTTCCACGCATCGCCCACCACGGCATTCTCGAAATCGCGGGCGTGTTCGCCTACGAAATAGCCGTCGGGCAGGTCAAGTCCCAGCGTGTGCGGGGAGCCGTCCACATCGTCGGACAGGTTGTCCGGTTCGCGTACCGCGGTGACGATTCCGTTCATCGAATCGCGCGTCTCCAGCCAGAAATTCGACGGCGCGGCGCTTTTCTTTCCCTCCGCCAGGCGGGAGTCGCGGCTCGTCTCGTTGCATCCGCTGTATACGAGCAGCGCCTCGTAGCGGGCGCGCGTCAACGCCACGTAGGCGAGACGGCGTTCGTCGGCGTGCAGTCGGCGGCCGTATTCCTCCTGTTGCGTCAGGTACAGGCTTGCCGGATCCATTCCTTCCATATCGTCGACGGCCATGGTTCGCAAGGTGCCGAACACCTCGTCGTCGATCACTTCCGCATCGTCCAATCCGTCGAGCGATTCCACGGGATTGCCCCCGATGGGCGCGTCGTGCGGGAATCGTGGCAGGATATCCGCGTCGGCGCGCACCGGAACCGGCACCGCGGACGGGTCTTCCAGCCAAGTGTGGGCTTTTTCGAAGTATTCCGGCGGCTCCCATACGCCGTCGCGCCGACCGCCCGGATGGTCTTCGTCCGTTTTGACGCTCAGGCGGTCGCCTTGACTGGACGGGAAGGTGCCGTCGCGCATGCCGACCACGGCCACGGCGTCCCATTCCAGGCCTTTCGACTGGTGCACGGTCATGAGCACCACATCGACGGGGGTATCTGGTGCGGTGGCGTTGTCGTCGGACGCGTCACGCAGCGAATCCACCCACGAGATGAACGCGCGCAGGCTTGGCGTGCCCTGCGCGGCGATTTCCTGCAAGTAGGTGTCCACCAGAGACAACATCGCGTCGAGTGACGAAGCGGCATGCGATGTGACACGATTGCCGGCATCCGGATGCCGCATCCGTTCGGCGAGCAGCAGGTCGATGTCCAGTCCGAGCGCGGTGATGGCCGTGCGTACCACTTCCGGCAACGGATGGCCGGCCGTGCGCTGCACCTGTTGGATGACGCGACCGGCGTGGATGACGCTCGCGGCTCCCGTACGGCTCAATACGCCGTCGACGAGGTGCCGCAGATCGCCGCGCAGCAGCACGTCGATCAGGAAGACGGCGTTGGGCACTTGGTCGCGGTAGGCGCGCACGGTGGCGCGGATGTCGGCGTCGGACGGATTCGCATCCGCCTCCACGATGCCGGCCGACACGAGCGCGCGGTAGCGTTGCGCGGTGTTGAGCCGTTCGGCGATGCCGGCGAGCGCCTGCAGATCGTCGGCGGACAGGCCGAATCGTGGTGTGGCGAGCAGCCGCATGAGCGCGGCGCTGTCGGTGTGGTCGCATACGACGTGCAGCAGGGCGAGGATGTCTTTGATTTCGGGACGTTCCAGGAGTGCGGCCTGGCCGACGACGAGTGTGGTGAGGCCGGCTTGTTCCAGTGCGTCCTCGTAGGCTGGCATCTGCGTTTTGGAGCGGAACAGGAGCGCCACGTGCGGACGGTTGTCTTTGGCTCCGTCGGCGAGCTCGTTTTCGGTTGGCGTGTGCAGTGCGATCGCTTGTTTGGCGAAGCGTACGATGGCGTCGATTTCCTGGCCGAATGTGGCGTAGCCGAGCACGCCGAGCGTACCTTCGGGGGCGTTGTCGATATTGGCGAGCGGGGGCACGTCCACTTCGCGCATAAGCGAGCTGCCGCGACGTCTGGCGGGCAGGCGCAATGGTTTCGTCAGATTGTTGGCCGCTTCGAGCACCATGCGCGAGTTACGTCGGGTGACGGTCAGCGTGTAGGGCTTGTCGGTGGCGTCGTGGCCGAAGTCGTGTTGCAGCATGCGGAATGCGCCTGGGCTGGCTCCTCGCCATGCGTAGATCGATTGGAAGGGGTCGCCGACGGCGTTCACCGCGCTGCGATGGGTGGAATCGGCGTGGAACAGTGCGGTCAGGAGGGCCGCCTGCGTGGTGGAGGTGTCTTGGTATTCGTCAAGCAGCACGTGCGTGTAGCGTTTGCGGTAGGTGGCTCCGATGGAGGGGAATCGGGTGACGAGTTGGAATGCGGCGATGGTGAAGTCGCTGAATTCGGCCATGTTGAGGGCGCGTTTTTCGGCGTGGTAGTCGGCCACGAGGTCGAGTAGCAGGTCGCGTTTGCGGGCCGTGCCGGCCAACTTCGCGGTGTTGTGGACGCACAGTTGGTGGCATTGGGCGCGGTATTCGCGCATGCGGGTTTCGAAGGCGGTGTCGGATTCCTTTTTCTTCTGTTTCGGAGCCTTGCCCACTTTCGGCTCGCCATCGGGAACGTCCTCGTCTTCAAGCGCTTTGGCCACTTGCGCCACGAACGCCTTATCCCATGCGCGCACGCGTTCCACGGCTTCGTCGAAGCTGGTGCAGTCGCTGCCGATCATGGCTCCTGCGATGGCGTTGGATAGGGTGAACACGTTGCCGGCGATGGTGGAGAATTTGCCGAGTTCGTCGCCGCCTTGGTCGAAGGCCATGAGCTGGTCCATGTGCTTGTCGAGCACGGTGTGGATGAGCTGCAGCGCTCCGGCTTCGCTCAATGGCTGCGTGTTTTGGTCGAAGCCGACGAGCAGGCCGTATTGGCGCACGATGGTTTGGAAGAACGCGTCATAGGTGGAGACTTCCGGTTTGAGGAAGGCGACGCGTGTACCGCGTCCGGCTTGGTTGCGTGTCACGGCAGCGGAGACGCGCGAAAGCAGTTCGGAGGCGGCTTTGCGTGTGAAGGTCAGGCCCAGAATCTTCTCGGGACTGATGCCCTGGTCGATGAGGGTGATGATGCGGCGGGTCATGGTGTAGGTTTTGCCGGAGCCGGCGCCCGCCACCACGACCACGTCCTCGTATGAGGGGGCTTGGATGACGGCGGCCTGTTCCGGACTGTCGGTGAATTTCGGCGTGGCGGCCGGCACAGTGCCCATCGCATCGCCCTTTGCTGTGGCCCCGTTCGTTGACATGCTTCCGTTCATACCGTTGCTCCCGTTCATGCCACGGTCCTTTCGAATACGGTGTTCTGCTCGCCTTGGCAGGCCGGGCAGACCCCACTGCCGTACGTTCTGCAGTATCCGACGTGTTCCGTGGTCGGACGCGCGGTGATGCGGGTGGCCCGGCTCGCCGCGGCCGCATAGAAGACGCGGGAGATCATGGTCAGCGACCATACCGTCATCTTCGACCGCGATTCCAGAAGTTGCTTCCAATGTTCTTCGCTGACCTGCGCCGGCCGTTCGACGTCGTCGAGGCCGCTGGTGAAGACGCTGGCCATTTTGGGCACGTATTTGCGGGGTATGAAATCGCCCGCGTTGATGCTTCCGCCGGAGAACAGCGCCTGCTGGTGGTACGCTTCGTCGCCTTGCCCTTTGCGTGGCGCGGGTGCCGCGTATTCCATGACGTGGAACAGGGCGCTTTGGGTGATGTCCGGCATGGTTGCGATCGCCTGCGCGCCGCGTTTTCCGCCGTGTTCCGGGAATGCGAGGCCCAGCTGGTAGCAGACGAGCTGCAGGTCGCTGAACAGGGAGCGTCCGTTTGGCACTTTGCCGGTTTTGTAGTCGATCAGCCGTACCTGTTCGCGGCCGTCTGCGGTACGGCGGTGTTCAAGACGGTCGATTCTGCCCGACAGGCGTACGGTGAGCCGGTCGCTCATGCCGGTTTCCGGCCAGCCGTCGACGAGCGCGCCCATGATGGCGATGAGTTCGTCGCGGGAGATCGGAGCGTTGCCGTCGATGGCGTTGTAGGCGTCGAGGATGTCGTCGAAGTCGAATCGCGCGGCGAACTGCCGTTCCGCTTCGGCATGGTCCAATGTTCCCACGGTGATGGTTTCGGTGTTGTTCGACGGGTATCCCGTACGGTTCGACTTGACGAAATATGTGGCGATGTTGCGCAATGCGACCGATGCTTTCGCGTCCTTGCCGAGCGCCTTGTACCGTTCCTCGGGATCGTCGATGGCGTTGAGGTCGCCACGTAGGGTCTTGTATCGGCTGATCATCCATTGGGTGATTTCGTCGATGTTGTCCTCGTCGCTTACCGCGGTGTGGTTTTGGGGCAGGTCGAGGCCGGCTTCGGTGGCCTGTTGCGCGACGGCGTGGATGAGCGAGCCGAAGCTGGTGGCCGCGCTGCCCATGCGTGGGCCGGCGAAACGGTTCTCCAGCATCCAGCACACCGGGCACGCCCACAAACTGTCCACGGCGGATGGAGAAAGGGTGACCACGTCGGATTGGCCGTCTGTTTTTTCGATGGATTCCGGTTGTTCGATAAGCTTCGCCTTGTCGGCATGCTCCGTTTTTCCGTCAGATTCCATCTTGCCGTCGATTTCCGTCATATCGTCGGCTCCCGCATGTTCCGTAAGGAACGCCCAATTGTCGGGATTCGCGGCGGCGATGCCATGCGATGCCAACAACGCCAAGGCTTGCGCGGCATCGCGCGCTTGGGGGGAATCGGCCGGCGCATGGGCCAGCACGCTTCGCGCGGCGGCGACCAGGCCACGCGGGTCGGCCTCCAGTCCCGCGTATTCGCCGGCCTCGCCGACCGCCGTGTACACGCGTGTTTCCGCATCGGCATCCCGGTCGCGGTCGAACCATTCCGGCAGGTAGCCGTAGAGGAAGTCGGACGGCACATGGTCTTCGTTGAGGACCGCGCTTACCGTCACGCGCTCATCGGCGCGGGTGAGCGCCACAAGGAGGCTTTTCTGTTCGGAGGCGAGCACCGCGGCGAGCTGCGCGTTTTCGCGGCCTGCGGAGGTGACGATGTCGTCGGACAGTCGTCCATGCAGCATGATGTCGGCGAGTTCCTCCCCGCCGAACAGGGTGTTGCGCGGCGCGAGGTTCGGCCATTGGCCTTGTTGGAACGCAGGCATGAATACTAGTTTCCAATGTTTTCCGGCAGCTCCGGCGGGCGTGGTGAGCGTCACGGCCTGATCGATCGGCGCGGTGTGCGCCAGGGAGTCGGCTTCGATGGCGAGCGCGCGGACCTGTTCGATGAACGCGTCGATGGTGTGCGCTGCCGTCACGCCGTTCGATTCGCCGCCGGACGCGTAGCTGAACAGGCGCATCGCGGTGTCGAGCCGGTCGTTGGCCGCGCGGCCTTCGGCGTTGTTGCGCAACGCCGTTTTCTGCCAGATTTCGGCTTTGCCGAACGCCTGCCATGCACAGTCGAGCATGTATTGCGGTTCGTGGGATGTCAGGCGTGCCTCCGACCGCAGGGTATCGTCAAGCGTTTTCCACAGGCGTGCGAAGGCTTGCGCTTGGGGGTCTTTGCGGCCCAGTACGGAGGCGATCGCGTCGAGCACGCGGTCGGTGTCGCCTTCCAATAGCAGGATGTACAGCGCGTTCATGCCGAAGGATGGTTCGTCCGCGTCCTCAGCGGCACGCTCTCCCGTCATCAGCCGGTCGTCGGTGTCGATTGCCGGCAGGCCCATGTCGGCAGCGTTTTCCGTGTCCGACGCCGATGCCGCCACGCGTGCGGTGTGGAAGGTTTCGACGTAATCGTTCCAATCGTCGATCAGCTGTGGCAGCAGCGCGCGTCCGGACGTGTCGGACGTGGTCGGATCGGCTGTATCGTCATGCAAAACCGTGGCCAGCGAGCCGAGCGCGTTCATCGCCGATTCGACCACGCACAGCCGAGCCGGACGTTCGCCGGGGGTGGTGATCAGCGGCGAGTTCATGATTGATGCGACGCGTGAGCGCACGTATGCGCCGGCCGTGTCGAGGTTCATGGACGAGGTGGCGATGCCTTGCCGTTTCAGTTCGGCCAGTTCGATCATGGAGAACAGGCCCTGCACGAACGGTTCGTCCTTGAGGGGGCGGGTCACGCTCGAATAGCGTACGGGCACGCCGTCGGCGCGTAGCCGTTCGCCGAACGTGCGCACGGTGGCGTTGTCGTGGGCGATCACGGCCATGTCGTTCCAGTCGCGGCCGTGTTCGAGATGTTCGGTTTTGATTTTCCACACCACGTCGTCGAGTTCTTCGACGGTGGAACGGTACATCGCGGCTTCAAGACTGCCGTCGTGCGTCTCCGGTATGGCGATGGACGGCATTTTGCCGGGGCGGTTCGCCAGCGCGTCGTCGGTCGATTCCGTGCTGGCGATGGTCAGGCTCACGCGGCTCGCCACCGCGGCCAGGTCCGTGCCTTCGGCCATATGGGACGGTTCCAGCCGTACCAGTCGCGCGCCCAATCGCGATTGCGCCATGTTGAACAGATATTCAGGGTACGATCCGCGGAACGTCTGCACCGCCTCGTCGGGGTTGCCGACGAGCAGCAGTCGCACGCCACGGTTGCGCAATGCGGTGAGAAAGTCGAAGCCGGCGAGTGTGGCGTCCTGGAAATCGTCGACGATGACGAGTTTCGGCAGGTCGGACGTTTCGGCTTCGTTCACGGCGGCCGCGGCGTCGATCATGAGCTGCGAGGCGTCGAGACGGTATTGGTCCGGATATGCCTCGTTGATGGCCTGGTTGTATTCGGCACGCAGCGCGAAGGCGAGCCGCCATTGCACGCGCAGTCGTTCGCGTCGTTCGTCAAGCGTGCCGTGTTCGTCGGCAGCGCGGGAAATCAGCGCGTCTTCGAGTTCCGGTTTCGCGCCGATCTCGTTCATGCGGGCAAGCATGTCGCGCAGCTGGTTGGCGAAGGCGTCGGTGGCGTCGTCCACCACCATGCCCGACCAGTCGGCGACCACGAAGTAGGTGCGCAATAGCGCGCAGGTGGAGCATTCGTCGCCGTGCTCGGCATGTTCGGCATGCTTGGCGAGCACGCGGCGGATGACCACGTCCTGTTCGGCCCCGTTGAGCAGTTTCGGCAGGGGTTGTCCGGCATGCGATCGCACGGCGGTCATGATGCGGAACGCGACGGCTGGCAGGGTGGTGACGGGGCGTGCCTGCGAGATCGCGGACAGTTCGCGGATCACGGTGTCGCCGAGCCGGTCGGCCACCTGTCTGCCGGAGACCGTCATCACGGCGTACGCGTCGCCATGCCGCTTCATCGCGGCGACCAGCATGTCCAGCGCGAACCGGGTCTTGCCGCTGCGGGGTGCCCCCGCAACCAATGTCGCGCCATCGAGATCGTCCACATCCATCATGTCTCCCCAGCTTAGCCGAACGGTCCGGCCACGAATCGCATATCATCGTCCGAAGCCGTCCTGAAAACGTCATCGTGGACACCGCCATCTTTATATATGGACATCGATACCCTCTACAAAGTTTTTCGGACACCGCCACCAATAAGATTGACTAGCGGCGCAGCCCGGGAAGGTTCAACAGCGAACAGACGGCCTGCCCATGACGACGAGTACGGTCGAAGCATAGACGCAACGCACGGAACCGGGCAGGAACTACAGGAAAGAGGAAGCATGGAAGCCTCAAGGAGCATTCCCCCTCAGATTCCCGGCTACACACTGATCAAACGGCTGGGCTCCGGTTCCGAAGCCGACGTGTACCTGTACCAGCAGCTTTCCCCGGCCCGTCAGGTGGCCATCAAAATCAGCAAGAACACGCTCGACCCACGTGCCGCGGTCCGCTTCCGTTCCGAAGCGAATTTCATGGGGCAGATCTCCACACACCCCTACATTCTTTCCGTCTATGAGAACGGCGTGACCGTCAACGGGCGCGGCTACACCGTGTTCGAATACGCTCCGGGCGGCAATTACAAGACGTTCCTCGAGCATGGCCGTCTCACCGCCGACCAGATGCTCACCGTCGGTATCGATCTGGCGAGCGCGCTGTTCACCGCGCATCGCAAAGGCATCATCCATCGAGACATCAAGCCCAGCAATATTCTCATCAACGCGCACAATATGCCCATGCTCGCCGATTTCGGCATCGCCGGGTCCGTCTATGGGCGTCCGGGTGTCGGCTTCACCATCGCGTGGGCCGCGCCGGAGGTGCTTGCCCAAGGCGGTGGCGGCAATGAATCGTCCGATATCTATTCGCTTGGCGCCACGCTGTTCGCCATGCTGATCGGCCAATCGCCGTACGAGTATTTCTACGCCGATGTGCTGGGCGATTCCCAACGGCAGGTGCGGGCCGAACGGCTCAAGTCCGTCATTCTCAACAATCCGCTGCCCAAGCTCAACCGTCCCGACGTGCCGGTCGAAGTGGAACGGGTGTTGCGTAAGGCCTTGAGCCGTACGCCCGAGGATCGTTACTATTCCGCGTTGGAGCTCGCGCGCGACATGCAGCGCGTGCAACAGGCCTTGTATGGCCGTGCCGTGCAGACCACCGTCGAGGGTGTGCCGGATTATCCGCAGAACATGTACGCGCAGACTTCCACATTCGACCAGTCCGCCCCGGTTGCGAAACAGCATGCCCGGTGGGTGAAGCCGTTGGCCGTCACGGTTGCTGCGGCGGCCGCCGTGGTCGTGATGGCGTTGGCGTTCGTCACCGTCGTCATGCCGAATATGGATGCGGCTTCCGACAACAGCAAGGTGCAGGTGCAGAACCATGGCACCCAGAACCATGCCGAGGACGATCCCGATTCGGCGATCACGTCGGGCAGTGTGCCGAGCGTGCAGGATCTTACGGGCGAATACACCGCCGACGGCAAAGTGCGGTTCACGTGGGTCAATCCTTCTCCGAAGGATGGCGATTCGTACGCGTGGTCGCTGGTCGGCGATTCGGGAACCGACCCGAACGCGCAGGGCACCACCACGGAGTCGACGAGTATCGAAATCGATCCGGCCGACGGCGCGCAGACGTGCGTGCAGGTGAGTCTGGTTCGCGCGGACCGGCAGATGTCCGAGAATCCCATGATCGCGTGCGCGGCCAAGCCGTGAGTTTGCGGCCGGATGCGGGTGACATGAACCGATACGAACCAATACAGCCCGGCATGCATGCGGGCAAACAGGTAGGCGCATGCGGTTGGATGCGCGGTCAAGCAAAGTTTGGGCACAATCAGGGAAGAGCCAGTCGATGAGCAAGCATAGGAACGCCGAGAACCAGTCGGCGCAATCGTACGAACGGCAGTTGCGATTCGGGTCGATGCTGCGCAAGCTGCTGCCTTCCGGCAGTCGCCGGTGGATCACGCCGATCGTCATGCTGCTGCTGTTGCTGGGCATCGTCGCCGGAGCCGTCATCGTCAGTTCGGTGACGCAACGTCACGTGCAGCTCGACGATGGCACCGTGTGGGTCACTTCGCTCAAAGACCGCAAGGCCGCCCGTTTCAACGTGCGCAACCGGGACGCCGACGCGGGCGTCGCCTCCACTGCGGCCCGGTTCGACGTGGCCCAGCATGATGGCTCCACCGTGATCTCCGAAGGTACGAAGGCCAGCAACATCGAGGCCTCCACCGTCAGCGAAAGCGGCAACACCACCATCAAATCGGATATGCGGACCGTCGTCGGAGGCAACACCGCGGCGTTCATCAACGTCAAGACGGGCAATGTGTGGGTCGGGTCCGCCGATGATGTGAAATCCATGAATCCGACCACCGATTCGCCGAAGATGAAGCTGAGGTCGGGTGGCCGTATCGCGGTGACGCATGACGGTGTCGTCTACGGCTACCGCACGTCCGACGGCGCGGTGCTCAGTGTCGACGGACCTCAGGGAACGCCCGGCAAGGATGCGACGATCAAGGGCGCCACGAATGTCGAATCGTTCACCGTGGTCGGCAAGACGCCGGTCGTAGCCGGTGCCGGCAAGGTGTTCTGGCCGAAGGGCAGCGCGGATATCGGCCTGCAGGGTCAGGCGACGTTGCAGGCGCCATCCACGGATGGCAGGCAGACTGGCTGGGTGGCGGTTTCCACGCCGCGGGGCATCGCCATGGTCGATTTGGGCAGCAAAAAGGTCACGCAGCTGCCGAACGCCGGCAAGGGCGATGCCGCGCAGCCGGCGTCCACCAATGGCTGCGTGTTCGCCGCGTGGGCGCAGAAGGCCAACAATTACATCAGGGTGTGCGCGGCGAACGACAAGGACGCACAGTTTTCCTCGTTGGAAGATGTCAATCCCACCTCGCAGCTCGTGTTCCGCACCAACCATCGTCTGGTGGTGCTCAACGACGTGGTCAACGGCAATGTGTGGAATCCGCAGGAGTCCACCAAGGTCATCAAAATCCAGTGGAACAAGGTGGAGACCAAGCAGTCGAAGCAACAGCAGCAGAACAACGACAGCGCCAACAACCAGCATAATTTCAGCAAGAACTGTTCGGCGCAGTCGGGGCAGATCAAGGCCGTGGACGATTCGTTCGGCGCGCGCGTGGGATCGCAGCAGATTCTCGACGTGTTGCGCAACGACGAGCAGACCGACTGTTCCGTGCTGCGCATCACGTCGGTGAGCGCTCCGGATGGCGCGAACATCACCGTCTCCCCCGTGTATGACGGCCGGTATCTGCAGCTCGACGCCTCCGATGCCGCCGCGGGCAACGTGTCCTTCAGCTATGAGATTTCCGACGGGCGCGGGCAGACGTCCAGCGCCACCGTGTCGCTCACGCTGGCCGGCGGCGACGACCATGCGCCGCTGCAGAGCGACACTCCGCCGGAAATCGACGTGGAGCAGGGTGCTTCGTACACCGCGAACGCGTTGGGCAGCTTCTCCGACCCCGACGGCGATCCGCTGACCTTGGTGTCGGCATCGCCGCAGAACACCGATCAGGTGACGGTGTCCACGCGAGCCGACGGACAATTGGTCTTCAACGCCGGTTCGATGTCGTCCGGCAGGGCGGGCATCGAGGTCACGGTGTCCGACGGCCAGCAGACCGGCATCGGCATGATCTACTTCTCCGTGAAGCCGGCGAACACGCTGGGCGCGGTCATCGACCCCGTGGTCAAACAGACCACGCCCGACACCCGCACCACCATCGCGCTCAAACCGTACGTGCACGGCACGTCCGTCGAACCGGCCGAATTGACCGCGGTGGAGACGCCGTCCGGCGCGGCCACCACCATGAACGCCACCGACATGTCGATCACGTTCACCGCCTCCAATCCCGGCACCTACTATGTGCCGTACACCATCACGCAGGGTTCCATTCCGTCGACCGGTCTGGCTCGTGTGGAGGTGCAGGCGGTGGCCGGAGACGCCGCCAAGCCGATCGCGGCGAACGATGTGGCGCTGCTCGGTGCGGACAATACCGCGATTGTGGAGCCGCTTGCCAACGACGTCGACCCGATGGGCGGCGTGCTGTCGGTGACCAGCGTCACCGCGGACGCGCAAAGCGGCATCAAAACCGGTGTGGTGAGCAACAAGCGCGTCTATATCACCGCGCGTCAGGTGCCGACCGAGCCGGTGCGGATCTCCTACACCGTGGCCAACGCGGCCGGATCGTCGACCGGCGTCATCGTCCTGCAGCCGCCGGCGCTGACCACGTCGAATTCCGTGCCAAAGGCCGAGAACATCACCACACAGGTGCGCACCGAAGGCATCGTGTCCGTGGACGTGCTCGACCATGTCACGTATTCCGACGGCACCACGGTGAGCCTGCAGAACGACTTGCAGTATGACAAGAACACGTTCAAGGGTCTGGTGTTCGTGTCCGGCGACACCGTGCGCTATCAGGCCACCAGACAAACCGGCTCCTTCCCCGTCACCTACACGGTGAAGGACAATCTCGGCAACGCGGCCTCGGCCACCATCACCATCAACGTGCATCAGAAGGACGCGTCCAACAAGGCGGCTCCGACACCGTCCGACGTCGAGGCGCAGGTGGCGGCCGGGCAGAAGGTGCAGATTCCGATCACGCTCACCGGCATCGACGCTGACGGCGATGACGTGCAGCTGCTCGGCTTGGGCAACAAAGCGCCGAAACTGGGCCGTATCAGCGAGATGGGCGCCACGTATCTGGTGTATGAGGCGTATGCCGATTCGTCCGGAACGGACACGTTCTCCTACGCCGTGGAGGATTGGACCGGTCAGAGGGCCACCGCGCAGGTGCGTGTGGGCGTGTTCAAATCCGGAGCCGATTCGGGTGTGTACGCGCGCGACGACGAGATCACGCTGCGTCCGAACACCGCGGCCACCGTGCCGGTGGCGCAGAACGACATTTCCGGGGACAATACTGATCTGACCGTGGCCAAGGACGTGGAATCGCAAGGCATCGGCGGCATTCAGGTCGTTGACAACATGCTGTCGTTCACCACGCCGAAGCAGGCGGGCACGTATTACGTGGTCTACACCGTCAAGGACAAGGCTGGCCTGTCCGATTCGGCGACGTTGACGGTGAATGTCGACGAGAACGCCGCCATCGACCCGCCGACCGCGTACGATTACCGTGTTCCGGCCGCCGCCACGATCGACAAGAAATCCGTGGACGTGGACGTTTCGCAGTGGATTGCCAATCCGTCCGGCACCGCCGACGAGCTTCAGGTGGGCGTGGATCCTTCCGCGACCGACCATGCGCATGTCAAGGGCGGCAAGGATTCCACCATCATCACCGTTGATCTGACCGATGAGGCGCGCGCGGTGCCGTACACCGTCACGAACACGACGTACGGCATCACGTCCACCGCGTTCATCCAAGTGCCCGCATATGGCGTGTTTCCGCCGGTTCTGCGTCCGAAGGCGCCGGCGTTGAAGGTCAATGCGCGTGAGACCATCACCATCAACATCGCCGACTACGTGCGTGTGGGCGCGGGCAAGACCGCGTATGTGGACGGCGCCGATTCGGTGAGCGCCACGAAGGCCGCGGACGGCGACCTGTACGTCAACGACCAGACGTTGAGGTTCACCGCGCCGAAGGATTACGCGGGTCCCGCGTCCATCACCTTCACCGCGGTGGACGGCAAGCGAGACAAGAACGACAAGGTGAAGATCGTCAATTCGGCGGTGCTCACGCTTCCGATCACGGTGATCGGACGTGAGGTTCCGCCGCCGACGTTCTCGTCCTCCACCGTCGATGTGGTGGCCGGCGAGAAGGCCACTACCATCGATCTGACGGCGCTGACCCATTCGGCGTCGGGCCTGTACGAGGATGAGAAGCAGTACTCGTATTCCGGCGGCGTGAATTCCGGCAGTGTGGATGCCAGAGTGTCTCCCTCCGGCACGTTGACCGTGTCCGCGGACAAGACGGCCACGCCGGGCACCACGGTGAGCGTGCCCGTCTCGATCAAATATGCGAAGGGTACGGTGAGCGCCGGTATGACCGTGCGCGTCACCGCGTCCAACAGGCCGCTCGCCCGTGTCACCGAGAAGACCGTGAAAATCAAGGCCGGTTCCAGCGAGCAGGTGAATCTGCTGTCCGACGCGTACAATCCGTTCCCCGACACTCCGCTGACGGTGACCGGATGCACATCCGACGGCGCGTCGAAGCTGACGGTGGATTGCCCGTCCAACGGCGTGGTGTCCATCAGGGCGGCTTCCGACATCGGCGCGAGCACCAACAAGGTGGTCGTCACCGTGCGCGACGCCACCAAAACAAAGGAACGTGAGGTGACCGGCACCATCAGCGTTTCGGTGATGGACAAGCCTGATGCGCCGCTGCTTTCCGCGGTGTCCGGCGACCCGCAGGATGGCGCCGTGAATCTGAGCTGGACGGCCGGTTCGGCCAACGGCAGCCCGATCACCGAATACAAGGTGATGTGGGGCGGAGACGCGTCCGGCGAGCGCTCGTGCGGGCAGAAGACCTCCTGTCTCATCGACGGGTTGAAGAACGGCAAGACCTACTCGTTCAAGGTGCAGGCCAGGAACGAGGTCGGCTGGTCCAAGGATTCCAACGCCGTCGAGGGCACGCCGGACAAGCTGCCTGATGCGCCGACGGATGTGACGGCCAGTGTGAAGGGCAACACGGTGAGCGTCACGTGGAAGGCTCCGGACGGCAATTTCTCGTCGGTGGACAATTACGAGGTGACTTTGTCCGGCAGGAACGCACCGTCCAAGCAGACGACAAATTCCACCGGAATCGATTTTGTTTTCGATAACAACGCGATTTCCGACGGCGACTCGTACACGGCTACGGTACGCGCCCACAACAAGGTGAATTGGAGCCAACCGTCCAAGGCGTCCGACGCTGTCAAGCCGTGGGGCAAGCCCGATGCGCCGAAGATCTCCGTGACGAACGACGACACCACGGGAACCGTCACCGTCGAATCCGTGGGCAACACCCGCAACGCGGGATGCAAGGCCGTCGAGATTTCCGGAGATGTCAGCGCAAGCATCGACGGATGTTCCGGATCCTACGATTTCAAGATTCCGGATCATGATCTCAACACCAGGGAATACACCATCAAGGCGGCGGTGGTCGGCAAGGAGAAAACGACCAGCGACGATTCGACCGTGCGTTTCACACCGAAATACGCGGTGAAGGCGCCCGAATCGGTCAGCGTCAAGGGGCATGACGACGTGTGCGTAGTCAGTTGGAAGGAGAACGGCCACGCCGACGGGTTCACGGTGAGCGCGGACGGACTCGGCTCCTACCATGCCGGCGCTTCCGAACGATCGCACGATTTCCCGCTCAAGGAATGGCAGTTCTGTTCCTCGGGCTCCGTCACGCAGCATTTCAATGGCGCGGCAAGCACCTCCAAGTCCGGCAGGGCCGATCCGGCATACGTCCGCAAGGTGAAGGCCGCCGTCAAGGCGCCGATGCTGACGTGGGACGCCAATGATCCGAACATCATCAAGGTCAGCGGCGGATCGGTGAACATGTACGGCCAGCCCGGCAAAACCGTGATCACCTTCACCGCGGACGGCAAATCCTATGACGTCGCCTGGGCATTGGGTTCCGACAAACTGAACGTCAAGGACGTGCTGCCGACCGGAGCCGATTACGCGTGGAAGGCGAAGGTGGTGGGCACCGACACCGCGCTCAACAACGAGGACAATGGCGGCACACTGCTGGACCATGACAGGTACAAGACTCCCACGCCGAAACCCGAACCGTCGGAACCTTCAGAACCATCAAAACCGTCGGAACCATCGGATTCTGACGCGTCCACGGAAGGCGAAGCGGCCACGCGGAATGACCGGCCTGTGGCATCCTCCGTCGCCCTGTCCACCGTCGACGGCGCATCCAAGCCTTGGATCCGCGGCCTGGCCTACTACGCCAGATGGTGAAACGGACGATCACAGCAATCGCAAACACAACGAACCATCCACACGAGCAACACAACAAGCAAGGAGCAACCCATGAGCAACGATTTCGATGACGCCACCCAGCTGGGTTCCATCGGCCATAATCCAAGCGTTCCCAGCCAACCCGGCCAGCAGCAGCCGGCGTTCCACACGCCGAATCTGCCGGAGCAGCCGCAAGCCGATGAGGATCCGGAGGGCACGCTGCTGAGCGCGCACGGCACCACCCAACCGGCGTTGCCGCAACAGTCCGCCCCGGCAACGCCGAACCAGCCGCGGTTCCGTCAGCCGATGCCGCAGAACCTTCGCCGACCGGCCGCCAATCCGGCAGTCGCAATGCCCGCGCAGCAGCCCGTCCAGCCAACCCAACCCGTCCAGCCCAGCCAGCCTGTACAGCCCGTCAAACAATCCCAGCCGGTCGTCGACACGTCCATGATGACCGCACCCAGCAAAGACATCACCGAATTCCATGAGAAGTTCGCTAAGCTCGTAGACAACGTCTCCCAGGTCGTGGTCGGCAAGGAAGCACCCATCCGCCAATGCGCCACAGCCATGGTGGTCGGCGGGCACATCCTGCTCGAAGACAACCCGGGCACCGGCAAAACCCAGCTGGCGCGAGGCCTTGCCAACTCCATCGACATGTCGTTCAAGCGCATCCAGTTCACTCCGGATCTGCTGCCTTCCGACGTGGTCGGCGTAACCTACTACGACCAGAAGAACAGCGAATTCGAATACCGCGAAGGCCCGATCTTCGCGTCCATCGTGCTCGCCGACGAAATCAACCGCGCCTCACCGAAAACACAGTCCGCACTACTCGAAGTCATGGAAGAGCAGAAGGTCACCGTCGACGGCGTCACCCACCCGGTGCCGCAGCCGTTCATGGTCATCGCCACCCAGAACCCGATCGAACAGCTCGGCACCTACAAGCTGCCGGAAGCGCAGATGGACCGTTTCCTCATCAAAACCACCATCGGCTATCCAAGCCACGACGTGAGCGTCAACATCCTGAAACAGGTCAACGTCACCGACCGTGCATCTACCGTGCATGCGGTGCTCACCGGCAACGACGTGCTGCGCATGCGCGCCATCAGCGAAACCGTACATCTTGACGACGCGATCCTCGAATACATCGTGCGCTTGGTGGAAGCGACGCGTCACAACGAACGCATCCAGGTCGGATCGTCCATGCGAGGCGCACTTGCGCTGACCCGATGCGCCCGCGTGTGGGCGGCGTCCAACAATCGCGGATATGTGGTGCCTGACGATGTGAAGCAGCTGGCTGTCGCCGTGCTCGCGCACCGCATCACGCTCACCGCGGAGGCCACGTTCGCCGGATCCACCCCCGAACTGATGATCGAACAGATCCTCGAAAATGTACCCGCACCGACCGTAGGCGCCATCGCCTGAAGCGCATACCCAACGCAGCTGCACTGCACGCGCAGCAAGACAGAAGCACGCAATCGCACGAAACGTTCGTAAACACCCGAAAGGTCAAGTATGCGACAATCCAAAACCATGCAACGCAGGAGAACCATGCAACGATCCCTGCGACGCATCAAGCATCGCATCAAACGACTGGTCACCTCATATATGTCACCGCTCGGATGGGCCGTGACCGGACTCACCATCGCCTCACTCATAACGTTCACGATTCTCGGATGGCATGAACTGTTGGCCATGGCGATCGTGTTCGCCTGCATGGTGGTCGCCGCCATCCTGCTGTCACTCGGCAACACGTCATTCACCGCCACCATAGACGTGTCCAGCAGACGAGTCACCGTGTCAGACACCGTAAAAGTCGACATACGCATCGACAATCCAGGACGCACGCCAACCACATCCGCGCGAGGCGACCTGCCTATCGGCGACAACCACGAACGATTCTCCATCCCCATACTTGCCGCCGGCCAATCACGCCAAACAACCGTGGAATTCACCGCCGTCTCCCGCGCAGTGCTGCCGATCGGACCGCTTTCCATACGCAAAGGCGACCCATTCGGACTCGTACGGCACGAAAAGAAACTCGTCGACCAAATCAAC
>OGCN01001993.1_pt1 | contig 24062 bp, 21 predicted proteins | sample 1570181 | NCBI WGS metagenome assembly OGCN01 (sample SAMEA4370584, study PRJEB24528) | human gut metagenome | reverse complement strand
ATGTCGGCAAAGCCAAGGTCAAGGACGAGCACGAGAACAAGAAGACCGCCACCTTTGCCGATGTGGCCGGTGAAGACGAAGAGAAGGAAGAGCTGAAAGAGGTCGTGGAGTTCCTCAAGAGCCCCGACAAGTTCAACTCTCTGGGCGCACGCATCCCTCACGGCGTGCTGCTCGTCGGCCCTCCGGGTACCGGCAAGACCCTGCTGGCCCGCGCCTGCGCCGGTGAGGCCGGTGTGCCGTTCTACTCCATCTCCGGCTCTGACTTCGTCGAGATGTACGTCGGCGTCGGCGCATCCCGTGTGCGCGACCTCTTCGACAAGGCAAAAAAGACCATGCCCTGCATCATCTTCATTGATGAGATCGATGCTGTGGGCCGTCAGCGCGGTGCCGGTCTCGGCGGCGGTCACGACGAGCGCGAGCAGACCCTGAACCAGCTGCTGGTCGAGATGGACGGCTTCGAGGCCAACGACGGCGTCATCGTCATGGCGGCCACCAACCGTGCCGACATCCTCGATAAGGCCCTGCTCCGCCCGGGCCGCTTCGACCGTCAGGTCTACGTCGGCCTGCCCGACGTCAAGGGCCGCGAGGAGATCCTGAAAGTCCACACCAAGAACAAGCCCCTCGCCCCGGATGTCTCCCTCAAGGTCATCGCACAGCGCACCGCAGGCTTTGCGGGCGCTGACCTCGAGAACCTCGTCAACGAGGCCGCTCTGCTGGCTGCCCGCCGCAGCCGCAAGGCCATCACCATGGAGGACATCGAAGAGGCTTCCATGAAGGTCATGGCCGGCCCCGAGAAGAAGAGCCGGGTCGTCACCCCCGAAGAGAAAAAGCTCACCGCCTACCACGAGGCAGGCCACGCTGTGGCGGGCTTCTACTGCAAGCACCACCCCCGTGTGCATGAGATCACCATCATCCCCCGCGGTCAGGCCGGCGGCTACACCATGTATCTGCCCGAGAAAGACCGCAGCTACGTCACCAAGGGCGAGATGTTCGAGGACATCGTGTCCAGTCTGGGCGGCCGCGTAGCCGAGCAGCTTATCCTGGACGACATCTCCACCGGTGCGTCCAACGACCTGCAGCAGGCGACGAACATCGCCCGCCAGATGATCACCAAGTACGGCTTCTCCGAGCGCCTTGGCCCTGTGGTCTACGGCACCTCTCAGGAGGAGACCTTCCTGGGCCGCGACCTCGGTCAGGGCAAGGGCTACAGCGAGACCACCGCTGCTGAGATCGACAGCGAGATGCGGGACATCATCGACGAGGCCTACGAGACCTGCCGCCGTACCCTGACGGAGCATATCGACCAGCTCCATGCGCTGGCACAGGCCCTGATGGAGCGCGAGAAGCTGAACGAGAAGGAGTTCAACGCCGTGATGGCAGGCGAGACCCTGCCCTCGCGTGAGGACCCCGACGCAAAGCCCGCCGAGGATCAGCCCGCTGTCCAGCCTGTGGAACAGGCCGAGACCGCAGAGGCTGCGGAGCCTGCCGAACCTGCTGAGGCAGTGGATGCCGCCCCGCAGGAAGCCCCGGCCCCCGAAACGCCGGATGAAGGCGAAGCCAACCAGTAAACCAAGAGAAAGGGGAGAGTGTTGTGGAGGAAAATTTTGAACCGGTCGCGCGGACACGGGCCAACTATTACACCCCGGGCAGCCCGGTGCAGTTCGTCTGTGTGGAGCTGCTCAAGGGCGAAGTCAGCGGCGAACACGCGGTCTGTCTGACCTTTAAGAACATTTCCCGCGTGACCCTGACGGCACTGGAGATCCACTTCAAGTGCAAGGGCGTGGACGGCGTCATCCTCTGTGAGGACGAGTTCGAGTACCGTGACCTTACCGCAAAGCCCGGCGAGAGCTTCGGCATGGACGATGCCGTCTTCGTCACCCAGAAGGCCATCACCAGCGTGGACGTTACCCTGCGCAATGTCTACAGCGGCAGGAAGGTCGTCCACCTCGAGAGCATCAAGCGGGTGCGCCTGCCGGCCCCCCGCCGCCTGAGCGTCGAGATGCAGAAGGCCCTCGAAGCCCGGATGAACCGCACCGGCATGAAGTTCATGCCCCAGGTCTTCGAGAACGGCTGGTACTGCGCCTGCGGTGCCTTCCACCCGAAGGAAGAGGACACCGTCTACTGCTCTGAGTGCGGCAGTGACCGCATCCTTTTGCAGAACGCGCTGAACACCCTGCTGCAGCCGGAGGCCCCGGTGCGCCAGCCCGAGCCGCAGCCTGCGGCCCAGCCGGCACGCCCGGCTGCGCCTGCTGAGGAGCCTACCCGCATCGTGGGTGCAGCGCAGGAGGAAGCCACCCGTATCATCCCGCCCCGGGCGGCGGAGCCTGCGCCCGGCTATGCGCCTGTCGCTGAGATGGACGCGACCCGCGTGGTGACCCGCGCCCCGGAGCAGGAGGCGACCCGCGTTCTGCCCCGCCAGCCGGAGCCGGTGCGCCCGGCCAAGTCCTTTGCACCGGACGAAGAGGTGGAGAAGTACGGCACCCGTGTGGTACCCTCGACTCCCGCCGCCGCGCCGTCCCGCCTGCAGGCAAAGCCGCTGGACGAGGAGGACGACTGCGAAGAGGAAGACCCCCGTGACAGCATCGCTGAGACGCTCATCCGCTGGGTGCCGCCCATCACCGCCATCGTGTGTGCGGGCATCGCCCTGTGCGGCTTCGTGTATTCTCAGTTCATGATGTAAAATAGGATGTACGGCGGAGGAGGCAGAGGCTTCCTCCGCTTTTAATTTAAGGAATAACCTCTCCGTCTGCTTCGCAACCCGGGCAGTGGCACGTCGTAGGCGTGACGGAGAGGTTTAACAAGGAGAGATGATTATGCCTGACGAAGCTTTGCAGGCCGCGTTCGAGATAAAAGCGGCCTGCGACGACATCAGCCGGAAGCTGCTGCGCTGGCACTGGGAGGAAAAGCCCGGCGCTCACAGCGTGGACGCCCTGATGAAGCATCTGGCCCAGCGCCAGAAGGAGAGCCCCGACTACTACGAGCGCCTGCCGGAGCTGAATGGCCGCACCGGCTGGCAGCAGCTGGATACCACCCTCTGTATGCGCATCCTGCTGGACCCGGAAAAGGACGCCGCCCGGCCTCTGGACCTGCTGGGCAATACGCCCCACCCGGCAGCGGCCCGCCGCGCCTGCAACGCCGTGCGGATGGCTCGCAACGAGGCCGCCCACGCCTCCGACAAGACCGCAGCCGCACAGGCGGCGATCCGGTTCAACGAGGCCGTGGAGGAGCTGGAAGCGGGCTATGAGGGAACGGCCCTGACTACCGGCGACCTCGAGAAGTATTACCGGATGGCGGAGGACTTTCTGTCCCGCTGCGGCGCGTCAGAGACCATCGAGCCTCAGAAGAAGGCAGAGGACGAAGCGCCCCGCCGTCAGAAGTCCCAGAAAAGCGGCAGCACATCCCGCAAGCGCCAGAGCGGCGGGAATCGTGCCGCTTCGGGCCGGGGGACATCCAGCCGCAGCCGGAACGCTTCTGGCCGGAACAGCCGCAGCCGCCAGAATATGCAGACCACGGCCCGCCGCAAGAAGCGTCAGCGCACCCAGAGCCGCGCTCTCACCGTGGTGCTGCTGGCCGTCGTCCTGCTGGGCCTGCTGGTCCGGGCATGGACGATGGGGCTGATGAAGTAACACGCTCTACTGAGGTAGATTATGTGAGAAAGTGACCAAAAAATAACGTACTATAATTATAAAACGTCACTTTATCAATTTGATAAAGTGACCCACTTTATCAGCAAGCCTCAGTTTATCACCTTGAGAAAGTGGGATTTTGGACGATGCTGCGTTAGAAAAATGTCACTTTATCAGATAACGCGCGGGTCTCGGAGGACATCTCAACTTTTTGGGATGTCCTCTTTTTGCATTTCCGGGACAGCCCCCTCATACACTGACGGACAAGGGGGTGTGCGGATGGAGCAGGGGATGGAGATGCTCTTTGCGCTGTTCGGCGGGCTGGCGATGTTCCTCTACGGGATGGACAGGATGAGCCGCGCCTTGCAGCGGGCGGCGGGCGACGCCATGAAGCGGCTGCTGGCCCGGCTGACGGCCACGCCGCTGCTGGGCGTCCTCACCGGGCTGGCCGTGACGGCAGTGCTCCAAAGCAGCTCGGCAGCCACAGTAATGGTCATCGGCTTCGTCAGCGCCGGGCTGCTGGAACTGCCCCGGGCGGTGGCCGTCATCTACGGCATCAACATCGGCACCACCATGACGGCACAGCTCATCGCCTTCGATGTCCAGACGCTGGTGTACCCGGTGTTGTTTCTGGGCTTCCTCCTCGACTTCGCGGCCCGCAGGCCCCGCTGGCAGGCCGTGGGCGAGGCGGTGTTCTCCTTTGGGCTGCTCTTCGAGGGCATCGACATTTTGGGCCGGGCTTTGCAGCCGCTGGCCGGGCAGGCGGTCTTTCTCGACTGGATGACCCGGGTGAAGGAGTCGGCGCTTCTGGGCATCCTGCTGGGCCTCTGCATGACCATGGTGGTGCAGAGCAGTTCGGCCACCATCGCGCTGCTGCAGAACGTGGCCCGTCAGGCCGGGCCGGACGGCACCCACAGCGTGCTGGGCCTTGCCGGGGCGGTGCCGGTCCTTCTGGGCGACAACATCGGCACGACGGTCACGGCCCTGCTGGCCTGCATCGGGCAGGGGAAGGACGCCGCCCGCGCCGCACTGGCCCACAGCTGCTTCAACCTCAGCGGGAGTTTGCTGGCGGCGGTGCTGCTGCCCTGGTTCGTCCGGCTGGTGGAGCTTATCTCCCCCAAAGGTCCGGAGCTGGAAGTCATTTCCCGGCAAATCGCCAATGCCCACACCGCCTTCAACGTCTGCTGCGCCCTGCTCTGGCTGCCTTTTTTGCCGTGGATGGTGCGGCTGGTGTGTGCGCTGGTACCGGAAGATAGATAACAGAGAAAGCCCGATGCGATGCATCGGGCTTTCTCTTACTTCTTAATTACGCTCTTCCGATACACCGCAAAGGCGATGACAGCCGACAGCACTTCCGTGACCCAGAAGGCGTGCCAGACGCCGGTGGGGCCGAGCTGGCGGCAGAGCAGCCACGCCAGCGGCATGATGAAGATGACATACCGGCAGAGGGAGATGACCAGCGAGGCCGCACCCTTGCCCAGACCTTCCAGCGCGCCGGAAGAGGTGGTGGACACCGCCGACACCACAAAGCCGAGGCAGATGATGTGCAGGGCGGTCTGGCCGATGGCGATGGTCTCGGGGTTGGAGGAGAACAGGCCGATGAGGGGCGCGGAAGCGGCCATACAGATGACGGTGCCTGCCGCCATGATGACGGCGCTCATGCCGAGGGTGAGCTGGTAGAGCTTTGCCACGCGGGCGTGCTCTTTTGCACCGTAGTTGTAGCCGACGAGGGGGCGCATTCCCTGCACGATGCCGCTGGCGGGCAGATAGAGGAAAGTCTGGAGCTTATAGTAGATGCCCAGCACCACCACATAGCTTTCGGAGAAGGCCGCCAGCAGGCCGTTGAGGAAGGTGACCAGCATGGAGGGCAGGGCCAGATTCAGGATGGCAGGCACACCGATGGCGTAGAGACGGCCTTCGAGAGAGAGGTCAGGCCGCAGGGCCTTCCGGCGCAGATGGACGGGCGACTCGGTGGTGCTGTAGACCACGAGGTAGATGACGAGAGTGGCGGCCTGTCCGATGCCGGTAGCCAGCGCCGCGCCTGCAATGCCCATGGCAGGCACCGGGCCGAGGCCGAAGATGAGGACGGGGTCCAGCAGGATGTTGCAGACACAGCCCGAGATGAGGGCGATCATGGTGAGCTTCATCCGGCCCACGGCCTGGAAGAGCTTCTCAAAGGCGAGGCTGGCCATGTTCACGGTAGCGAACAGGAAGACGATGGTGGAGTAGGTCACGCCCATAGAGACGATGGTGCCGTCGGCGGTGAACCGGGCCAGGAAGCCGGGCATGATGGCGGTAGCCGCCAGCGTGCAGAGGATGCCGTGGAGCACCGAGAGGGCCATGCCGTGGGTGGCGGCGGTGTCCGCCCTGTCGTAGTCGCCTGCGCCCCGGTAGAGGGCCACAAGGGCGTTGATGCCCACGCCGAAGCCGATGGCAACGGCGTTCACGAAGTTCTGGATGGGGAACACGAGGGAGAGGGCCGTCATGGCCTGCTCGTTGATCTGGGCCACAAAGAGGCTGTCCACGATGTTGTACAGCGAGTTCACCAGCATGGAGATGACGTTGGGCAGAGCCATCGACACCAGCAGCGGGAACACCGGCTTCGTCTTCATAAAAGTATCGTTCATGGGGGCAAAAGCTTCCTTTCCTGAAATTTCCGCACAAGAAAAGCCACACAACGGCGGCTTGAAGCGGGCCATTGTGTGGCGAAAAGTAGCAAACATCTATGCTGTAAAAATCCACACGGGTTTTATTGAAGTGCTGAGAAATACGGTGCATCGCAAAAGCGGTGTTACGGGACGCCGCCGGACGGCACCGGGATGCGGGCCGGAAAGGACAGTACGGGAAGAGCCTTTCTGACCGGCCTGCGATAGGATACCACGAAACGGGGGGATTGTCAAGGGAAAAGTATGACTTTTCACAAAAACCAGCATAGAGAGGAAGCTCAGCTGGATAGAGGACTCACAGGCCTGTCACATCCAGAAATTCAGGAACTTTTTGGGCCGGTGGGGAGTGAAAACATCCAGCTCCTCATCGTCGAAAAGCGCGTCGCCGTTCTGCAAAAGCTTTGAGGCAGTCTCTCTGCCCAGCTCCTTTTCCAGAACAGCAGCAGCTTCTGCCATCCGGGGCGGGCGTTTGTCCAGGGAGTGGGTGTCCGTCGAGATGACGTGGACAAGCTGCCACGAGATGAACTTGCAGAGCGTCCGGCGCAGTTTTGGAGAATCCAGCAGTGCGCCCGCGTTGATTTGGACATAGGCTCCGGCGGCCACCCAGTTGTAGAGCAGGGTGGGGTCTTCGAGGACATAGGGGTATCGCTCGATGTGGGCGATGAGGGGCAGAACACCCTGCTCCTGCAGGAGGGCGAAGGTCTGCCGGATGAAATGGGGCTTGTGGGTAGTGGGAAACTCCACCAGCATATAAGAGGTATCGCCGATGCAGAGCGCCTTGGCATCCAGCTCACAGAGCTTGGGGGAGAAGTAGACTTCACAGCCCAGCTTGAAGCGGAACTGCATGGCTTCCGGTCCGGTCGGAAGCGCGGCTGTCAGTGTCTCATAGGCGGCCGCACGCTTTTGCAGGAATGCATCGGGAGTCGTCCACTCACTGTTGAAGTGGCTCGTAAAAGCAATGTTCCGCACACCGTCTGCATACTCTTTTTCCAGCAGACGAAGGGAGATCGAAACATCTTTGGCACCATCGTCAATGTTAGGAAGGATATGGCAATGAAGGTCTGTCATGCTTCATCCTCCGTATGTACGGAATGCTTTTCTTTGCCGTTATGCTGCTTTTTTGACGTCAGGCCGCTCTTTTTGGCTGCTGACTCTGAAATGCCATCGGGGGGGGGACCATAGGAATAATTACTATTATAGTAGTAATATCCGTACCCATAATCCGAGCGCTTGAGCGATTTTTTGGCATCATAACGGGTAAGAACGGCGCCAAGGACTTTTACGCCGGCATCCTGAAGCTTCTCGAGGGCTGTCTTGACGGCGTCGGTGGACGCATACTTGGAGCGGACGACGAAGAGAGCACCGTCCACGATGCGGCCGATGACGGCGGCATCCGTGACCATCGAGATGGGAGGCGCATCGAGGATGACAAAGTCATAGCTCCCGCGCAGCGTGTTCACCATCTCCTGCATCTGGGGCTGGCTGAGCAGCTCAGAAGGGTTGGGAGGGGTGGTGCCGGCCGGCAGGAACGTCAGGTTGGGGATGTCCTTCAGCTCGACGAGGGCGTCGGAGAGCGCCACTTGACGGGACAGGACGTTGGAGACACCTTTCAGATTGTGTCCGGCCTTCAGATAGCGGTGAAGGACAGGCTTGCGGAGGTCGCAGTCCACGAGGACGACCTTTTTGCCGCTTTCCGTCAGAGCCAGCGCCAGATTGACCGACACATTGGACTTTGCCTCTTCCGGGACCGTGCTGGTGACGACGAAAGCGTGGACATCGCCGGAACCGGACAGAAAGTTCAGGTTGGTGCGCAGAGCTTTGTAAGCTTCAACGTAGGCAAACGGCATACCCTTCTGGGTGATGAGCTGAAGCGAACGCTTGCTTGCCGAAGAGTTGGAGATGGTGTTTCGGTTGAACGGATTCCACATGGTATTACACCTCCGGGATAAGGCCGAGTACAGGAAGCTCCAGCTTTTTCTGGATGTCCTCGCTATCGACGATGTAGTCATGGAGCAGGTGGTCGAGAACCAGAATGCCGCAGGCCGCCACAATGCCGCCGAGAGCAGCGGTCAGGACGTACTTCTTCGTCTGAGGGAAGACGGGGTTGCTCGTGATCTCCACGTCGCTCACGACCTTGCAGGAGCCGGCCTCCACCTTGTCCACGATGACATCGGGGGCAGTCTCGGCGATGGCCTGCACGATCTTTCCGGCCAGGGCGGGGTCCTCGTTGGTGACCGTGATGGACATGATCTGGGTCGAGCCCACGCCGTCCACAGAGACGCAGGCCAGCAGCTGACGGTAGGTCATATCCAGACCCAGCTGCTCGATGACGTCGTTCAGGACGATGTTGCTCTTGATGATGACTGCATAAGTGTCGATGAGATTCCGGGCCGAGTTGATGTTGTCACTGGTAATGGAAGCATTGCCGTCCTGCCGGGAATTGACGATCAGATTGACGGAGGCCTGATAGCGGGGCGTCAATACGAAGGTACAGACCAGCAGGCAGATGACAGCTGCCGCAATGCCGGCCGCAGCGATCTGCAATGCGTGGCTCCAGAGAAGCCGCGCCAACTCGAGGAGGTCGATCTCATCCATGTCATGGTTTTGTTCCATAATGTTTTTTCCTTCCTAACAAAATGAGATTTTCGGACAGGAAAATTTTATCATTTTACATCTGCACTGACAAGGGGATAGGATAAAATAAAAAAGGTGAAAAGCGTTTCCGACCTCTGGGAGCCATGCTTGACTTTCTGTTTGAGAGCCTTTACAATGAAGTCAAAAACAGGACAAAAGGGGAAAGATGCCATGAAATGGATGATCGCGTCCGACCTGCACGGGTCGGCTTATTACTGCAAGAAGATGGTGGAGGCCTTTGAGCGGGAGGGGGCTGACCGGCTGCTGATGCTGGGCGACCTGCTTTACCACGGCCCCCGGAACGACCTGCCCCGGGACTACGCGCCGAAAGAGGTCATCCCGATGCTGAACGGCCTGAAAAACAAACTCTGCTGCGTCCGGGGCAACTGCGAGGCCGAGGTGGACCAGATGGTGCTGGATCTCCCGGTGATGGCGGATTACTGCATCCTCCCGGCGGGCGAAAAGCTCATTTATGCCACCCACGGGCATATCTATAATGGAAAGAACCCGCCGCCGCTGGCCGAAGGGGACATCCTGCTCCACGGCCACACCCACGTCCCGGCGTGGACGGAGTTCGGGCAGAGGAACGTCTGCCTCAACCCCGGCTCCCTGAGCATCCCGAAGGAAAACAGTCCCCACAGCTATATGATCCTTGAAAACGGCGTCTTCTACTGGAAAGACGTAGAGACGGGAGAAATATACCACACCCGTGTACTGTGAGGAACCGGCACTTGCAATTACCATACCGGTGTGGTATGATGAAGACGGAAACAGAGAAACAGGGTCTTTTGTCTCGGGCGCTGAGGGGTGCGCGGGGCCGACGGCCTTTTGTTTCCCATAAAAAGTTAGGCAAAACTAACAAAATGACGAAAAACGCACGGGCGGCTTGTGCAGTCTGCCCAGTGAATGACGATCCTTAGGAGGTACTGACCAATGGTTCAGACGACGCTGAAAGTAGACGGCATGATGTGCGGCATGTGCGAGAGCCACGTCAACGAGGTGGTGCGCAAGACTGCGCAGGTGGAGAAGGTGACTTCCTCCCACACTAAGGGAGAGACGGTCATCGTTTCGGCCCAGCCGCTGGACATCGAGGCCCTGAAGGCTGCCATTGCCGACACGGGCTATACTGTGACCGGCGCAGAGGAAAAGCCGTATGAGAAGAAGGGATTCTTCTCGTTTTTGAAGCACTGATGACTTCCGGCCCCGGGGTGGGGCCTATATAAGGAGGCAGGCAGAGATGAGGATACTGGTCTATGGTGCAGGTGTGCAGGGCTGTGAGCTGGCCCACCGTCTGCTGCAGAACAAAAAGAATGTCGTCACCATGCTGGCGCGGGGCGAGTGGAAGGAGAGGCTCGACCAAAGGGGCCTCGTCATCCGCCACTGGGCGCAGTGCCGCACCACGGTGGATCGGGTGGCCACCATCGACACGCTGGCCCCGGACGACTGCTACGACCTCGTTTTCGTGACGATGCAGGCCGGGCAGCTGCCCGACGTGCTGCCCATCCTCAAGCAGAACAGGAGCGAATACTTCGTCTTCGTGGGCAACGACCCCCACGCCGTGGAGGTCATGCAGGCCATGCAGCGCCCGGCGGATAAGATCGCCTTCGGCTTCCAGAGCAGCGGCGGCCACCGGGATGTCGATAAGGTCGTCAGCGCCCACGTCGGTGTGGATATGACCATCGGCGGGGCTACCGCGCCCCTTTCGGGCGTCTTCCGCTACCGGGTCAAGACGGCTTTCGAGGGCGCAAAGTACAAGCTGACCTTCGTCAGCGACATGGACGGATGGCTCAAGTGCCACCTCGCCCTCATCCTGCCGGCCTGCTATCTCTGCTACGCCTGCAGCGGCGACCTCTCCAAGGCGACGAAGGAGCAGCGTGACCTGGTCCTCGACGCCGCGTGGGAGGCCTGCGAGATGCTGAAAGCCGCCCACATCCCCGTGGACGACAAGGAGAACACCGACTGCTACCGTGCCGGTACGCCCGGCCGCCGGAAGATGGACGCCATGGTCCTGGCGCTCTGTAAGACCCCGCTGGGCCGTCTCTGCGTCTCCGACCACGCGATGCATGCTGTGGCTGAGATGCAGTACCTCGATGAGGCTTTCGAAGGTCTGCGCACCCGGACGAGTGTCCGGATGACGGCGTGGGATACCCTGCGCAGCCAGATGCCCTCGTGGGACATCATGCGGAAAAAGACGGCGAAAGCAAAGCGATAAGTGCATGGAAAAAGAGGCAGATGCGAGTCTGCCTCTTTTTTGTGTTTATTCAGCCCAGAAATCTTCCAGCTTTTTCTTCAACTCTTCCGTATCCCTCAGATACTCCAGATGACTCCAATGCTTCGGGAAGAGCCGGGCGTACTCGCTCTGGGCAAAGCGGTCGTCGAGGAGCAGCACCACGCCCTTATCTTCCTGCGTCCGGATGACCCGCCCGGCGGCCTGCAGGACTTTGTTCATCCCGGGCCAGCGGTAGGCGTAGTCGAAGCCCGCCCCGTTCTGGGCGTCGTAGTAGCGGCGCAGCATCTCCTGACGGGGACTCACCTGCGGCAGGCCCACGCCCACGATGGCGCAGCCGATGAGCCGGTCGCCCGCGAGGTCCACGCCCTCGCCGAAGATGCCGCCCATGACCCCGAAGCCGAGAAGCGTCTTCTCCGGGCAGGGCGAAAACCGCTCGAGGAACGCCGCCCGCCCGGCGTCGTCCAGACCGCTCTCCTGTACCAGTGTGCCGATGTCCGGGTGGCGGGCGGTGAAGTCCTCCCACACCTGCCGCAGATAGGCGTAGCTGGGGAAGAAGGCCAGATAGTTGCCCACCCGGCTGGACGCCAGCGCCGCGAGGGCGTCCGAGATGGGCCGGATGCTGGCGTCCCGCTGGCGGTAGCGGGTGGAGATGGAGGGCAGACAGTAGAGCCCAAGGTTTTCTGCCGGGAAGGGGCTTTCCAGCGCCACGGCCCGGGCCTCGGGACAGCCGAGGACGGTGCGGTAGTAGCCCGGCGGCGTCAGCGTCGCGCTGAACAGCGCCGCCGCCCGCCCTGCCGAAAGGCTTGCGTCCACGAAGGGGGACGGGTCGAGGCAGAGCAGCTGCAATTCAAGGTCACTGCCCCGGGCGGTGAGCTGGGAGGCAAAATGCTCGTCGTACCGTTCCGACGCCCGCAGGATGTCCTGCACCTCAAAGTAGAGATCCAGCAGGGCCGCGTGGGCTTCGGCGTCGGGATCGTCTTCCAGCCAGTCCTGCAAGGGAGCCGTCAGCGCCCGCAGCGGGGCCAGCAGGGCTGAGGGAAGCTCCTTGCAGAACACCGTGCCGTCCTGAGCGTAGTCGGCGGCGGGCAGCTCGATGGCGGGCGTCTCCGCAGATCCCAGCAGTGAGGTCTGGCCGCTGTCGTCCTCTTCGGCGGCAGTGCTGCCCCGGCGGGGCGCGAGGGTCGAGACCGCTTTCCGTCCCTCTAAAAAGGCTTTGTCGGCCTTGCTCAGAGCTGTCTTAAGGGTGCTTTTGCCCCGCCCGAGTGCGCGTTTTGCCTCGGTGAGGCTGCTCTTGCAGAAGCGTGCCGAGTACATGGCCCGCGCCCGCTCGGGCAGATTGTGGGCCTCATCCACGAGGAAGAGCCAGTCGCCCGCGCTGTCGAAGAACCGCCGCAGATGCACCACGGGGTCGAAGAGGTAGTTATAGTCGCCGATGATGACGTCGCACCACTCGCTCAGATCCAGCCCCAGCTCGAAGGGGCAGACCGTGAACTGCTTTGCGGCGTCGGCCAGCGCGGCCCGGTCGAAGCGGCCGGTGCCGTCGTCCAGAAGGGCTTTCAGGGCCGTGTTCACCCGGTCGTAGTAGCCGTTTGCGTAGGGGCAGAGCTCCGGCAGGCAGGCGGGATGGCCCTCGGCATCCGGGTGGAGGCAGACCTTCTCCTTGGCTGTCAGGGTCACGCTGCGCAGAGCCAGCTTGGAATCAGACGCCCGCAGCCGCGCAATGGCATCCTCGGCGGCGGACTGAGTCGTGTTGCGGGCCGTCAGGTAGAACAGCTTCTCGCCGCAGCCGGTGCCGATGGCCCGCAGAGCAGGGAAGAGGACGCTCATGGTCTTGCCGATGCCGGTGGGGGCTTGACAGAAGAGCCGGACGCCGCTTTTAGACGGCGCGGCAGTGCAGGCGCGGTAGACTTCGCCTGCCAGCGCCCTCTGCCCGGGCCGGTAGGCCGGAAAGGGAAAATCCAGCGCCGAAAGGCTCACGCCCCGCTGCTCCTTCCACGCCAGCTGACGCTGCGCCCAGGGGGCGTACTGCTCGAGCAGATCCTGCAAAAACGCTTCCAGCTCTTCAAGGGTGAAATGCCGCACGAAGCGGAGGATGTCGTCGGTGTCGATTTGGTAGTAGGTGAGCCGGACGTCCAGCTTTTCCAGCCCCTGCTGACGGCCATACAGCGCCCCGTAGACCATTCCCTGCGCCCAGTGGCAGGGGTTCATGTCCTCGGCGATGTCGTCGGCGGGGACGGCTGTGGTCTTTATCTCGTCGATGACCGTCACGCCCGCCTCGTCGGTGAAGATGCCGTCGGCCCGGCCTTCGATGGTGAAGGGGATGCCCGCCGCCTCCCGTTCGCCGGAGAGGAAGACTTCGGCGGCGTAGCTTTCGCCTGCGGCCTTTTGGAGCTTGCGGTGGATGCGTGCGCCCTCGTTGGCGCGGTCGAAGCCGGTAAAGCGGCTGTCGATGCTGCCGGTGCGGAGCAAAAATTCCACCAGCTGGCGGACAGGCAGGCGAAAAGCAGACATAGCGGGTCACTTCCTTTTAGAATATCATTCCAGCCCCAGCATCCCGGCGCACTGGGCGGCAGCTTCGTCCACCTTGCCGAAGTCCACGGCGGCGCGGTAATAAGTCTCCAGCTCGTCGTGGCAGGCTTTGGCCTGTGCCATCAGGTCGGCGGCCTGTTCCAAAAGCTCTGCTGCCGCCCGCTCGTTGAAGCGGAGACGGGCGCGGTAGCCCGCCAGATTTTCCCGGTCCACGAAACGGGTACACCGGACGGCCTGCACGCCGGGCAGCTGCACCGGGTGCCACCGGTTGTCGGTGAGGAAAGCCAGCCGGAGGGCCGGGATGAAGAGATGGTCTATCTTGTCGTCGGGGTGCATGGCGCAGGGGCAGGTGATGATGTGGTAGCCCCGGGCCAGCGCCTCGGCCCGGATGAGCTCGAGAAGCAGACGGGAGACGGCGCCGTAGTCGTCATGGAAGACCACATACCGGTCGGCCAGCGCCTGTACGGTGCCGCGGTAGAAGACCGGCCCTTTCGGCGTGATGGCCGACAGCAGCCGCAGCTCTTCGCTGGCCGAGGCCCCCTCGGGCAGGCGGGGGAGAGTCCGGGCGCAGAGCCGCTTGACGTAGCGGCGGACTTTCTCGAAGTTGGCACTGCACGCCTCAGCCCGGCGGCTGTCCAGCAGCAGGCTCCCGGCAGATGCGATATACCGCGCGGCCCGGCTGCGCAGGGCAGTGTTCTGGGCGAAGAGCCGCTTCACCTCGTCGGCGTGGGCGTGGAGGGCGTCGGCGTCCAGTGTGTGGTACAGGCTCACCACCTGCTCCTCTGCGCCCGGGGCGTCCGGCTCCATGACATGGGGTGCAGTGGCGTCCACGATGGCGGCGCGCTTGTCGAGAAAGATGACGCCGTCCAGACTGTCGGGGTCGCTGGCGCAGTGGATGCGCTGGATAGGCTCCCCCTTCTGCTCGGCCTTGACGGCCAGCCGCTTCATCAGCGTCGATTTGCCGCAGCCCGGCCCGCTTTTGATGAGATACATCTGCATCCCAGGCTCCCGCCGAAGCGGCTCAAAATAGCCCTTGAACCCGGCGGGGGTGGTGGTGCCCAGAAAGAAATCAACAGAATCGCTGCGTACAGCATTCATACTCAAACACCTCACTTTTGCTATAGGGTATGCAAAAATGAGGAAAAAAGTGAGGGTCAATACGTATGCTCGCACACCTCGTGTATTTTATCCCGCAGGGCCACAAAGTCGCCGAAAGCCTCCGGCTTGTTCTGGGGCTGACGGAGCAGGGCGGCGGGGTGGAACGTCCCCATGAAGAGGATGCCGTTCTTCTCAATAAAGGTGCCGTGCTCCTTCGTCACCGAAAAGTCGGCGCGTATCATCCGCTGGGCGGCGATGCGGCCCAGGCAGACGACGATTTTAGGCCGCAGCAGACGGAACTGCTCTCGCAGCCAGGGCATACAGGCTTCGCTCTCGGCGGGCAGGGGGTCGCGGTTCTGAGGCGGGCGGCACTTGACGATGTTGGCGATATAGCAGTTGGAGGCACGGTCGAGGTCGATGGCGAAGAGGTATTTGTCCAGCAGCTGGCCGCTGCGTCCCACGAAGGGCAGGCCCTGCTCGTCCTCGCTCTGGCCGGGGCCTTCGCCCACGAAGAGCACCTCGGCATTCTCCACGCCCTGCCCGAACACCACGTTGTGCCGGGTGGTGTGCAGCGGACAGCGCTGACAGGCGAGACAGTCGTTTTTCAGTGTTTCCCAATCCATAAGCTCGGTATCCTCTCACAAACTAAATGACATTTTCTTAACAAATCATCGCACGATTTCTTCCTTAAAATATACCACAAAATTCAAGATTTGTCTTGAAGTTTTCTGACTCTGTGCTAGAATAAAAAAGAAGGGCATATCTGTGATGCCCGGAATAATTGCAAAGTAATTTCGGAGGTAATCAATAATGGCTGATATGTTTGCACCCCTGGTAGCCCAGCTGAAGGCAAACCCCAAGACGATCGTTTTTACCGAGGGCAATGACCCCCGCATCCTGGAGGCCGCAAGCAAGCTGCTGGCTGAGGGCGTGTTGAAAGTTGTTATGGTCGGCAACGAGGCAGAGTGCAAGGCTGCTGCCGCTGCTGGCAATTTTGATATTTCCGCTGCTGAGATCATCGACCCTGAGAACTACGCCGGCTTCGATGAGATGGTCAACACCATGGTCGAGCTGCGCAAGGGCAAGCAGACCGCAGAGGAGTGTACTGCTCTGCTGAAGAAGTCCAACTACTTCGGCACCATGCTGGTCAAGATGGGCAAGGCTGACTGCCTGCTGGGCGGCGCTACCTACTCCACCGCCGACACCATCCGTCCCGCTCTGCAGCTGGTCAAGACCAAGAAGGGCGCTCATCTGGTGAGCTCCTGCTTCATTCTGGATCGTGACTGCGGCGAAGAGGGCCTGAAGCGCATCGCTATGGGCGACTGCGCCGTCAACATCGACTACACCGATACCGTCGATAAGGCTACCGGCGAGGTCAAGGTGGCTGCTTCTGCCAAGCTGGCTGAGGTGGCTGTCGAGACCGCTAAGACCGCTAAGCTGTTCGGCATCGACCCGAAGGTCGCTGTCCTGAGCTTCTCCACCAAGGGTTCCGGCAAGGGCGGCACCGTCGCTCTGAGCCACGACGCTGTCATCAAGGCTCAGGAGATGGCCCCCGAGCTGGCTATTGACGGCGAGCTGCAGTTCGACGCAGCCGTTGCTCCCGAGGTCGCACAGGTCAAGTGCAAGGGCAGCAAGGTCGCCGGTCAGGCTAACACCTTCATCTTCCCCTGCATCGAGGCCGGCAACATCGGCTATAAGATCGCACAGCGTCTGGGCGGCTACGCTGCCTACGGCCCCATCCTGCAGGGCCTGAACGCTCCCATCAACGACCTGTCCCGTGGCTGCAACGCCGACGAGGTCTACAAGATGAGCCTCATCACCGCCTGCCAGTCCTGAGCTGACACCCGGTTGAACTGAAAAGCTGAAAAGAGCCGCTGCCGCATTTTGCGGGCAGCGGCTCTTTTGGCTATACATCGACTGCGGTTTATGGTATGATAAACATAAGAAGCCCCGGCAGAGAAGGAGAACATTCGAACGTGAAAATAAAAGCTTTGGCCTTTGTCCTCATGGCGGTGCTGCTTTTGTGCGGCTGTGGGCAGAAGAGCGAAACGGCGGCTGCGACCCCGGCTCAGGCGGTCACAGCGTCTGCTGCCCAGAGCAGTACGGCTCGTCCGGTGAGTACCGGCGTTACGCCGGAACAGTTCGGGGCGAAGGGCGACGGTATCGCGGACGACCTGCAGGCTCTGCAGGCCGCGATGCAGCAGGCCAGCGCCTCCGGTCGGCCTCTCGAGCTGACGGCGGGGGCGGTCTACCGCTTCTCCTCCTGCCTCGGGCTGCCCAGCGGACTGACCATCCAGGGAAACGGCGCTGTCCTGCTCAGTGATATTCAGTACCCTGACCTGAGAGAGGACCGTGTGGCGGTGGAGCTTATGAAAGACTCTGATGATGACCGCGCCCACGACGTCCGGCTGGAAAATGTGACCTTCCGGGCAGCGGACAGCTGTCAGGCCAACTATATGCTCCGGGTGATGCTCGCCCGCAATGTGGAATTTGTGGGCTGCACCTTCGACTGTGAGCCCAACGAGTGGGGGCGCTGCGCCGCCGACCTGTATGGAGGCAACGAGAATATCCGTTTTGAGGGCTGTGTATTCCGCCAGATGACCTCCGGCGCGTCCGGCGGCATCTGGGTGCGCAACTGGACGGACAGGGTGGAGAGCCGGAATATCCGCTTCCAGAACTGTGAATTTTACAAGTCCGGTGCCGACGAGCTGCTGGCAGTCTGGGGATGGGGCGGCGCGGTGCGGGATGTCGTCCTCTCGGGCTGCAGCTTCTATGAGACACAGACGCAGGAGGCGCTGGACGCCGATCATCGCCCGGTGTGGTTCATCACGCTGGGGCAGAGCGGCACCACAGACGTCCGGATGGAGGATTGCACCGTCCGTGCGGAGTATTGCGAGACCATTTTCCGTATGGTAGGCGATAAGACCCGCGCCGTCGTGGACAACTGCGACATCACCATGAAACAGCCGGACAGCATGGCAAAGCACGATATGAAAAAGGGCGCGAACCCCATGCTGGCCCGGGGCAATGACCGTGCCGACGGCAGCACGGTCATCCAGAACAGCCGCATCACCCTGAGCGGCGACAACGGGCGGCGCATCTGCTATCAGCTCAGCGCCTTGAAAGGAAATACGCTGGACGTCTCTCTCGGCTACGGCATCGCCAGCACGAAGGAAGTCAGCGGCAACACCATCCGGGGTCGGATACGGCATAAAGTCTTTCAGGACTGCTCCGGCGTGGAGAATAACAATGTAGAAGTGCGGAGATTCTCGATTCTGGGATGAACCGCTCATAAAAAGGAGGTTTTATCATGCGAAGAAAATTTATTGCGGCGGTCACATCGGGCGTTCTGGCCCTGACAGTCATGGCAGCTCTGCCCACCCATGCGGAGGCGGTGAGCATCTGGCTTGACCTTACTCCGGGGACGGAAAGCGTCGAGACGGTGGTCTTGCTTTCCAAGGGAGAGATCGACTCGAAAAAGGTTCGGGTTGAGTTCTCTTTGGAAGATATGGATATGTCCGAGTTCCAAGATGGAGCAACCTATCCGCAGATCAAGGAGTATGTTTTGGAGCATACCGGGTTAAAGGTTTCCAACCTTTATATTTCTCAGATAAAGAGAAAATGCGGACTGGAAGTCGGCAAGAACTACAATCTGCCGAAGTCCGAGGATTCCAGACAGCCACAATGCCCACCGGAGAAGGAAAAAGCAATCCGAGAAGCATTCAAATATTTTGGGATGATCTAACATCCAGCAAAATGGAGGTTTCTTATGGATAGATTGATTTCTTGTGAGTTCAACATGGATAACGCCTGTGTGGAGCTGAAATTCCTTGATGGCAGCATGATTTCTATTGATACCATCGCAGTGGAGAACGAGGTTGCCGACAATATGTATCAGCGGTCAGAACTGGACTATCTGATCTACAATGATCCGATTGGATATGCTGATTTGATACTGAACGGTAATCCCGAAACCTATTTGAAAACTGTAACTGAATACAAACCGCTTGATAGCTAACCAACACTTTGCCCGTGGGAAAAATTCTGCGGGCAATTTTTTTGTATCTTTTCTGTGAACTCTATTGATTTTGGCTGTCTAATGTGGTAGACTATGTGCGAAGTCTAATGGTGTAGACAAGGAGGGCGTGAATATGGATTTTCCGAAGATTCACGAAAGTGAATATCGTTTTTGTTTGATTATGTGGGAGCATGAGCCGGTTACTGCTGTCGAGCTTGTAAAACTGTGCCAGGACCAACTCGGATGGAAAAGGACTACGACTTATACCGTTATCAAGCGTCTTGGAGAGCGTGGTGTGCTGAAGAACGACAATGGCACTGTTACTTCTCTCGTTTCCAAAGATGAAGCCCAGGCGTGTGAGATCGATGAACTGGTTGAGAAAAAATTCGAGGGTTCTCTGCCTGCCTTTATCGCTGCTTTTACAAAGCATCAGGCTATGTCCGAAGATGAGCTTGATGAGGTACAGCGCATGATCGACCGCATCAGGAAAGGAGGTTCACAATGAACGAACTCTTTTTGAAAATTATCAACATGAGTATATCTGCAAGCTGGCTTATCCTGGCTGTGCTGATACTCAGGCTTGTTTTGAAGAAAGCTCCCAAGTGGGTCAATGTTCTGCTTTGGGGTATCGTGGCTGTCAGATTGATTTGCCCGCTCTCTTTTGAGAGCGCATTAAGCCTTATCCCAAGTTCAGAAACAATTCCGTTGGATATTGAAATGGCGGCCAAACCCACAATAGACAGCGGTGTTCCGGCGATCAATAGTGTGGTCAATCCTGTTCTATCCTCATTTGCCCCACCACAGCATGTATTGACGAGTGCAAACCCGCTTCAGATTTGGATTCCGATTTTGAATATTATCTGGTTGATTGGTGTCGGCGCCCTTCTCTTGTATACCGCAGTTAGTTATTGGCGCCTATGTCGTAAAGTGGATACCGCTGTTCGCTACAAGGGCAACATTTTCCAGAGTGAGAATGTAAGTTCTCCGTTTGTCCTGGGCATTATCAAACCGAGAATCTATCTCCCGTTCAACATGAATGGTCAGGATCTGGAGCACGTTGTTGCCCACGAACAGGCGCACATTCGCCGCAAAGACCATTGGTGGAAGCCTCTTGGTTTTCTCCTGCTGACGATTCATTGGTTCAATCCTCTCATGTGGTTGGCTTATGTTCTGCTGTGTCGTGACATTGAGCTTGCCTGCGATGAAAAAGTCATCAAGGAACTTGGCAATGAGCAGAGAGCCGATTATATGCAAGCACTTGTTGCCTGTAGTGTAAACCGCCGCATGATCGCCGCTTGTCCTCTTGCCTTTGGCGAGGTAGGTGTAAAGGAGCGCGTGAAGTCTGTGATGAATTATAAGAAGCCTGCGTTCTGGGTTATTATTATTGCAGTCATTATTTGCGTGGGCGTTGCGGCCTGCTTCCTGACGAATCCTAAACAAGACCGCTATACATTGCGAATTGTTGTTCCCGCAGGAAGTCAAGAGGAATTTGTATATACGGAGGAGGAAGTCAGCACAGTCAGAAATTCAATCAAAATATGGTCTGGTGATGGATTGGGTGATACAGAAGTTCTTTTGTTCCCCGTTAATAAAACAGCAGAAACCGGATACACAGCCACTTATCTTACGCATGGTATGTCTGTGGAATTTGATGCAGAAAATGATACGTGGTTTAAGATTGGTGTGAATATGCAGAACCCCACCAATGAGGACATTATTGTTTATGTTGAAGTAGAAAATGTAGAAGTGCGTATTGTGGACGAGATAAATTCCGTAATAGAGTGGTTTGATTACCTTGAAACCCCTGATGAAATGAAATGGGACGGTAGTCTTGAAATCAGCCTCACCGAGTTTCCAGATGTGACCTTCCGTTGGACTTACGGAGAGATGCTGGCTGTTAAGGGTAGTAAAAGCACTTCACTTTATACGGGGATGCCAATCTGGAACGCCTATTTCTGCGACCTCACTGGCGACGGTTTGCCTGAGTTGTGTTCTTCAATCAGTTGGGGCTCAGGCATGATTGACAACCGTGTCATTATCTATGACTATGCAAACGGAGTAAGCTATGAGCTGTCTGACAGAGGGTATTTTGATTTCACTCTCAGACAGGATCATCGAGATGGCCGCTTGTATGTAGATAAAACAAAATATCATACTGATGAACTGGTAGAAACCGGCCGACTGGTTTTCAAGAATCATTGCATTCAGATTGAAGGTTTTTCCAACGAAGCGCATCAGGTGTTCCAAGCTGAAATTCTGGAAATTCATAATGGCAATTATCTTGTGAAGCCTGTTGAAGGTAGCTGGGAATTGAGTAGTGCAGACCGAATTGAAGTGTCGATCAGAAATGTGCATCCATCACCGGAACCTGAAATCGGAGATGTGATCGAAATTGAATACGCTGGTGAAATCCTTGAAACCTATCCTGCACAAATTGCAGATGTTTATGGTATCAAGGTTATTGAGAAAAACAAAGGCTTTACCCATCTGGCAAACGATGATTAGAAAATCACAAATATCGAATAATTAGTTTCAAGCAGATAAACCGCTGCAATTCTCATTCCAAAGGGGGGATGAATGTTGTAGCGGTTTTTTCTTTTTATGGTTCAAATGCCAGCATTGTTTTCGTTGGCAGTTTCTCGTTTTCACAGTTCAGAAGATACGCTATCACCTTGTTCGCAAAGCGATTTGTTTTCATGGTATCCCAATCAGCAAGCCGGATGATCTCTGCTGTGCCGTTCTCAAAATCCAATGATATTTCGCCCCATTCGCCGGCGCAGTCTGCTTGGTATTCGTAGATTGCGGCGGCGATTTTCTTTTTGCGCTTAGTTTTGGATTTCTGTTTCAACCGGACAGCATGGATTGCATCCTCGGCAACCAGAAGTTCCGTCAGTTTGTCTACTGCTTTCCGATAGGCTCGTTCTGCACCGCTGGCTGTGCTGCCCTCAAACATAACCGCCAGTTCTTCAAAGGTGGGGCGGTCTTTCCATGAGCCGACACGCCCACAGGTCATGCAGATCGCAAGACGCTTTTCAAGCAAGGTCTGTTCCCGGTAATTCAGTTTCTCAAATGCCCGCTGCACCTTTTCTGCTTGTATGCCGTTCCAGAGGATGTCGGTATAGTTCCAGCTATCGTCAAGGGCAACATCTTCGCCTGTTTCCTCGCCATCCTCGTCTGTTACATAGAACAGTTGCTGATTGCGGATGCCACGGACAACTTTCAGATATTCTTCCGCAAGGGCAAGCTCGCAGTTGTACTTCTTGGAAAACTCGCTGACCGCATCCTTGGTGTTATGGTACAGCCATGCCATTGACCGCACCATTTTGTAATTGGTCAAAGAGGACACCGACCATTTTTCTTCGCCCATGCGGAAACGGAGCATAGCATCCCGGATAAACGGGAAAATGTAGGTAGCATACTCTGCACCCTTGGCAGGATCATAGTCCATCAGCTTTTGGAGCATTTGCTCCCGACAGGAGAGCTTTATATCTATAAAACGGTCTGTGTCATACAAATCGCCGCCATCCACGCCGAGAAAGAATTTGATGCGCTTGTTGAGCTGCGGTTCGTAGTGGTGCAGGAAGAACGAAAAATAAAGCAAATTCTTTTCCTGCAAGGCAGACAGAATATGTTCATTTGGATTGCTAACCGCTGGCGGTTCCGGCTCCAGTTGGAAGATGCGCTCTGCCACATAGGGAATGATGCCATCACCGTATGGATTGACAGCGTGTTTCGGTATGTATCCGGTCATATTCCATGTAAAATCATTCAGCATAGCGCACCTCCTTCCAGTTTAGTAATACTCATAAATATCCCGTGGTCAACTAATGGGTTATTTATTACTTTATTTTCTTTAACATACGGTGATAAATAGGTGCATTTGGTGCAGGAGTTGTGATTGGGACCAGAAGTCCCTCTTTGATAAATTGTTCCACACGCAAAGCAATCCACCCATCACCGATCCCTAATGGATTCTTTCCAAGAACCTGTCCAACAAGCACGCTTTCCTTAAACTCGTCGTCCAGTGTATCCAATTCTCGAAGAATAAATGTATCATACAGAGTTTCTGATACGCTGACCAGTTTGCCGTTTATAACAGCACGAAGAGGAGAATTTTCCTGTTGGAGTTCTCTCCAGCGGTTAGCCAAACTACGAAGGTAATTTGTTGGCAACTTCTTTCCAAGAGATGCCATCCGTCCCAAGTGATAAGGTTCAACTTCTCCCCAACCGTTATACTGGACAATGCATCCATCTGGTCTTGTTTCCCACATTGGAAGCTCCACAATGGTAACATCCAATTTTTCAAAGCCGATTGGTCGTAGTTGTTCCAGAAGCCAATACAATCCGCACACATCATCTGGTTCTCGTCCGACCCAAACACGAATCGGCTCTCCGTTTTGTGCTTTTTCCAGTAGCGTAGCATAGTTCTTTCGGGATGTATTGAGAAGTTCAGTTACGATTTCAGATGCCATATCGGGCAGTATGCTTAGTAGCAAAGATAATGCCGACTCACGCTCCAAACAAATTCCTGCTTCGGAGATGTTGCCCACAGACAATGCCAACGGAAGATTAACTATGTCCTTACGATTTCCCTCCAACGGTATAGCATTCTCCCAACCAGAACGCTCCCGTTCTTCTGCTTGATGCTGGAACTTTTCTATTTCTTCTTTTGAAACTGTCCCATCAGAGATAATTACACTGGTTGCTCCGCCTAAAAAACCCTTATGTCCAATCGCAACCGCCATAGTCCCTGCGGCACTGTCGCTAAATACTACTTCTAACATAACGTTGCTCACCTCTTAGCTAAATTCAAATTCTTTTTAGTGCTTCTTTCTTCAAAGCCGCCTGTCCCATTTCTTTTTCATAATCGCCCTTGGCATAAGCGACATTGCTCAATGCCTGGAGCATCTTATCTTTTGCCAGCTTTTTCATGACCTCCGCAAGATCTTCATCCAGAGTACCACGCTTTATATAGCGGTTTATGGTATTCAGCCGCTTCTCATAAATCTGTTTCAGCGGATGATCGTCCGCAAGTTCCCTCTGTTCTCGCCCTTTCAGATTGCCGATCTGCCGACAGGTGCGGTGCAGCTTGTCCCCCGGTGCATAGCCACCGCAGTATTTGGTGTGCCTTGCGTTGGTGGTCAGAAACCACTTGCCGCAGATCCGGCATTTCTTCGGTGCATGACCAACACATAAGCCCTCAAAAAGATCAGACCGGAACATCCCTACAAAGGATACATAGTGCATCCGCTTGACCAGCT
>OGCN01001972.1_pt1 | contig 24243 bp, 31 predicted proteins | sample 1570181 | NCBI WGS metagenome assembly OGCN01 (sample SAMEA4370584, study PRJEB24528) | human gut metagenome | reverse complement strand
TATATACTCCCGTTGATATAGAAGGAAATGCAATAGACCTGATTCCATTATCCATCGCCAGCTTCATTGAATTAAAATAGCAGTTAGCAAGAAGTTCCTCTTCTTTATTTCTCCCACCATTCCATATCGGTCCCACAGTATGAATAACATAATCACATGGCAGATTATAGGCTTTTGTTATCTTTGCTTCTCCTGTCTCACATCCGTGAAGTGTCCTGCACTCTTTCAGAAGTTCCGGTCCTGCTGCTCTGTGAATCGCACCATCTACACCACCTCCGCCAAGAAGGGAGTTGTTTGCTGCATTTACGATTGCCTGCACATCTGTTACTTTTGTTATGTCACCTTTTATCGTTTTAATCAAATACATTGTTTAATATTCCTTGTCTATCTCATCATCTATTCCATACATTTTCTTGAATGCATCAAGGTCTGCCTGGTTCTTAATCAGCATAACCTCTTCTATCTTACCTGTATGAATGTCCTTAAAGCCTGCAACCTGCTCGCCATTACATATGCTCGCCTTGATAACTGGTTTCTTATTTTCTTTATCATATGTCTTTGTAACTGTCTTTTTCTTAAATAGTCCCACTCTGAGCACCTTCTTTTGACTTTGCCATAAGTATTAGTTTTTTAAAGGACTGTGCAAAGCGTACATCATCTTCTTCTGTACGCTTTCTTGGTCCCTTTATATGATTTTTGTGAGAGCTGCGTCTTGCCTTTTTATTAAGATGCCTCTCCATAAGCATCTGATCTATATTTTCATTCGTATACCACTTACCGGATTGATGAATAGCATACGCACCCTTACCTAAAGCCATAGCAGCGACACCATAATCCTGCGATACTACAACATCCCCTTTATGACATATGCTAATCAGCTTATAATCTACTGCATCTGCTCCTGCACCTACTACAATTACCTCGCTGTAATCAGAATACAAAATATGATTCGTATCACACAGCAATGTGGTTGGAATATTATATTTCTCTGCTATTGTCTCGACAATGTCCACTACCGGACACGCATCTGCATCTACAAATATCTGCATTTTCTCCTTAAATCCATTTCATATCAGTTATAGTTAATTGGTGTTCGTACTTCTATAAGATTTCCTGATGGATCATAAAATCTTACAAGCTTCTGTCCACCTTCAAGTTCCATTAATTCCGTAACATAACTTACAACATACTTGCCAGACTCCAGTTTTTCAATAATACCTTCTATATCATTATCTTCAAAATAAAGTTCTGTCATATTGTTATGTGGAATTGTATGTATTTGGGTACTATCATACCATACATCTACATCCTGCAACACAAGCCCCTCAGACATTATCACATTGCCTTCCAGCCTTGTAATCACACGCAGTCCAAACAGTTCTTCATAAAAATCAATTGATTCGTCAATGTTATCAACAATAATCAATACATTTTTCAAACTCATATTTTATGTTCCTGCCTCTCGATTTCTTTTTGAATCCATGTCATAATTACATCTACAAGATAATCCTGCTGCACCTGACTTAGTTCCTTGCCCGGCTGCATTTTATGCCACTTTCGGATGCACTCCCTGCAGCATGTTGCTGTTGCGTGCTGGGCAATAAATACCGGGTGACCACGCATTGGTGTCTGTTTGCCATCATTTGCTATATATGCCGGAGCTTCTCTCTTTGCAATAAAATCCTTTGCATGTTGTCTGATTGTGTCCAACCCTTTTTCATTTATGTAATCAATATCTTTCTGCTTCAGATGGAAACTGCTTCGGAATCTGGAATTATCCAGCCGCTCAAATAACTGCCTGTACCATTCATCCTTAGTCATTAAAACTTCACTACTTCCGGCTCATGTGTAAATGATGAAAATGTAGCTGTCGCATTTGTAAAATAGAACACCTCGGTATTTCCATCATCTGCTGAGTACATATTCTGTAAAGATGGATAAGCATCAAGCATAGACTGTCTTGCTTCTCTTCTGTCATCTTCTACAAGTTCTCCGGCTACACGAAGCCACTCACCATTTTTAAACGCACAGATTTCTACCTTCGGGTTTGCGTGAATCTGCTTTGAAACATCCTTTACCTTGCCAGTTTGAATATACAGCTTTCCTTCAAAAATGTGTACTGTTCCAAAAGGTCTAACTCTTGGCTGGTCGCCTTCCACTGTTGCCAGATAATATGTCTCTGCTTCTTTTAAAAATTTAGCTACTCGTTCCATGATGTAAGCCTCCTGTCGTCTTTTATAATTATTTATTTCGAAAAGCATTCATCTATTTCCTTTAAAGATTCTTCCTTTACATCCATAACGTTTGTTAATAAAAATCTTGTAACTTTCAATGTTTCATCAATAATTTTTTCTCTGTTATCAGAATATTTAATCTTCATCAAAAGAGAATATAATTCAATCTTATTAATCATGTTTAACATATTTGTTGTTTCATCCAATTTTTCCTGTGCTTTTTCATCTGAAATCATAATGCACCTCCTTTACCTGACGAACTTTATTTTCTCTTAATATTCATAACAAATATCGGATCAGCCTTCACAATATCCATAATCTCATCTCTGGTAGAATCATCAATATCCACATAAAACATGCCACAGTACTTGCATCTCTTTAACGAATACTTCTCTTTATACAGATGCTCATCACACACCGGACAACGATTCATTTCACTGCATTTTCTGTATTTATATGGATTATTACTTCGTTCTAACTGCTCTTTTTTAGGTTCAAGGCTTTTCTTATATTTGTCAATGTTATCTCTTTCAATTTGTTCCGCAGTCTTTCTGCTCTCCTGCAATTTCTTAAAATCTTCAAGTGACTCCGAATAATCCATGCAATGACTTGAACCTATGCATTTACCCGAATAATTTGCTTTCCATCCACATTGTCCATCACAATAGTGAATGCATCTCGCCTTATGTCTCCGTGGATCATCCTCCTGTTTCTTCGCATATCCCACATGCCAAGGTGTATCAGGTAATCTATTATTTTCTACCATGCTGCCACCTGCCTTCCTCAATTTACAATATCTGCAAGTGGATTCTCTGCATCACTTGGCTTTGCAAAGGCTGCATAGACAAGCTATTTATTCTCTTTATCCTCTTCATTTAATAGATACTTTGAATAGAGCCAGTTTGTACCATCAAGAATGTGCAGCTTTACATCACCAAGCTGCAGTTCCGATACCTCATCCTCGTATTCACCTTTATCATCAAACCAGAATATGATAATAGTATCCGGTAAGTAGTTGCTAATGGATACTAATCGGACACTATCGGTCACTACTGAATATTAATCGAACTCTATCGGATGCTTATTGATCACTTTGTATCCGATAGACAAAATTTGTTCAATAAAGTGTCCGATAATCAAAAATGTAATTATTCCATCATGATATCTTCAATTTAGTCTCAAGCCATGAAATAATTATTCCACAATACGGCGTCAAATTCCGTTTCTGTACCAGACTTTCATATGTACGCTCTAATTCACGTATAAATGCATCCTGAGATTTTCCTTTGCATTTTCTCATAATTCTACTTTTCTCTTCCATCAAAACTCTTTTACGTGTTTCAGGAAGAGAAACTGCTTCACAGTTTAAATTCAAAGTTTCTGTGACATCCTTGTTAATACTCTCATCATCTGAATAAATACTTCCATTTGCTTTATACTTTATCTTTCTGACAGACAATTCATCAAATGGATTTATTGCAAGTTCTGTGTTTCCTCTATGAGCATCGCAAGTTGTATCCTCTGGATTTACACCTTTGGTCAGACTATTGCCATAACATACACCAAGCATCCATTTAAAATCTAAAGTTGCCTTCTTATCATGCTCCGCTTCATCTTGCGGATGTCTTGGTCTGCAATGCTCAATTCTTTCCATAACTGGGCTGTCAATTTTTCTCATACAATATGCACACAGATGCCTTTGCTCCTCCCACATCTGCTCTCTTATATCTTTAAGCACATTTGTAGGTATGTCAGTCTCATAATCTGCATCAGGATACTGCTTACGAAATTGTAATAGACTATTTGGTTCTTTTTCTCTTCTCACAACTATCATATGCTATTCTCCCAATATCTTTTCTAAGTCCAGTGATGTTCTCGCTGCTGCAATATCCGGATCTGTTGTTCCAACAATTGCTTCAATCTCTGTCAATACATTATTTGCTTCTTTGTAATTATTTTCATCCATATATGAATAGAATAAATTCATACGCTGCTTAATATCCGTGGGGCGTTCAGATACCTTCATTACTTCTCTTAATATAGAATTTGCATCTCTTCCATAAGTTTGCGCCGCCGGCATATAGATTTCTCCATTATCCAAAATGCGAATCTGTTCTCTGGCTACTGAATTAATTACTGCCGGTGCATGTGAACTGACAATAAATTGTATCTTAGGAAAAATAGTATTTAAGTCGCTTATAATAGTCTGCTGCCACTGTGGATGTAAATGCAAGTCTATCTCATCAATCACAACAACCCCAGATGTATCTTCTAACACCTTGTCACCCAGCATCGGATTCAATACAGCCATACGATATGCAATATCACCAATCATACTAAGTGTATTTTTATAACCATCACTCATTTCATCCATTGCGAATTTCTGTAAACTTCCATCTGCACTCTCAAAATTTAAAACTAATCTATGTGTATCTAGTTCAAATACAATATCGGCATTTTTTGAACCACTAATTCTTTCAAAACACTTGCAAATAGCAGATTCTACTGTTTTTAACAATAAAGGCTTTTCCACCTTACCTGTCCTTTGCTGTGCCTGAAGGCTTTTTAAAGTCTGAATCTGAAACCAATTAAGCATCAGCTTTTCATTTGACTCAGCCGCCATACAATCCACATAACCGACTTGACGTTTAAATTCAGTCAGTGATTTTATGTTTTTCTTTTCTTTCTTCTGTGCATACAAACGCCCGGTACCATAATAAGATATTAACGGAAGAATTAATGACTTATCGCCTGTCATAATTCGCTTCTGTGTGTTCTTTGATATATTGGTTAATTCTCTTGCTTCTTTGACTGTTGTATTTCCACTTTCAGAATTTAGAGAACGCACCCATTTTACATCATGATTATCCAGGCAATCACCTGTACTTTCAATACTTACAGGAAACTGATGCTGTGGATCAACTGTACCATCAAGATCATAGAACTCATACCTGGCATCATCTTTTGAAATACTTCTACTTACCCCACCATCAATTCCTAGTAAAAATGTACTGATTGCAACAGCAACTGCATCTAATATTGCAGTCTTTCCAGCTCCATTCTTTCCGACAATCAATGTTGTATGCTCATCAAAATCAATCTCTGCTTCTTTGAAGCATCTATAATTTGTGATACTTGTTTTTTTCAATTTCATTTATATTTCACCTTCTAATCCATTTGTACAGATAATCTGCACAAATCACTTTTGATATTGGTAATGGTGGTCACTCTGTTATTTAAAGTGACCACTAAGCTATTCTTTAATTTTATATATTGTATTGTTTCCTTTTCCAGTTTTTTCTATCAAATCCGCATTTATCATTTTATCTATTAGTTTTCTTTCCCCAGTTCTAGATCTGTAGTTACAGGTTTCCATTACTTTTTGCATAGAAATGCTTCCATTTTGCCGGATATAAGCAAGTACTTTGTCCTCTTTCGACATAGTTGTTATTATCTCTGTCTCGCCACTCTCCATCGTGTTCCTTATATCAGCAGCTCCCGGAATATATACCACTTCTAGTAAAGCACTGTTTATCCGTCCATCCAGCCAGGATATATCCTGCGGTCTTTCTGGACTCATGTAGCCAAAATAATTTTGATGTAAGTCCTGCACTATATACTAACTCTGCCATTTGTCACTCTCCAACAAGGTTTATTCTTCATCTTTCACAAACTCACAGATATCGCTAATATCGCAATCCAGATATGTAGCAATCTTGAGTAATACACTCATAGACACTTCTCCATCCTTACGCATCTTTGTAAGAGTATTCGGAGCAATATCTACAGCCTTTCTCAAATCGGCTTTACTCATCTTTTTGTCTACCAATAACTTCCATAATTTATTGTAACTTACTCTCATTCTCACACCTCGTGGCTTCTTCTATAGACATGTTATATTTGTCACAATTGAGTAAAAACTCACTTTTTAAATTATAGTACAAAACGCTTATTCTTGCAATTAAAATAATCGCATTTTCTTGCGAGCTTTAATTATTTTCATTTAAAAGTCATTGGTTTTTGTGAGAAAGAAATTCATAACCTTGCTTTTGAGTATTTCTGTCAATATTTTTGCATTAATCTAGGCATTGAATAATGCCAAAATGTATAGTTAAAAGGCAGAGTGCCTATCCTGCACTCTGCCCATTCTTTAATCGTCCAGATACAGTTCCATTGTCTTATATGCATTTAATGTATTCGTATCCGCATCATTAAAAGTACTTGAATATGTCTGCAAACTGCCCGACGGATCTGTTGTGCAGTTAGTAAGCGATATGTATGCATCATATAAATCTGATACGGCATCGTATGCATCCTTGTATTCATCTGGTGGATTTTTCAATTTTTTCATCAATGCATTGACTGTATCCTGATTATCTTCAATAGTCATTCTCACGGACATAATACGATTAGCATTTATTATTGTGTTCCATTCTTTTTCTGTACTCTCTTGGTGTAATCTTGTATCTATCCTTAAAAACACGGTTAAAAGTTCTTTGACTTTCAAACCCACAATCAAGACATATATTTGTAATGGAATCCATTGTGTTTTCCAGTGCCGCAACTGCATAATTTAACCGGACTCCATTCACATATTTACTAAAATTACAGTGAAAGGTTTTTGCAAACATTCTTGATAACACATATTTGCTTACACACAAATCGTATGCCATTTTTTCAAGACTGACTTTCTCTCTAAAATTTTGGGCTACATATTCTACCGCATTATAAATCAAGTCATCACTCCCTACTGTACTTTTATCAACCATTGGCATTTCTGCGAAAACATGGGCAAGAATCATCTGTACATATGCTTGTATCAGCATGGAATTCCCCTCTGTTATTCCTGCCAGATATTTTATGGCATTTACTACATCAGGATGCACTCGCTCTTTTTTTACAACCGGGTTACTCGGGCTGTATATCTGCAACTCTTTATAATAGGAAGGAAACAGGGTCGGATCAAGATACAGGTATATTACCTTATTTTCTTTTTTCCCAAACACCTGATAATGATGTATTACATTTGGGAACACGATTGCAAAATCACCCTCGTCCATGTGATACAATTCTTGTCCAACTCCAAGCTCAATATTCCCATTAGTTACATACACTACCTCTATTGCTTCGTGTAAATGTGGTGGAAAATGCACTGTTTTCTTCCACTCAACCGCTATTCCATCAGTTTTGTTCTCATATACCAATAACACTCGCAAGCAACTCCTTTTAATTTATAATGTCAGTTGTCTAATCCGGCATTAACTTGTTACCTTTATGATGATTTATATGCCAATTCCAAGCTGTTGAAATAATGGTCTCAAGATCTGTATACTGTATGTGAACCAATATAGCCAGCCCCTCCTAAAACCAAAATCCTCATAATAAAACCTTCTTTCTATTTCATAACACTTTTATGCCGCCATATTTTCTTATTCTCAAATCTTTACAGGAACCGTTACCAAATACATTATCCATTCCGGATTTATAAGACTCTACATATTCATTCTTCACAAATGCCTGTATTGTTCCAGCAAAACCACCGCCATGCACCCTGCATACACCGTTTTCTCCTAAAAGCATGTCACTTACAAGCAGTGCAACGGAAACATTCTGATTTTTTATATCTTGATTTGAATAAACATTCTGCAAATATTTAAAAGAAGAATTACCAGAGGCTTTCACATTCTCCAAAAATGCTCCTATATTTCCTGACTTCAATGCTCTTACTTCTTTCCGTACTCTTTCATTCTCACAAATAAAGTGTAGTGCACGAAGGACACACCTATCCCCAAGTTTTTCTCTTAAATTATGAATGTTTTCCAGTACATCATTTGCAGATACATCACGCAGCACTTCTTTTCCAAAATATTTTGCAACAAGTTTCATTTCCTTCGGAACTGCCGCATATTCATCTGTCAGATCAGCATGAGAGCCTTTTGTATCCGTAATACATAGTCTATAACCATACTTTTCCATATCAAAATCAATTTTTTCAACCTGTGGATTTTCCGGGTTAGCAAAATCAATATGAACAAGATTTCCCGTAGAACTTGCCATCTGATCCATCAGACCACAAGGCTTTCCGAAATAAACATTTTCAGCATACTGTCCAATAATGGCTATCTCTGTTGCTGAAACTGTTCCACAATTATAAAGTCCTGATAAAATTGTTCCAATCAAAGTTTCAAATGCTGCCGAAGATGAAAGTCCCGCACCAATCAGCACATCACTTGTTATATATGCCTGAAAACCTCCAACTGCATATTTTCTCTCAAGAAATCCAGAAACCACACCTTTTATCAAAGCCTTTGTTGTTTCCTTTTCTTTTTCCTTTACAGATACATCATCAAGCCGGATAATGATTTCATCGTAGTTATCAGAAACTAATCTGATTACATTATCATCCGTCTTTTTTACAATCCCAATAGTATCAAGATTAACTGCGGCTGCCAAAACCTCTCCGTTCTGATGATCCGTATGGTTGCCGCCAATCTCACTTCTTCCCGGAGCACTGAACAATTCCACATCTCCCGGCTTATAGCACTGCTCAAATTTCTTTATTGCATTGATATAGCGTTCCCTCTGGTAAGAAATCTTTGTCTCATCAGCATAAATGTCTAAGAGTCTTTCATCATATGCACCATCCAGAAAACTACGAATCAATATCTCTATCTGCATCTCAAACACCTCACTTCAAACAAAACTTAGCGGATAATGAAAGAATAGTGAATGTCTTTTTCTGCATTAATCCGATAATCATCTTCCACATCACTTCCCCAGCTATCAATTCCACCAACTCCTCTTACTGCACCATAGACACAAAGGACTGTTCTTCTTGCTGGTGGCAGTTCCTCATGGTGTGTTGCGTTTTCAATCTCTGATGCTGTATAAGGTAGGCATGAAAAAGCAAATGCCTTGTCGTTTTTCTCTATTCTTAATGTCTGTGCTGAACTATCCGTTCTGCTATTATCAAGACTTGTATGTCTTGTAATCTCCAGCCACTCTGTATCCATTCTCATGCCACATTCCTGTGGAACCAGATATGGTGTCAGTCTCAAATCTGATACCTCATAAACTCCTTTTTCTGCCCCTGCCTTTCTGTCCGGATAGGTTTCCCCCGATAATCCCTTGTACATATATTTATCTGCAAGTGTCGGCATAATAAACCTCATTCCGAATACCGGAAGTTCTGGCAGTCCCTTTACTCCTGTGTAATCCACATCCACCTTGATATTTCCAATTACATCAATTGTATAAGATACAATGACTGTTGTTATTGGATTGCCGACAGTCTCATAAGTATATTTCACAATTATTTCCCCGGCAGCCACATCACCGCCATAGCTGTTATTGTCCGGAGCATACTGCTTTTGCAGTTCACCGTCCATAATAACTTCCGTTTTTTTACAGTCAATGAACATATCCGATGCGAGCCAGCTTCCACTTTTAATATGAAACCTGCTGCCTCTGTCATTATCTGTTAATGCTCTCCAAAAAGTAGGCTTTGGACAACGATACAGCCATTCATAACCTTTTTTTACTATAGACTCCAGACCGCCCTGTGAATAAGAGAATATATAGTCAAACCCTTCTCCATGTACACCAAGTGTATAATCTCCATATACGACTCTCAATTTATTCTTATCTGTATAAGCCATAGTAATACCTCACTTCCTGCATAGCTGGTTTTTCCTTACGGTCTGCAAATACGATTCCATTTCCTGAAAACTCATAATCAGAAGGTTTATCATCAAAGTCCCCGCCATAACGCAAAACTTCTTTTCCTGTCACTTCATCTTTCACGAGAAGTGCCTGATCAATGAAATCCCAGATAAATCCACCGTGGTACATCTCATACTTATCTATTAACTTCATATAAGTACCAAGTCCTCCCATCGAATTACCCATATCATGCATATACTCACACAAAATATAAGGTTTCTTTGGATTGTTATTTAAATATTCCTCCACTTCATAAGGCTTTGCATACATTCTGCTCTCTACATCTGATATGGTTTCCTCATAATTACGGTCATAGAAAGAGCTTTCATAATGAACAAATCTGCCATCCTGCTTTTCCTTGAAGTAAGTATTCATTGCTTCTATATCATCACCCGCATAAGATTCATTTCCTAAAGACCAGAAAAGAATTGCTGTATGGTTTTTAAAAGTTTCAAAATTACTCCTAGCCCTGTCAACAACAGCCTCCCGCCATTGCGGAATAGAACAAGGTACGCTGCACGATGGTTCAATCGCACCAAGTTTCTGGAATGTTCCATGACTTTCCATATTCGTTTCTGCCATTACATAAATGCCAGCTTTATCACACAGGTAATACCACGGTATCTGATCCGGATAATGACAGGTGCGTACTGCATTGATATTATTTCTAATCATACAATCAATGTCTGCTGTCATTTCATCCATACTAATGCTTCTTCCTGTCTTTGCACTCCACTCATGACGGTTCACTCCCGTAATGACAAGACGTTTACCATTTAAATAGATCACCTTGTCAATCATTTCAAGTCTTCTAAAACCTATGTCATATGGAATTATCTCTAATATTTCTCCATCTTCGCTTCTAAGCTCTACATATGCGTGATACAAATATGGGCAGTGATTATCCCATGCCTTAACACTTCCAACCTCAGTATCAATCACTCCTAAACGACTTCCATCCTTTTCCTCTAAGGTGATATTGCCCCCTGCCACCTGATTATTTTCTCGGTCTTTTAAAACAAAATGGGCAGCTACTTTCTTTCCTTCTGGAGCAGTTACTTTCATCTTTACCAATACCCTGCCGCTTACATTATCCTTGTTTAGTGTCGGCTGTAACCATACATCTTCCAAATGCACCTCTGGCACTGCTTTTAAAGTTACATTTCTGAAAATTCCAAAAAAGCGGAAAAAATCCTGATCCTCCAAAAATGCTGCCGTACTCATTTTGTGGACCTGAACTGCCAGCACATTTCCTTTTTCTCTGATAAATGGTGTCAGGTCAAATTCTGACGGTGTAAAACTATCCTCCGCATATCCTACAAATTGACCATTCAGCCACAGATACATTGCTTCTTCCACACCTTCAAAACAGATACAGATTTTCTTTTCACGCATTTGCTCACTCAAATCAAATCGTTTGATATAAGATCCGACAGGATTATACTCTGCCTCGGAAAACATTCCTGCCTCGTCCCCGGTACTCTCCATACTATACGCACCCCTGTGATATTCTTTTCCCTCCCACGGATACATCGTATTGATATAGCGTATTTTGTCATAGCCTGCCAGTTCGATATGCCCCGGAACCATAATCTTAGCAAATGAAGATGCATCAAAATTTTCCTCATAAAAATTTTCCGGTCTATCCATTACATTTTTGCTAAAAGCAAACTCCCATTGTCCATTTAATGACTGCATCAATGGATTCTCCGATTTTTCCATATCTGCATAATCTATATAGTAGCAATGGTCGCTGTGTGCGTCCAACTGGTTTACACGGAACACTTCCGGATCATCTAACCATTTCATATCAGCATTCATAATAATTCTCCTTTTTTCTTATTTTCTATACAGCCCATAAAGACAAACTTCAGGGGCTATTTTCATTACTGATTCTGCATATTTTCTTTTAATTTCATATTTGCACTCTCTACATTAAGGAATGAAAGAATAACTGTAATAATTATGTCAAATATGAACGGAAGCCACAAATACATAAAATACATCATATTAATACAGCTATCTGGCTGAACCGCGTTGTCAATGTTAATATATCCACTTATATCTAGCATCCAGCCTGAAAGTGCAACACCAATACCTCCACCGAGTTTTACGCCTAATGAAGTACAAGAGAACATGGAACCGTCAATTCGCTTTCCACTCTTTAAATAAGTATGTTCTGAACATTGTGCAATTACTGCACTCATGTCTCCCTGCCAAGGTCCTTCTCCAAGGGATGTAAGAACTGTAAATAACAGCATCAACGGAACACTTCCCAGATAACCTGCCACTGCAACCATCAGACGACATACTGTAGCAAGCATATAACTATACTTGTTTAACTTATACATTCCTTTCATTTTTGAAACAAGTGTAGGTGTAATGGCAAGTGCAATGATCAATGGAATATTATTCGCCCATGAAAATACACCAAACAAATTCGTATTCAGTAATACATATGTCATAAAAAAGATTCCTACATTCACCATAGAAGCACGAAGCTGCTGAAGAATGTAAATCACGCAAATCATTGAAAAATATTTATTACTAAAGAGAAGTTTTATTATCTGCTTAAAAGAAAGTTTGTCATCTTCCTCTCCTGCCACACTATCATCTTTTAATTCTTCATCTGACAGTTCTTTTACTGAAAATACAGCAAGTGTATTGGTAATAATACCTATAATACAGTAAATAAATGCGATAGTTCTCCATGCAGTTGCACCGCCACCAAACATTTCTACTGCACCAACAGTAACAGACTGGATGACTAGATTGGTACCAAATGAGAACATGAAACGGAAAGAACCCATCTGAACACGCTCTTTACTGTTTTTTGTTACCAGTGATGTCAACGCTGCATACGCAATATTATTAGCAGTATAAAATACAGCATTAAGCAATGTATATGCTATGAAAAACCATGCATACTGAGCTGTTTTTCCAAGACTTGTCGGAATTGCAAATACACCAAACAACGTGATGGCACAGCCAAAAAATCCATAGAACATCCACGGTCTTGCTTTCCCCATCTTACTCTTTGTATGGTCTATCATTGTACCGAAAAATATATCCGTAACTCCATCAAATAATTTTGATACTGCTATCAATGTACCTACTATGCCCGAATTTAACCCAACTGTATTTGTCAGATAAATCATGACAAATGATGATAAAAAAGCATATACTACATTTCCTGCAATATCTCCCGTTCCGTAACCTACTTTGTTATACCATTTCAGGTATGTTTTTTCTTCCATGAGAATTTCTCCTTCCACAAATACCTATTCTTTTGCCTCGTTTTGTTCCACAACTTTATTATGGTCAGTATATAAAAAATAAGCCAAAAATGACATATCATAAATTGGACAAAATATGCACAAAATGATAAAATTAATGAACATAAGTATTATATTGGATAGATTTTTAGTCATTTTTAACATATGTTTTTTTATATTTCAATACAAGGAGGCACACATGTACACAAATAATGCATATCTCAATCACTCAACGATTGATAGAAAAGATAAATCCAAGCCGCTTGTTGTAACTATGTGTGGAACATATAAGCTCTACACACGCCCTAAACTACCTACCTGGAGACCTCGAGGCAGACTTGATTTCCAGTTGATTTATATTGCTGCCGGAAAAGCCCATTTTCATTTTGGTCCTAATAGTGAAGAAGAAACTATTGTTCATGCCGGACATATGGTTTTATATCGTCCAAAGGAGGCTCAAAAATATGAATATTATGCCGAAGATCAGACAGAAGTCTACTGGGTTCATTTTACAGGTAGCGATGTAACAAATATATTACGCTCTTATGGATTGACCGATAGCAAAAAGGTATTTTACTGTGGTTCTGGTTCCTCCTATCAGAATCTTTTTCGTGCAATGATAAATGAATTACAGATGTGTAATGATAGTTATCAGGAAATGCTTGAAATGTATTTAAGACAAATTTTTATAAAACTGCAGCGACACTTTAATAACAGCATAAGGATAGATAATTCCCGTGCTACAGAAGCTATTGACATGGCTATTGCCTATTTCAATGAACATTACAGTGAATCAATCAGCATTGAAGAATACGCTAAAAAAACACATGTAAGTACAAGCTGGTTTATACGCAATTTCAAACTTTATGTTGGTTCTACACCAATGCAATTCATTTTACAAAAACGCATTTGCAATGCAGAAGCCCTGCTCTTGAATACGGAATATAACATAAACGAAATTGCACAAATTGTTGGCTATGATAATTCTTTATATTTCAGCCGCATGTTCAAAAAGATAAAAGGCATATCTCCCTCAGAATACCGCAAAAATATATAATAAACTGCAACGGACAGAGAATATTTACATACTCTCTGCCCATTGCAATTTTTGTCTATTTATTTTTTTATTTTGGCAAGTAATATCCCTCTTTGTGTTTTATAATGACAGCGTAAACAGAAAGGAGATGAACTTTCATGAGAAACAAATTCCACAACTTTATTGAAAACATACTTAGCTTTTATGCAACTTTCTTCACAAGAGGATTTTATCATTTTTAAATATCAGTCAATACTTTCCTCGATTCGCCCATCCGTCAAATCATAACTCATATCAAGAAAATCTAATATCTCCGCCTCCTGGACTGTCCCATCCAGAAGAATTATTTTTATTTTTCTGCTTATGTGTAAAATACTACTTATCCTTAAGATTCTTACTACATACAAAATCCAAATAATCTTTAGGAGTTATTCCTGCTTTTATAAATTCTTTATGAACCGATTCTCTCCATTCGCTCTCCCCTTCACCTGAAAACGTGCACCATACGCTTCGAACGACTGTAAGTGCTTTAATTGCCCAATCAACATACTCTTTTCTATTCACATAATATATATCATCAGCATATATACGGGCATCTTCATCAATCCCATCCGAGTTAGTAATTAGGATAGTATATACATTAGCACCTTTCGTTATTCTTTTCTCGTGTTCAACAACACCTGCTTTGTTAGCTAACTTTCTAAGTGCAATTGCCTGTCTCTCCACATTTTCTACACTCATCATGGATTTTATGAGCAAAAGTCCATTAAGTACTTCTTTACCGTTATAATTTGTCATTATGAATTCCTCACTTTATCTTTATTTGTGAGAAATATGCACATATCCTCTAATCAAGAGCCTTACCGGCAACTCATTGACTATGGTTATATGATACTTGAATATGCTTTTGTCTTACAGGACGCAACTCTACGGATATAATAGAAAAATCCGTAGTAACACTACGGATTGGGCAGAAAAAAGAAGGAAGTATTAAATGCTCCCTTTCCGTCTTAAAAAATATACTACTTTGCTTTGGCTATCTTCATCATATCTTTTCGTATAGCCTTTTCCATACTCTTGACATATGATTGATTTTAAGCCAGATTATTCAACTACCTTCTACAACAACATACAATACTACGGTTAATATAACGTCTTCTTAAGAGTATATTTCTAATTTTCTTAGCTTTATGCCACTTCAGATATTATCTCTTTCTGTACCTGAATATTATTTAAGAAACAAGTAATAACATTTCCAGTATAATCTAAAGATTCTTTATCTTTAATACAATAATTACGCTCTCTTGCTAAACTTAGAGTGTATTCCTTCAAACTATTTGTTAACTCTAAAATATCTTCTTGCGTCAACGCTATAAATACTTTGTCTGTAATATATGGCAAACTTTTTAACGCATCTTCACAAGCACTAATAGAATCGATATCAACAGTACCTTCACTTGCAGATGAAATGTATTTTTTGATTGCCTTATTTATCCAATTATTACATTTTTCTTCTAATTCCTTTTTCTTTTTATCGTAGTTATAAACTTCAATTGCAGTTACTGATGCAATCAAAACACTTCCAACAATAATAAAGCCTTTTTTATTCTCTTTTAGTACTCTAGATACTGCATTCCCCAATTCTTGCCAACAACTTTTTGCATCAAGATCTACTATTTTTAAATGCTTAACTATTTCCATATTTTCCGCATTTCTTAATATCCCATTAGTTCTTACCAATTCCCCGGAATCAATCAATGCTGCTTGTGCTTCCGAAATCACCAATCCAACCTTTTCTATCATATTTTTTCTCCTATAATCAACGTATTCTACACATATTTATTTAACCAATCTGGCATATTAGGATCATCCATATTCCATGAATCTACCTTTTTCTCACTCTCATGCCAACTACTCTCTTCACCATCAAAATATCTTTGTCTGTTGCAATGATACTTAACAACCTCTTCACCGTCAGTTCTATACTCATTATGTGAGTAATTTTGTTTACCATGCCCCTTCCATTCTTTTGTTGAATATATTGTCTTAAATAATCCCATAATAAAATCCTCCTAATGTTCTAAAATTTTATTTCTTTTCTTCTCAACAACTATAGCTTCAACCTTGATTTCTTCTTTGAACTCTGGCTTTTTATCAAGCTTCTCAATGAGTTTCAAAGCTAAAATCCTATTTTTAACACCCATATGACCTCACAACCTTTCTTTATCTTATACAATAATTATAAATTCTAAGTTACTAACAAAAAATGAAGCATAAAGTAAAATAAATGCTGCTATTTTTTCATTTTAAGCAAATTGTAAGCAACTAAATATGTCACCCAACGAGCAGGTAAGCCTCTCTGGCTCTTGTTTTGATGCCAAATAGTAATCATTTAACTTAAAGCTCTTCTCAGTCTTAATCTTCTTAAATAAAAGAGCAGTATTACTAGCATCAATTAATCCATCGTGTAGATGTATATCATAGTCAATATCTGATAGATTAAGAGCTTCCTCAAGATTATATCTTCTAGGGTTGTTCATTACTTCACTAAAAAGTGCCTGGCAACCAATCCACTCACCATTAAACTTTTCGATACCTTCAAATGATAACTCTTTGCCTTCAACCTCATTGCTAGGTGTCTTTGCTATTTGTTTTTTCCAACGTTAATAAGTACTATTAGTATACTATTACTCCCCCAAAATTTCCATAAATATTTTATATTATCCCTCTCATTGCCATAATAACTCTCATTTCCTGTTCTGTAAGAACCATTGTCTGAACTTCATAAGCAAGATAATCTACAGAACTTCCAAGCAGTTCTGCCATAACTCCGAATAAATCCACTGACACGCCATTCTTACCACGCTCAACACTACTCATACCATCTGCAGATATTCCTAACTTTTCTGCAAGTTCAGCCTGTGTCATCCCAGCTTTCTTTCTCATTTCCTTGATTCTTTTGCCGCTCTCTACTATATCGTAATACATTCTAACTCCTTTCTTGGAGCCGTAAAACGATAACAGAGCTGGCAAATATAAAAGGAGCCGTACATAACACAGTAAACAAATAGATCCTACCTATAGATATCATCAACTTTTTTGATTTTCATGCTCATCCTCATCTCCTTTCAGGGCAAAAAAATGCCATTAAGAAGGTGGATGCCTTCCTAATGGCTATGTATTAATATCTTCTATTTTCTATGTGTGATAATTTGAAATAATTACAATTTCTTTCACTAATGCATCAGCTTACAAACTGAAATTTTCTGTTGCCTTTGTTACGATAAAATATTAATTTTCTTAACGATTGCAAAAACCAGCTATCTCACTTTTACTAGCATCATTTAATCTCTTTCCATCTACAATATTTAGTGTAGGATACCATGCTCTTAAATCAGAAAGACTTCTGTCAATGCTACTTCCACCTGAAGTACAGAAAGTATAGATAGTCGCATTGCTCAAGTCATAAGTTTCCAGATAAGTCTGAATAATACGTGGAACTGTTCCCCACCAAATTGGATGTCCTAAATATACAATATCATATTCAGTAGTTGCACTTAGATCATTGCTAATCTCTGGTCTAGCTGTATCATCATTCTGTTCCTTATTAGCACGACAGTTGTCATCATTATAGTTCAAATCTTCTTCTGTATAAGCCTGGGTAGGAATAATCTCAAAAATATCAGCTCCTGTTTCCTCGGCGATCATCTCTGCAATAGTCTTTGTATTTCCTGTGCCAGAAAAGTAAACAACTGCTATTTTCACACTATCAGTTTCATTATTTACAATTTTAGTATCTTCTGCTGTATCATTTGTTTCCGATACATTTTCGTCTAATTCCACAGTCATACTTGTTGCTTCAGGCTGTTTTACTATCGTTTCCTGCTTTTGTGAATTATCTGCAGATGAACCACAAGCTGTTAGTATAGCCATAATGAACACACTAATTATAAGAATACTTGTCTTTTTCATGTTTCCCCCTATAAACCTGCAATCCAATCTTTAAGCTGATCATCGGATGCTCTGTTTAAAATCTTTCCCTCTACAATTTCTGCATCTGCTACGGAAGGTTTAAGCTCTTTGATTGTATTACCAAAACCACTACCGCCCGATGTGGCAAAGAGAACAATTCTCTTACCTGAAAAATCATAGTTTTCAAGAAAAGTATTGATAATTGTAGGTGCCACATACCACCAAATTGGAAAACCAAGCAGAATAGTATCATATGAAGATAGATTCAAATCTTCTTTTACAATCTCCGGGCGAAAAGTCTTATCATTCATCTCTACGCTGCTTCTGGATTTCTTATCCATCCAGTTGAGATCTGCTTTCGTGTATGGGACTTTCGGTTTTATCTCATGAATATCTGCATTTACTAGAGCTGCCAGTTTTTCTGCTACCTTTTTTGTTACTCCACTTGCGCTAAAATACGCTACTAATATTTTTGACATTTTAATTACCTCCTACATCTTTCCGCCGTATACCGGAAAAATTCCACTTTCACCATAGCTCTCTATTTTCTTAAAATTCTTAAGTATCTCCATATCTTCTGCATTGATTTCAAAATCAACTTCTGCATTGCTCTTCATATGATCAGGATTACCTGTCTTAGGAAGTGTAATCGTTCCAAGTTGAAGTGTATATCTAATGCAAAGCTGAGGAACAGTCACACCATATTTATCAGCCATCGCCTTAATTTCAGGCTGATTAAGAATCTCGCCATGTGCAATCTGAGAATACGCTTCTACTGCTATACCATTCTTCTGACAGTACTCTACAAGTTCCATAGGTGTATTACTAATATGCAGAAGAATCTGATTTACCATTGGCTTAATTTCAGCGGTCTCAAGAAGGCTTTCAATATCTCCTATCTGGAAATTTGATACACCGATTGCCTTAAGCTTGCCTGCTTTATATGCATCCTCAAGTGCTTTCCACGCTGCCCTGTTTCCTTCTACATATCTGTCCTCAGACTGATTCACCTTAACCCAAGGCTGTGGACTGTGAATTATCATCATATCAAGATAATCAAGCCCCATCTTCTCAAGTGTTTCATTGATACCTTCCATTGCTTCTTCATATGTTTTATGCTCAGCAGCAACCTTCGATACAACAAACATTTCTTCTCTTGGAATCCCACAATTCTTTACGCCTTCTCCAACTCCACGTTCGTTCCCATAAGCCTGCGCTGTATCAATATGTCTATAACCCATCTCTGCTGCAGCTTTTACTGCGTCAGCTGCCTTATCATCATCAATAAACCAAGTCCAAACTGTGGAATCTTTACGCCATTATTTAAAACAATATATTTATCTAACATTTCATCCACCTGCCTATTCTAATTTTCCATATTCATCATCACTTACTGCTTCCAGCCATTCATTTGAGCAATTTTCACCCGGCACTTCTATCGCAAGATGAGAAAACCAGCTATCTGGTGCTGCTCCATGCCAATGTTTTACGCCGGCCGGAATATTGATACAATCCCCTGGTTTCATTTCTACAGCTTCTTTTCCTTCTTCCTGGTAATATCCTCTTCCTGCAACACAGACAAGAATCTGTCCACCACCTTTATCGGCATGATGAATATGCCAGTTATTTCTGCATCCCGGCTCAAAAGTCACATTAAAAATGCCCACCTGATTTGTAGATACCTGTGCAAGATATGACTGTCCAACAAAATACTTTGCATAGGCATTATTTGGTTCTCCGATTGGAAATACCATTTTCTTTGCATGCACCTTCATTGCTTCGTCTTCGTAAGGAAGTTCTCCTTCGTCAGCCTCCCATACCTCTTTGGCCAGGTTAAACACTGCCCATCCCTTTGGCCAACCTGCATAAAATGCAACATGTGTAATGATTGCTGCAATTTCCTTCTGCGTAACACCATGAACTTTTACATTCTGTAAGTGATACTTAAGGGATGAATCTGTAATTCCTGATGACATGAGTGCCACTACTGTAATAATACTTCTTGTCTTTACATCAATATCCTGATTGTTCCAGTTCTCACCAAATAAAACATCATCATTAAAATGAGCAAACTCCGGTGCAAATTCGCCAAGAGCAGCCCTGCCTGCTGTCTGTACTATTTTCATTCTGTCACCTCACTACTTTCTGTATTTTCCATTCTTAATCCATACCTGTTCAATATTTCTTGCCGCTGGTGTATTTTGTGCCATGACACCTGACAGGAAATGTGGTTCATAGAGTTCTTCTAACGCATTTATTTCATCATCAGATAGTTTCAATTCCACAGCTTTTGCAGCTCCTTCCACATGGCTGATCTTTGTCGCTCCTACAACAGGAGATGATACTTTTGTAAGCAGCCATGCCAATGAAACCTCTGTCATGGAAACACCATGCACATCCGCAATTTCACAAACTCTTGCAATTACCTTTGCATCTTTATCAGAAGTTGCATCATATTTTAGCTTTGCATATGCATCCTGCTCTAAGCGCTTTGATATCTCACCCGGTCTTTTAGATAAGCGACCTGCTGCAAGGGCACTATATGGCGTGAGTGCTATATTTCTTTCAGCTGCATATACATTCATTTCCCGCTCTTCTTCACGCATAATAAGATTGTAGTGATTCTGAACGGAAACAAATTCCGGCCATCCATTTTCTTTTGCAATTGCGTTAGCCTCTGCCAACTGCCATGCAAAACAATTTGCGATGCCAATCTGTCTGATTTTCCCGACCTTTACTCCTTCTGCCATACCGGCAAGATAGTCCTCTACAGGAGTATTCCAATCCCACATATGATAGATATATAAATCTACATAATCCATTCCCAAATGGGAAAGGCTTGCATCCAAACTGCTGTGCACATGTTCCTTTCCGGAAATTCCATTTGCGATTTCCTCCTGTGATCTTGGAAGGAACTTTGTAGCAATGACTACTTCATCCCTTTTTGCATATTCTCTGATTGACTTTCCAAGATATTCCTCGCTTGTACCGGCCTGATATGCAATTGCTGTATCATAAAAATTGATTCCCAGTTCCAGGCCTCTTTTAATAATAGATTTGGATATTTCTTCATCAACTGTCCAGCTATGCTGACCTGTTGCTGCATTTCCAAAGCCCATGCAACCCATACATATGCGTGAAACCTTTAAATCAGATTTTCCTAAATTCACATATTCCACTCTTATTCAACTCCCTTCAATTTTTTCGCTATCTTTTCCAATACAGCCACTATTGCATATTCATCTGAGCTAAGAGCTTTATATACTTCCGCCTCTTTTTTATAAAGATCAGCAAGAACCCTATCTGCATACTTCTTCCCGTTCTCTGTAAGGACAATCGACATCTCGCGCCTTTTCCCTTTGATTGGAATAAGATCAACATAGCCATTCTTCTGAATCTCTTTAATCACCGTATTAACAGTTGTTTTTGGCAATTCCCAATCATTACTGATTTCAATCTGTGTATGTGAATTTCCATCATTCAATGCGTACAAAACCCATAATAATGCATAAGAAACATTGCTTTGCTTTGCAAATTCATCATAAAACGAATCAACATGATAAAGTGCTCTCCCAAAATCATAGAAAAAACTTCTTGAATTCATAACACGCTCCCTTATAATACGATTTCGTATTTTATAATAATACGTTTTCGTACTATTGTCAATGTCAATACATGAATAAGTTATTCGTTCAACCAGTCAGCTTAATATCTGTCATTTAGTTCTTAAAATCATTATAAGCCCTTAATCAACATCATTCTGCTGATTAAGGGCTCAAATTAATAGAACAAAAGACGATGCAAACGAAGCATATCCTCACAACCATCCTTAGCTCATAAAATATAAAGTTAACAATTCTGCAACTTCAACGTTTATGTTCCCCATAAAATTAATCTATCGGGATTCACCAAATCGTCAAATTCCGATTGAGATTTCACCTGTTTTAAGAGATTTAATAACTGTTATATCTTGTTATTAAGTTCTCCGCAAACCCTTGAAAACACTGAATTTATCGCAAGTGAGCTTCCCCTTATTGTTTCCCTTGTGTTATATCGTCCCGTCAGTGTTTACGAACTCTGATAAGGGCAAATACAAGGGCAAGAAAAATCTATAAAACAGTATAACACAAAATAAAAGTGACATGGTGAACTGATTGAAATGCTTCTGATTGAATGATAAGGAGATTCTATACGATGAGAACAATATTTGCAGAATACAATCCACACAGAAACAGCATTGATATTTATACTTCTGCTGGTTATATGCTCCGCATTGACTGTTGGGAAGCCGAAAAGGATTTAAAAACCACACCCGGATCAGACTGTGCATTGAACGCACTTGCCATTGATGAGCCACTTGAATATGTAAGATTGTATCTTGATGGAACGATGCAGATGTGGGTAGATGCTGAAGATTCGTTAGAACTATGGTGATTTTTTTCAACAACACTGAGGTTACTTTTTTCAATATCATTTATTGAGAATAGTCATTTTACCGTGCATATATATTCAATATCTTTTTATCTATTATAATGAAATCAAGGGCTGGTCTAATGCCAGCCCTACAAAAATGAAAATTCACATAGAAAATAAATTTACAATTTTTCCGATATTATCAACAAATACAAACATAATTTATATTATCGTATCTATTGATATGTATTTCAAAGAGTTACCAGAAGTTTTGAAAAGTTTTCAACTTCTTCCCCTGTGTTATTATCTAAATCTCCTAATTTTATACTGATAAATCAATAGAATTACGAACTAACCTATTACCATTTTTGACAAGAGTAGATTCCACTGATTCTCTTTTGACATTATCAAGAATGCTTGTATCAAACTTTTGTCCCGGTTTCCAATTTGGATTAGCTGATTTCACTGCTGCATACATAGCGGCTCTATACTGTCCTTCGTATTGCTCTAAAGTCCATGTGCCACTTAGCCGTTTGTCTTTGCTTACACTTAACTGATAATCTTTGAAAATATCTGAACGCTTCGTTGTATCACCATTTGAAAGACCATTTTCCTGAATAAATTCCTTCTTCACATTATCAAACATCTTTTGACGATATTCCTCAGATACACTCGTGAGTTGCTGCCACGACGTACCCTTGCCGGTAACATCCATTCCTGCCACCCCATTTGCATTTAGCAAATCACCATCCGAATCAAATTGCTTCATCAGATTCTTAATAATGGTATCTCTTCCACCGAATGTTTCATATATCATTCTTTCTTCTGGTGACATCATGGCTTCATTTTGCATAATACCAGATAACCAGCCTTTTTCTTTCAAAGCCTTATATTGTTTGCTATTTGTATTGATGCCATTATAGGTATTGCCTAATCCGCTGATATTCATTGCCATATAAAAACCTCCTTGTAAATAAATTCAAAATCCGTTTAGAATTAACTCAATGTTATATGGCATATATCGTCATAAATCTCCAAGAAATAAAGGAACCCACATTATTAAGTATTTTTGTTTTTAGCATATTTCTAAAGCACAGAATACCATTGTCTGTTCATACGATCAGCTTCATACTGGTATGTAATCAGCTGGTTCATGTCCTTTAAACCGCTCTTTCCATATAAAATGCTTAAAGTCATATCTGGCACATTGTTCCATCCTCTGGTCGATATCGTTGAAACCAGGTCATGTATCCAATTCTTCATTTGCTGATTAAACTCTTTCGGAACTTTTCCGGAACTTTCAACTGTACTATCCACTAAGTCTAATATATTCTCTCCCGACTCCGTATAATATGTCCCATTTTTTTCCTCAAGTTTGTCTAATCCATATCCTGTATAACTATAAACCTGATGATATGCTTCGTATTTCATCTTTGATTCCTCTGTTACTTGAGAACTCTCACAGCCATCTTGTGTTGAGCAATAATAGATATGCTTATAGAGATTTTTCCCATTATTACCTACATTTAAAGCATTCTGCATCAACACCTTTGTTTCTTCATCCACGCCATCTACCGTTATCTCGTAACTG